>Ga0181568_10001681_pt1 | contig 20192 bp, 14 predicted proteins | sample 101ome_20_FD_133758 | JGI IMG/M metagenome (GOLD analysis project Ga0181568, IMG submission 133758) | Coastal salt marsh microbial communities from the Groves Creek Marsh, Skidaway Island, Georgia - 101404AT metaG (megahit assembly) | ecosystem: Environmental > Aquatic > Marine > Intertidal...
AATTCATCGGATACAATTCCTTGTAGAATTCACCGTAGTCCTCGTCTTGTAAATCAGAAGGGGCTTTGCTCCAAAGCGGGGTGGTGGAATTGACTACTCGAGGAACTTTATTTTCAACCTTTTTGACATTGCCGTCGTCGTCTTTCTCGCCATCGGGATGATCATTCCACTCGGATTTTGTTCCGTGAATGATTTCCACGGGCATGAACTTGCAATACTTTGTGAGGATACTTTGAATCCGCGCATCTTCGAGGAACTCTTCACTGTCCTCGGCGATGTGCAAGACAATATCGGTCCCTCGCTCTGCCTTTTCCGCCGCATCCAAGTTGTACTCGGGGGAACCGTCACATGACCATTTCACAGGCGTTGCATCTTCGCGCTGGCTCCAGGTTATGATGTCCACTTGCTTGGCTACCATAAAGGCACTGTAGAATCCGAGACCAAAGTGCCCGATGATGGCGGTTTTGGCGTCCTCACCTTGATATTTATCGAGGAACTCGGTTGCACCTGAAAATGCGATTTGGTTGATGTATTTGTTGACCTCTTCCTCGGTCATCCCAATGCCTCGATCACGAATGGTCAGCGTCTTCGCCTCTTCATCCCGAATGATCTCGATGGCGGTGTTGCCCTCTACCGATGCGATTTCTCCAAGTTTCGCCAAGGTGTGGCGCTTCTGCGTTGCGTCCACAGCATTCGAGACCAATTCCCGAAGGAAAATTTCGTGATCGCTGTACAGGAATTTCTTGATAATTGGAAAGATGTTTTCCGTTTGAACGTTGATGTTTCCGGTTGCCATTTTTCGATTTGTTTTCCTTCCACGGGCAAAGTTTGCGCCACTTTGGATTCAGGAAGAGAATCCTGCCATTCTGACCCCTTGACCGCCACTTTGCGTCGGGATGGCAGAATGATTCAGAACCATCATGTAAATTGGGCTCACTGAAACTGCCAAAATTGTCAGCATGTCATTTCGTTCTTTATTAGCTCCACTTTTCATTCTGGTTTTATTCATTTCCGTTTGGAATGGCACCCAAGTGCTTAACGCTCAAACGGCTGATCCGGATTGGTCTATTTTGATGCAAGACCCTGAAATCTCTCCAGAAGAGGTCCGTGAAATTTTCAATGCTCATTGGGAAGGTCGAGAGCGCGTGAAAGGTTCGGGCTACAAACAAGTCGAACGCTGGCTGCACTTATCGGACGGGCGCACAGACAATGAGGGCTTCATGTTAGATGGCGCAGCCGCTTTGGATGCTCATCGAGACATCAATCAGTGGCGCGCTTCGGGAAGGTCGCTCGAAGGGAATTGGCAGGTTTGCGGTCCGACCCTGGACGACATCACCACACGCGATAACATTCGCGGGGTCGGTCGCATGAATGCTTTGGCTTTTCATCCCGAAGATCCCAACATCATTTTTGCAGGTGCTCCAGCTGGCGGGCTTTGGCGGTCTTATGACGGTGGACTCCATTGGGAAACCAATACCGATCAATTTCCCACACTCGGTGTGAGTTCCATTGCTTTTGCCGTTTCGAATCCATCCGTTGTTTACATCGGAACAGGAGACCGAGATGCATCGGACAGCCCGGGCATGGGGGTGATGAAATCGATTGACGGCGGCATGACTTGGGAATTCATCAACAGCGCGATCAGCGACAAGGTGGTCGGCGATTTGCTGGTTTATCCGAGCGACGAAAATCAAGTGGTCGCTGCGACGAGCAGCGGCATGTTCAAAACGACCGATGGTGGCTCGACGTGGTATCAAGTTTCGTCCAACACCCAGAATTACAAGGACTTGGCCGTTCATCCGACCAATCCCGATATCCTATATGGAACGGGCCAAGGCCGGTTTTGGAGAAGTGAGGATGCGGGTGAAAATTGGGAGTACATCAACGACGGCATCGTCCCAAGTACCCGTATGGTCATCGCCGTGACCCCCGCAGCACCAGAGAATGTGTATGTTCTATCAACAGGCACTTACGAATACCGTGCTTTTTACAAATCAGAAGATACAGGACTGAATTTCGTGGAAATGAGTGACAGCCCCAACATCATGGGCTGGAGTGCTTCGGGCGAAAGTGATGGAGGCCAAGCGTGGTATGATTTGGCGCTTGAAGCCGATCCTGTAGTTGTCGATCGCGTCTACGCCGGGGGGATCCGAATGAAGCGAACGGATGACGGTGGGGTGACGTGGTTGGACATCCAAGACAGCTACCTCCACGTGGACCAGCACGCCCTGGTCGCGAATCCGCATACCGATGAAATTTGGTTGGCGAATGACGGCGGTGTTTACCGTTATGAAAACAACACCCAGTGGCAGGACATGAGCTACGGCATCATCACGGGTGAAATTTATAAAATTGGTCAAAGTCCTTACGCTGGAAATCACGCGATGAATGGGTACCAAGACAACGGTACCTACCTTTTCAACGGAGTGCAATGGGAGCGAGGCAGCGGAGGAGATGGATTCGAGTGCATTTACGATCCCAATGATCCGAATTGGTTTTTTTCCAGTTCCCAGTACGGTCGCATTTACCGAACTGGCCCTGGGATCCAATCCCAAACCATTGTGGCAAACGGTGACCTAGGTATCACCGAAGGCGGCGCCTGGTCCACACCATTCACGGTCTCTAAGGAAGATTCTCAAACGATGTTCGTCGGCCTGCTCAACGTTTGGCGTTCAACCAACATCAAGCACGCTGTGCGTGACAGCATCGTTTGGGAAAAAATTTCCTCTGAGCTTGGTGGTTCAGACGCGAATACCATGCGCGTCGTCCACCGCGATCGCAATGATGAGAATCGGTTGTATGCGACGGAAGCCAGCCGCAAGCTGTTCCGATGTGATAACGCGCTCGCGGATGTCGATAGCGTCGTTTGGTATGACATGTCCGATAGCTTGCCGTTGAGTGCGCAACCGGTTTTGGCGATTGAAACGGTGCATGGCGAAGACAGTACGGTGTTCATCTCGTTCAATTATCGCGTCTGGAAGTCGATGGATTTAGGGGCGACTTGGGATGAGTTGGAAGGGGAACTGCCAGCATTGCCCATCAATACGTTGGTTTATGATACGACCGGTACAGGTGGGTTGTACGCCGGTATGGACATGGGGGTTTATTACTGGGACAATGCCGACAGTACTTGGCATGATTTCTCTGCAGGCTTGCCCATGGCGGTTCGGGTAACTGAATTGGAGTTGTTCCCCGGTGTTGGCCCCGATGAACCCAAGCGCCTGCGCGCGGGAACGTACGGCCGAGGGATGTGGGAATCGGATACGTATGGTGAGCCCGTAGGATTTCCGCCTTTGGCCTACTTGGAATCGGGCAACGGTGAAACCTCCATCTACGGCTCTGCGGCGGTTCAACTTGCCTTCCGTCGGAATTTGATGCCTGTAGAAATGGAAGGACTGACGTTGGATGATTTGGAAGTGTCGAATGCCACGCTCTCCAATTTGGTGGAGAATGCAGCGGGATATGCAGTGACCGTCACACCGGATGCTTTTGGCCCTGTGCTGATTTCTATACCCGCTGCTGCAGCCACGGAAGTAGGTGGCTTCGAACTGCCGAACCTTGGTTCGGACACCTTGCAATTGGTTTACCACCCGGTACCGGACGATTTCGGACCCTGGGGACCGGGAGGTGTAGGGGGACAAGAGGATATGGCGATTTGGTTACGTGCAGATCAAGGACTCTACGGAGCAGGTGGTGAGGAGGTCGGCATTGGGCAGTCCGTTTTCGAGTGGCGCGACGTGCTTTCTGGAAATTTCACGAGTGCGTACCAGGACGTGTCCGAAGCAACTCCATTGGCAACGGGTGACGGTTTGGATGGTTATCCAGCGCTCAAGTTTGACGGCGAAAACGATTGCATCATCGCCCCCGCAGTCGAGATGAACCGCAACATCAGCGCGTTCAGCGTGGTGAAAGGGGCTGAAAGCGCCTGGAACGATCACGGGTGGATTGCAAGTGCACGACACGACAACGGTTTTATTTTGCATCCATGGAAGGACCAGAGTTCTTACCAATCCGTAGTGATCGATGATGAAGGCAATTATGCGCAAGCGACGCCGCTTTGGATTGTCGACGCATCATTGCCTCAGTTCTACGGTGTGATCTATGGACAATCCGATTGGGATCAGCAATTCTATACCATCGTCAACGATACCCGTTTGCCCTTCCCGGGTTCAAACATCGGTGCGCGCGACGAGTCCGATTTTGTGGAAGTCCGATACGGATGGGATTATGATGAACGCTTCGGTGAGGGATTCATTTCTGAACATTTCATTTACGGTCGCCGTCTATTTGAATCTCACCGAACCATTGTTTCCAACTATGTGGCAGCCCGTTACGGCATCAACCTGGGCAATGTGCAACATTATTTCCGAACACAGTATCCAGGTGATGTGGCTGGAATTGGAAAAGAAAGTGAGTGGGACGTGCACGCAGATGCCCAAGGGATTGGCGCTGTTCGGGTGAACAACCCTTCGGACTTGGAGGATGGTGAATACCTCTTTTGGGGGCACGACGAAGGAGCGTTGGAAGTGGTCACGGCATATCCGTTTCAATCGCAGCGACTCGAACGGGTATGGGCATGCGAAGAAGTCGGTGACGTCGGCACGGTCCAATTTCGTATCAAAGATGCCGGGGCAGCGGAATTGTTTGCGTCGGGTTCGATCGGTTTGATCGTGGCTTCAGGCGACGAGTTCAGCATTTTCGAACAGCCGTCCTTCTACCCCTTGCAAAATCAAGGTGAGTACTGGTCCACGGAAGTCAACCTGCCTGAGCACGGCGTGTTCACCATTGGATTTGAACCGGTGATGCGTGTTGAAGAGTCGGTGCTCGAAGCAGGGTGGAAGCTCTACCCGAATCCTGCAACCGAAACCGTGGTTGTCGAGTCGCGCTACTTGGATTTGACAGGAAGTCAATGCCGCATATTGGATTTGGCCGGTCGCGAACTCCATCAATGGATCTGGCGAACGGGCCAACGCAACGAAGTCTCCGTGGCCGACTGGCCAAACGGGTTGTATCTGATTGAAATTTGGAAAGAAGGCCAACGGCAATCGCTGACCTTCGTTAAGCAGTGATTCAGTTCACCATCAGACGTTCAACAGCCACATTGCCGTTTGCTTGAATCGAGCGCACGGTGTAATGACCGGGTGACCAATTTTGCACGTTCCGCTGCATCCGTTGCAACGGAGCCATGTACATCTGGTCTACCACGTTGCCCAAGGCATCGAAAATGGTGATTTCCGACGGGGAAGCTGAGATGTTTTCAATCCAAAGCGATTCTGAACTTGGGTTAGGGTAAATCGAAAGCATGGCCTCGGTTATCGCAGTTTCAGAGACCGATACGGGAGGGCCAAATCGATAAACCGTGCCATCAGATGGGATGCCGTCTAGCATGACATCGTTGTAGTAAAACGCATAAAAATCATCTGTGAGGTACCAATTGGGGTCCGCTGGATTTCCGCTTGCCGTGTAAAACAAGCCGTCATAATAATCGTAATCAAAATTGAGGATGATTCCGGATGTCAAGAAATCGAAACCGGTCAGGTCCTCAGGAAAGGTATTCGGACCGAAACGGTATTCAATCGTATTTTCTCCTTCGTATAGCCAAACCTGGAAATTTAAACGCAATTCCGTGCTTCCATAGGAAACCTCTTCATACAAGCCCACGTTGTTCCACTCGATTTTTAAGATGCGTTCTGGCTCCACGCCCGAGACTTCGTAGTGTATTAGGCTGAATTCTTCTGCCTCCACAGCGCCAACATCCATAACGTCCAGGCTAATCGGCCAAAGAATATTCAACAAACCAGATTCGGTCATGCCCATAAGCATTTCCCCAGTTCCAGTGAGGAGGAGATTGGTTGCGGGTTCCCCTTCGCCGATGGTCACTTCAAATGGCAATGGGATCATCACCTCGGGATCATCCCAACCGATTTCGATTTCCAATGATGTGGGTTCAGTCAAATCTGCGTAAGGTTCATCCAATATGGTGGCTACGTAGGGAAATTGTGCCGAAAGGCCGGCGGAAGCGATTAAACTAATCGCAAGTATTTGGATTCGAGTCATGGAATTAGAAATTGGGTCGAAGGAGGGATTTGGCATAAAAGTCATCGATGACCTTGACGACTTCTTCCGGAGTATTCACGACATGAAATAAATCGGGATCTCCGACACTGATGGTTTTGTATTGGTCCGCCAGCGTAGTTTTCATCCAATCCACCAAGCCTGACCAAAATTTAGAGTCGTACAAAATGATGGGAACCGGCTCGACTTTGGCGGTTTGCACAAGCGTCAAGGCCTCGAACAATTCATCCAACGTTCCAAATCCCCCAGGCATCACTACAAATCCTTGGGAGTATTTGACAAACATCACCTTGCGAACGAAGAAGTAGTCGAAGTCGATGCTTTTATCGGTGTCAATGTACGGGTTGTTGTGTTGTTCGAATGGCAATTCAATGTTCAGACCTACAGAGGTGCCGCCCACATCGTGAGCGCCGCGGTTTCCCGCCTCCATGACGCCTGGGCCGCCACCTGTGATGACACCATATCCTCTTTCACTCAGCTGCTTGGCTACCTCTCGTGCTTCATTGTATACGGGAGAATGTTCCGCCATCCGCGCAGAGCCGTATATGCTGATACACGGGCCAATGCGCTGCAAGGTTTCAAAGCCTTGAACGAATTCACCCATGATTTTGAAAATGGACCAACTGTCGTTGGTCTTGATTTCATTCCAATCGCGCTGCTTAAATCCTTTCTTCATGTTTCCTTTTTACGTGCCTAAAATATCACGTAAAAAGGGTCCAGTCGCGCTGTTTTCAGAAATTGATAAAGATTCGGGTGTTCCTTCCGCCACAATTTGACCGCCGCGGTCTCCTCCCTCAGGCCCCATATCGATGATGTAATCCGCAACTTTTAAAACGTCGAGATTGTGCTCAATCACCAAGACGGTATTGCCGTGATCAACGAGCCGCTGGAGCACATTGATGAGCATCTCGATGTCTTGAAAGTGGAGGCCAGTTGTGGGCTCATCGAGTAAGTAAAATGTTTGTCCTGTGCTGACTCGGGCCAACTCGGTGGCCAATTTGACTCGCTGCGCTTCGCCTCCAGAGAGGGTGGTGGATTGCTGTCCCAAGGTTATGTATCCCAACCCCACGTCTTGCAAGGTCTTCGTAATGCGTTTGAGTTTTGGAAAGGCATCGAAAAATTCCACGGCTTCATCAACCGTCATCTGTAGCACATCGGCAATGGACTTTCCGCGGTACCTGACTTCAAGCGTTTCGCGGTTGTAGCGCTTGCCTTTGCACGTTTCACATTCCACATGAACGTCGGGTAAGAAATTCATTTCAATGGTGCGAACCCCCGCGCCTTTGCAATCCTCGCATCGCCCGCCGGTAACGTTGAAACTGAAACGTCCCGGTTTGTAACCACGGATCGCCGCCTCAGGCAATTTGGTGAAAAGGCTTCGGATTTCATTGAAGATGCCGGTGTACGTAGCGGGATTTGATCGCGGGGTACGGCCGATGGGGCTTTGGTTGATGGCAATCACTTTGTCCAAATGCTCCAAACCGCTGATTGCATCATAGGGCAGGGGAGATTGGGTTTCTTCGTAGTAGTGATTGTGAAGGGCAGGGTACAAGGTTTGATTGATCAAACTGCTTTTGCCGCTGCCGCTGATTCCGCTAACGCAGGTGAAACTCCCAAGCGGAATGGTCAGATCAACCTGTTTCAAATTATGCCCTGTCGCGCCTTTGAGTTTCAGTTTTTTGCTCCGTCCGAGCTTTCGTCGGGTAGGAATTGAAATGCTGCGCTTGCCGGTCAAAAATTGGGCTGTGGTACTTTCTGCGTCGAGGTGGCTTGTTGGCGGTCCCTGAGCGACCACAAAACCACCGTGCACACCAGCTCCGGGTCCGATGTCGATCAGGTGGTCAGATTGCATCATCATCTCCTCATCGTGTTCGATGACCAGAACGGAATTTCCAGCATCACGCAGTGCCTTTAAACTGCTGATGAGTCTTTCGTTGTCTCGCTGATGAAGCCCGATACTCGGCTCGTCCAAGATGTACAGGACTTCAGTAAGCCGACTTCCGATTTGGGTGGCCAATCGAATGCGTTGGGCTTCACCGCCGGACAATGTTCGTGATGACCGATCAAGGGCGAGATAATCCAACCCAACATCCACCAAAAAACCGAGGCGCGCCTTGATTTCTTTCAGCGGTTCACGCAAAATGATCTTCTGTTTTTCTGAAAGTTTCTCATCGAGGGTCTCGAACCATGACGCCAAGCTGTGCAGGTCCATTTTTCCCAACTCAGCGATGTTTTTTCCGCCCAAGTGGAATTGCAAACTGATGGGCTTGAGCCGTTTGCCGTCGCACGCTGGACAGGCCTTTTTCTTCATGAAATTGCGCGCCCAGCGACGCAATGGTATCGAGCTACTTCTTTCAGCGGCCGACTCAATGGTGGCAATCACGCCTTCCCAAGAAACGTGGCGACCTGCCGTTCCAGCTTTTCCCGGAATCCAAACAGGTTCTTTTGCTCCATATAGGATTTCACTCAGCACTTCCGGGGCGAGGGATTCTACGGGGGTCTTCAGCGTATCGCCAGATGCAGCGAGCAAAGCCTCCACGATTTGCATGGTGCGATTTCCCTTAATCTCACCCAGCGGTGCAATGCCTCCCTTCGCAATGCTCTTCGTGGCGTCGGGAACGATGAGTTCCACTTCGGCTTCGGCCACTTCACCGAGCCCGTTGCATTGAGCGCAAGCTCCGTATGGCGAATTGAATGAGAACAAATTGGGTTCCGGATCAGGGTAAGCATCTCCTGTGGTAGGGCACATCAGATTTCGGCTGAAGTGTCGGAGGTTGACTTCTCCATGCACCAAAAGCCCCATATTGCCTTTGCCGAGATTCAATGCGGTTTTGATGGAACGCAACATGCGCTCTTCATCGTCCAATCGCACTTCCAATCGATCAACGACCACTTCGATGTCATGCACCTTGTAGCGATCGAGTTTCATGCCGCTTTCGAGTTCGACGAGTACACCGTCGATACGGGCGCGCACGTAACCCTGTTTCATGACGGACTCGAATAACTCGCGGTAATGTCCCTTCCTTCCTTTAACCAAAGGAGCAAGAAACAGCACGCGTTGGCCATGGTAGTCAGCGAGGACACGCTCAAGGATTTGCTCGTCTGTAAAACGAATCATGGGCTCGCCCGTCTTGAGGCTGAATGCATCTGAGGCTCTTGCATAAATCAAGCGCAAAAAATCGTGCACCTCCGTGATGGTACCCACGGTCGAACGGGGGTTTTTCGAAATCGTTTTTTGCTCGATGCTGATGACCGGGCTCAGCCCCGTGATTTGGTCCACTTTGGGTCGTTCCAAACCACCAAGGAACTGGCGTGCGTAGGCAGAAAAAGTTTCGAGATACCTGCGTTGTCCTTCGGCATAAAGCGTGTCGAACGCTAAACTCGATTTCCCGCTGCCGCTTACGCCGGTGATGACCACAAGTTGATTTCGTGGAATCGAAAGGGAGATGTTTTTCAGGTTGTGCTCACGTGCCCCTTCAATTTGAATCAAAGCATCTTCGGATGCCTTTGTTCTGGAGGCTGTTGATGTGGCGCACATGGATACCCAACAATTGAGAAGTGACGGTGTTCAAGCTAATGAAACTCAGGAATTGGCCCGCTTTTTAATTCGAAAGCCAATGGCTGCAACGGCCAACGTCATCAGCGGGCTCACCCAATTGAAGATACAGTAAGGCAGATAAGCCCAAGTGGCGACACCGAGGATTCCACTTTGGGCAACGCCACATGTATTCCACGGAATCAAAACGCTCGTGACCGTTCCTGAATCTTCAAGCGTGCGGCTCAGATTTTCGGGAGCGAGGCCTCGTTCCGCGTAAGCGTCTTTCAACATATTCCCTGGAACCACGATGGCCAAATATTGATCCGAAGCAAGGATGTTGAAAGCAAGGCAAGTTCCTACGGTGCGTGACACCAAACCAAACGTAGATTGCACCCCCGCTAAAATGGCTCGTGTGATGCGCTCCAACATGCCCGTTGCCTGCATCGCTGCGCCGAACACCATCGCACAGAGGATTAACCATACCGTATTGAGCATACCCGCCATGCCTCCCGATTCGAGCAAATCATTGGCCATGGCATTGCTCGTGGTGACAGAACTGTCGAGCGCCATGGCTTGCATGCTCGCTTTGAAAGCAGCCATACCGTATCCATCGTTTTCGGTCATACCCGCTACACTGCGGATGATATCGGGTTGCCAAATGATGGCTGTGAGGGCTCCGAGCAACGTGCCTATCATGAGCGCAGCGGCGGCTGGAACTTTTTTAGCAATGAGGAAAATGACCACAACGGGAGCAATGAATAAGCCCCAGTGGATATCGAAAGCAGCAAATACAGCGGTGCCAAAATCTGCCGCGAAATCGCCCTGAATGCCTTCCGCTGCAGCTCCACCTCCAAATCCGACCAACAAAAACACCACCAACGCAACGGTCAAACTCGGCACTGTGGTGTACGTCATGTACCGAATGTGGTTGAACAAATCCGTTCCACCCACGGCGGCTGCGATGTTCGTGGTGTCGCTCAGCGGCGACATCTTATCACCAAAGTACGCCCCTGAAATGATGGCGCCAGCGATCCAGCCTTCGCTGAGTCCGAGGGCCGAACCAATGCCCACCAAAGCGATGCCCACAGTCCCCACCGTTCCCCAAGAACTTCCCGTTGCAAGGGAAAGCAACCCGCAGATGATACAAGCCGCAAATAAGAAGATGCCTGGCTCAAGGATTTGCAATCCGTAGTGAATGAAAGCGGGTATGATGCCCGCGATGAGCCACGTACCAGATAGCGCACCGATCATGAGCAGAATCAAAATGGCCTCCGTTGTTTGAGAAACAGAGTGAGCAATCGCTTCACTGATGGCCTTCCATTCGGTGCCGCGAGCCATGCCAATTCCACCTGCGACCAACGCAGCCAACAGCATGGCGATTTGATTGGCTCCATACGAGCTGTCTTCACCAAATGCCACCACATCAGCCGCCAACAGCCCAATCAATACCCCTACGGGAATCAATGAAATCCAGAGGCTTGGAAGGTGGGACAGGGAGCGCGGATTCATCACGCGTTGGCTTTGATGTCTTCTTCTGAAGCCTCTCCAGCAGGATTCAAAGCCGTTTTTTCCACACGGATTTTGGCTCCGTCTACTTGAATCAATACGGTGCGTTCATTCATGTCCACCACCTTGCCGTGAATGCCTCCAATGGTCACAACTTTGTCTCCTTTTTTGAGGCTGTCTCGGAATGTTTTAGCTTCTTTCTGCTTTTTGACTTGCGGACGGATCATGAAGAGGTACATGATGACAAACATGCCGCCGATGAGTAAGAAAAAACTCAAACCGCCTTCGCCGGCAGCAGGGCTCTGCAACATGATGTGGGAGAGAGTAGATCGCATAATGACTCTGGTTAAATTATTTAGGGCCAATGACTTCAGCCTCCAACGTTAAGGTAGTCGTTGAAGGGATTGCATTGGTTACTACAAAGATTTCTTTTCGATTGGAACCCACGCGCCCTCGGCTGTCAAAACGCACTTTTATGGTGCCTTTTTCTCCCGGGCTTAGAGGAGATCGCGTCCAACTTTCGGCCAAAGTGCAGCCGCACGATGTGCTCACATCTGTGATGAGCAAGGGAGCTTGTCCCGTATTGGCGAAATGAAAGGTGTGTTCAACCTGACTGCCTTCTGTGATGATTCCTAACGTGGCTGATGGCTCGGTGAAGATCACCTCGGGATAAGCTGCATCCTGCTGCCCTGCTGCACTGGCCGTGGCTGGGATGTGAATGAGGTCAGTGGAAATTTCGTTGTTCGCGTTCCAATCACATCCTGACGGGATAACAGCCAACATTCCAAATACGATGAACCATAAATGCCTCATCATTCAATCAATCCCCGACCCGTTTTTTTGATGAGTCCATCGGCTTTCAGTTTGTTGAACAACTCATCCAAAATTCCGTTGATGAAACCGTGGCTTTTGGGTGTGCTGTAATATTTCGAAAGCTCGATGTATTCGTTGAGGGTCACTTTCAATGGTATGGATGGGAATTGTCGGGCTTCAGCAAGCGCCATCTTCATCAGAATCCGGTCCATAATCGCGATGCGTTCCAACTCCCAGTTAGCTGCGGCTTTTGTGACGAAACCTTCATTTTCGGTTGCCTGAGCCAATGTTTGCGTAAACAAGTCTTCGAAAAATTGACGGTCGTCATCGTCTTGGCGCCAAAGCGGCAGCAATTCGACGTCCTCATCTTCTTCCCGAATGGTCTTGATGGTTTTGATTGCCATCGACGCGGCTAAATCTAGGTCGTCATTCCAAAAAATACTGAGCTCTTCCAAATTGTCTTGAAAGAGCTCCATGTTGATCATATGCTTCCGGAACATGCGAATCAAACACTCGCGGTCATGACGGAAACCGCGTTCTTCGCTCGCCATGTATTCTTGATACTCTTCATGTTCGATTAAACCGCGAAAAATCTTGCGAAGCATTTCTTGATGATCGCCCCAGCCGATGCCCATTTCTGCGCTTGCTTTGACGAGGTTCTTGCTATTGGCCAACGTTCGCAAAGGTCGATTGGTGACAAATTTGGTATTTGGATGCAAATCCTCTGGAGAGGGAAGCTGCTTCTTCCTACCTGCTTCAATTCGCTCGATGGCGAAGGATTGCATGCTCCCAATCATCATTAAAAGCAACACGTACAATTCATGCATTTTCTGAATCGAGTGATCCAGCGCATTTTTTGTTTTGACCACGTCACGCTCTTCGTCTTGATAGAACGCATAGAGCACGTGTAAAATTTTGATTCGGAGGTGGCGTCTGTTCAACATGTGAGTACGATGCGACAAAACTACGGGCAACCGCGTTCGAATAAACCCTCCGTTTTCAAATGATTTGGCGATTTATCTTCAATTTTTCCACGAGCGATGCAGCGGGCAGACTTTCAATGGTCTATACCTTTGTCAAATGCATGGTTGTAGATACAGCGTAATCCTCGTCACATGGGCGCTAACACTTTTGGGTTGTCAACAGGAAATCGAAGTTGAGTTGCCAGAAGTGGAAAAGGTGTATGTAATCGAAGGTACGCTTTTCGAAGGGCAGGTGCCCTTGGTGTTTGTGGGCGAGTCATCCGGTTATTTCGATCCGGTAGATGCCAATTCTATTGGTCAGGCATTTTTGCCCGGAGCCACAGTTCAGGTTTCTGTAGGGGATGAAGTGAGAAATTTAGACGCGTTTTGCACGAGCGATTTGACGCCTGAAATGTTGGAGACGGCTTCGGCAATTTTGGGATTGCCTGAGGCCTTGATTGCCGAAATTGACGTCTGCGTGTATACCTCCTTTGACCCAACCTTTATCGGAGAGCCCGGCAATTTGTACGAACTCGATGTTACGATCGATGGCCACTCGATGCACGCGGAGACGCAGATGATTGAGTCCGTAGCGGTGGATTCGGCGTGGTTTCAAGTGCCTGGTACTTTAGATTCCCTTGGGCTGATGTACGGTCTGTTTACAGATCCGGATACGTTGGGAAATGCATATCGCTGGTTTGCAAAGCGAACAAACATCCGACCTGAGTGGGATCCGTTGGCTGGAGAAGTGAAGGATGCTGATTTTGTGGCGCCACTCGGCAGCGTTTTTGACGACGCGTTCTTCAATGGTTTGAGTTTTGAGTTCAGCACTTTCCGCGGAATCGCTGCTGGAAGCACGGCTTGGGATGACGACTTTTCAACGAGTCCAGAGGCTGGATACTTCAAGTCGGGTGATACGGTAGTTGTGCGCATGTGCGCAATTGACTACCCAGTGTTCGAGTCGATTCGCAGCTACGAAAACCTCATTCTAAGCCAAGGCAGCCCATTCGCCCCGCCAGCCAATATGCTGACCAATGTCGATGGTGGCATTGGATTGTGGGCAGCGTACGGTGTTTGGCAAGACACCGTAATTTGCCCGTGATTCATTGAACCATTAGAATCGAACTTACCATGATTCAAAAACACATTGTCTTAATCATCTCCTTATCCATGATGCAGTGGGCATGGGGTCAAGTGAATTCAAATGGATGGCCCATCACGGACGTTGCGGTTTACCGTACAGGAGCCAAAATCGAACGTCAAGGCCAAGTAGCACTGGGCTCCGATGGCTTGTCAACCGTGACCATCAACGGCTTGGCGAAGGATGTCAATTTGGACATGCTTCAAGTGAGTTTGGCCTCAGGATGGTCGCTGGTCGGGCGTGGGTTCTCGGTGGTTCCTATTGCGGAGCGGGTTCAAGAATCTGCTGAGGAGAGCGCCCGGATTTTGGAAGAAAAGGAGGCCAATCGACAAACGTATGATTTGCGTCGTGCCCTGTTGGCCGCTTACGAAGAAGAGCTGGCCATGATTCAGGCCAATCGATCCGTTGGAGGAAATGAGCTGCTGTTGGTCGAGGATCTTCAGGATCATGCGGATTTTTGGCGAAATCGGGTGAAAGAACTGCAGTATTTGATGCTCGAGTTGCGCATGGAAATGAAGTCCTTGGATTATGAATTGGCTGCATTAGAATCGGCATTACTCGACTGGCAACGCAGCGCTCAAGCCACCACAGGCCAATTGACGTTGCGTTTTTCTGGCCCTCCAGGCATCAAAGAGCAAGTGACCCTGAGCTACATGGTATTGGGCGCTCAATGGAGTGCTGTTTACGATGCAGAAGTCGCCGATGATGGGTCGGTGAAAATGAATCGCTACGCGTCTGTGGAGCAGCGGACCGGCAATGACTGGCTGGGTGTGCCGGTGTCCTTTTTGGTGGGCAACCCCATGAATGCCATTGCTCCGCCTACGCCGCAACCGAAACGCTTGTCGCTTGGAAGCCATGCTGGCGTCGGTAGCTACAGATATGAATGGAGTGCCGCAAATGATCAAATGGACGATTTTGAGGACATGCCGGAGCATGCATCGGCAGCCCTTGCCATGAACTCGCCCCTGCAGCGCTATGAATTCCAACCCGCCTCAGTCATTGATGTGTTGGGGGATGGAACGGAAGAGCGCGTGTTCATCGAGTCGTTTGAATTGGATGGATCCTTGGATTATGTGGTGTTGCCTGAATTCGCGGATGAGGCGTATCAATTGGTTAAAACTCCTGAATGGGCTTCCTCGCGATTGGTGCCCGGTTCAGTCCAGGTGATTGCGGATGGTGTGTATTGTGGTTCGTTTTGGATGAAGTTGCCGGCACCAGGCGATACGTTGCAAATTCCGCTGGGCCAAGATCCGCAGGTCAGGTCAAGCCGTGAGCGCCTCATGGATCAATGCAGCAGCAGTTTGTTCGGCGGGTCGAAAAAGACCATCCAGACCTACGAAATCAAGGTAGAAAACCAGCACAATCGACCGATTCATGTGCTTGTGCAGGATGCGATACCGATTTCGACAGGGAGCGACATTCAGGTCACTCCGCTCGGATTAGGAGGCGGGGCGCTCGATGTCAATAGTGGAGAATTGACGTGGAATTTGAATTTGGCTCCGCATGAAAAGCGCACCTTGACCTTTGGATTCGAAGTGACCTATCCGAAAAAAAGGGCGTTGATCGGACTTTAAACGGACTTCGCTTATCCATTCAAGATTGATCGGGCGACCAGTGCAGAGGCGGGTGCCGAACTTTCCAATGTTGCCGACAACCTTTGAATTTCAACACGCTGTTCATTCCCCTTTTCAGTCAATGATTGGCCGTCGTGCAAGGCACGAACAGCATGTGCCAAAGCTTCCGCCGTGCATTCGGATTGAATCAATTCAGGCACAATCGTTTGCTCAGCCAAAATGTTGGGCAGTCCAATCCATTTCGAATGGACCAACAGCTTCGCTACTGCATACGTAAATGCACTTGTTCGGTATCCGATCACTTGTGGCATGCCGAGCAGCGCCGCTTCCAACGTGGCCGTCCCAGATGTCACCATCCCAACGGCAGCTGAGCGCATCAAATCGTGGGTTTCCCCGAATACGGTTTTGATGCCGGTTTGGTCAAAGTTCGGATAGTCAGAGGACTTCCTACCGGGCGCTCCAGCAATGATGGGGGTAAATTGGGTCAGCGCATGAGCGGCCTCAATCATCACAGGAAGCATCTTTTCAAGTTCCTGCTTGCGTGAGCCTGGCAGCAACAGGAGGATGGGTTTATCGGACGGTGTGTTGCCAGGGCTTTGATTTTCCTCGAACAATTCCGGTAGTGGGTGGCCGACCCAATTGACATGCATGCCTTGAGCTGCATACCAAGGCTTTTCAAAAGGCAAAATCACATGCAACTGATTGATATCTCGAGCGATGGCTTTGATGCGGCGTTTCTTCCATGCCCAGACGGATGGCGAGATGTAGTGATGGGTTTGAATTCCCATTTTCCGTGCATGTTTGGCCATGCGCAGATTGAATCCAGGGTAGTCGATTCCAACGAAAACATCGGGCTGAAAAGCTTCCAAAGCTTGCTGACATTCTTTCAATAGCTTGGTAATGGTCTGAAGGTTCTTCACGACTTCCCAGACTCCCATGAACGCTAAACTCCTGTAGTGCCTCAACACGTGGGCTCCGGCCTGTTCCATCGCTTCTCCGCCCCATGCCAGAATTTCCACTTCCGCAGATGCCTGCTTCAATGCCTCAACGAGTTTTCCTCCATACGCATCTCCTGAAGCCTCACCTGCCAAGATGAAGACGCGCTTTACGGATCGCTTTTGTGAGCTTTCGGCCATGAACAATCAGAAGGCTTGCGATTGGAACCAAATGATAAACGGAACCGTGATGAAAATGATGGCGAGCAGTCCTTTGGCAAATTTTTCCCACTTGCCCTGCAGCGCCAACCAGAACACGCCTACGTTGAATAAAACACTGATTGTCAGAATGCTATCCTTGTAAAGTGCACTTTGGATAAATACTTTTTGAATGAAATACTCTGCGGACGTTCCATTTGCCCAGCTCCACCAAATGGTCATGAGCAAGAAGCCAACTCCGGTTCCTGCAATCCCTGCGACGAGGCCGAAAGCCATGGTGTCAAAACGTGATTTCAGAGATCCCATTGATTGAGTGTGGAAATGGCGTGATGTGCGGTTAGGTCGAATTGCGTTGGAACGACACTGACATAACCGTTGCGCAACGCCCATTCATCGGTGTCTTGACCGTGATCAGGATTGGTGAATTTCCCCGTCATCCAAAAATAGGTGGAACCTGCTGGAGAAGTTCGCTTATCGAAGGCGTCTTCCCAGTAACCGGCTGATTGTCGGCAGACCTTCATGCCTTGAATTTCATCCAACGGAAGATTCGGGAAGTTGACATTCAGACAAGTTCCGTTGGGCAATGAGCGCTCCAACACCTCAACCGCTAGTTTTTCCACGAACGGAATGCAGGCCGAAAAATCAGCTTGGGGCGAATGATTGAGCAAGCTGAATCCAATGGAAGGGATGCCCTCGACCGCTCCTTCAACTGCAGCGGACATGGTGCCGCTGTAGATGACGTTGATCGATGCGTTGCTGCCGTGGTTGATTCCGCTCAACAGCAGGTCAGGCTTTTCACCCAGAATTTCATAGATGGCCAGTTTAACGCAGTCTACAGGGGTTCCCGTGGTTTGCCAAGCGGCTTCAACACCTGAAACGGCAAAAGCAGCTTCTTCCATCTTGAGGATGCCATTGATGGTGACGGCGTGACCCATTCCGCTTTGTGCTCGATCGGGAGCCACCACGACCACACGGCCGTGAGGCAGCATGGCCTGGGCCAAAGCTTGAATGCCTTTGGCTTGGATTCCATCATCATTGGTGATGAGGATCAGCGGTTTCTTCGATGAACTCATGCGGAGCGTTCAGGAATTCGATTTAATGCCTCAAGGAAGAAACCCCAAAATTTTTGGACTGAGCTGATTTGTACGCATTCGTCGGGGCTGTGTGCTCCTCGAATGTTGGGTCCAAAGCTCACCATATCCATTTCGGGATAATGGGTTCCCAAAATACCACACTCCAAACCGGCGTGACAGGCCAAAACGCGCGGCAATTCCTGAAATTTTTCTTCGTACAGCGACTTCAATGTTGCGACAATGGCGCTTTTTGGGTTCGGCGTCCACCCCGGATAGGTTCCGCTGAATTCCGTTTGCAGACCCGCTAAACCAAAAGCACATGCGATGCTATTCGCGTGGTCATCCTTCTCCGAATCCACCGAACTTCGGCACAAGCACTGAATGCTGACGTTGCCTTCACTCAATTCAACGCGAGCGAGGTTGTTTGAAGTCTGAACCAGGTCAGGGATGTCGGGGCTCATTCGGTGAATCCCAATTGGACAAGTTTGAATCGCCATCAGCAAGGCGAGTTGGTCTTCCTCGTTCATAGCAGACGAGGCTGTGGCAGTTGCGGATGAACAGCTGAAGTTCAACTCCGGATCGGTTGTTCCGTATTCTCGCTGAATGGCTTGAAAACTCGAAACCAATGCAGCCTTCAATTCGGTCTCATCCTCGGGTGCCAAGACCAATTGTGCTACAGATTCCCGTGGAATGGCATTTCGTAAGCCACCTCCTGCGATGGATACCAATCGAAAGTCAACTTCCCCCAAGGCCTCCATGAGCATTCGATTCATGAGTTTGTTCGCGTTAGCAATTCCTTTGTGGATGTCCATACCCGAATGACCTCCCGAACCGCCTTTGAGCTCTAAACGCATTTGAATGACTCCCGTCTGAATTGCTTCCATTTCGTATGTGCCGGTAGACGTAACATCCACACCACCTGCGCAGCCAATGGACAGCTCGTCATCGTCTTCTGTGTCCAGATTTAGCAAAATGTCACCCGACAAAAACCCACCTTTCAAGCCCAGTGCTCCAGTCATTCCCGTCTCTTCGTCAATCGTAAAAAGCGCATCGATCGCCGGATGGGGGATGTCTGTGGAGTCGAGGATGGCCAATATTGCGGCAACTCCGATACCATTATCGGCACCAAGCGTTGTTCCATCAGCTCGGACCCAATCGCCATCGACCAACATCTTGATTCCTTCCGTATCGAAATCAAAATTCGTGTCGTTGTTCTTCTGGCACACCATGTCCAGATGGCTCTGAAGCACGATCGTTTTTCGGCTTTCCATGCCAGTCGTTGCGGGCTTTTTAATGAGCACATTTCCAACCTCATCAATCAAGGTTTCAAACCCCCATTTTTCACCCAATGCAATGACCCAATTCCGAACACGGTCTTCCTTCTTTGAAGGTCGAGGAATTTGGTTCAGCGAATCAAAGAATTTCCAAAGTGCTTGAGGCTCTAGCTGAGAAACGGTCATGGTTTTTTTTGGCAAAGGTAAATTGTAAAATGCCCGTGGCCAGAAATAAACTCAAAGTCGAAGAGGAGCTGGTTTTTCTTATATTTGAGAGAACCAAATTGTTTCTAATGCGAAACTTGCACCTCCTATTTCTAGGGTTTGCTTTGCTTTTTTCTGCAGGCACAGCCCAATCTCAATATTCTTTAGTCGTTGAAGAGCACGCAGTCGACATTGTTCCAGGATTGACCACTTACCGATTGTATATCGAGATGGTCAATGCGGATGATTTCCTCAGTTCGGTATACGGTAACGAGAATTTCCCGTTAGAAATTGCTTCAACAACCACCCCTTTCTACAATGATCCACTTGGTGCTTCTTTAGCCAGTAGTATCAACCCCGCTTTCATTGCGGTTTTTCCTTCAATAGGCGCAGATAGTTGGATAACCATTGGTATTGAAAGTCAACCAGTGGGTGATGAAGTAGCAATTGGAACAGTTGAAGACCCGAGTCAACCTTTTGTTGCGGCTTTTGCTTCAGGCTCAGCCATTGATGGCCAAGATATTTTAATTGACACGAGTACTGGAGGTGCTTGGTTCATACTGAACAATACACCGAATGGCGTACCTAATGCCGACAACCGGGTGCTATTTGCGCAAATTTCAACAGACGGAACCCTTTCCGGAATCATCAATGTTCAAATTTTTGAAAACGGTATTGGATCCAACACCATTTATCAATCTTATGCCTTCGACGGCTTGGGAACATTTTCCGCTGGTGGGGCCCAGGATGTATTAGGCTGCACGGACGATGCAGCATGCAACTACAACCCGGACGCTACACAAGACGACGGCAGTTGTGCGGAGCTTGACGTGTGCGGCGTATGCGGCGGCTCGGGCATCCCTGAAGGTGACTGCGAT
>Ga0181568_10001687_pt1 | contig 20147 bp, 20 predicted proteins | sample 101ome_20_FD_133758 | JGI IMG/M metagenome (GOLD analysis project Ga0181568, IMG submission 133758) | Coastal salt marsh microbial communities from the Groves Creek Marsh, Skidaway Island, Georgia - 101404AT metaG (megahit assembly) | ecosystem: Environmental > Aquatic > Marine > Intertidal...
AGATCGCTGTTATTACCGGTACTAAATTGTGGTGAGATGGCTGACGGAGGAGGTGACTTAACTGTCGTTTCCATAGAACCATTTGTGGTGATTGTGCTGTTAGTAGTTGATTCCGTTTGAATCACATCAGCAAGTGTAGGACTGCTTATAATAATAAGCAGTAAGAATAATAATTTTTTCATCCGTTTTCATCCTATAAAAATTTATTCAGACTTCCATATAGTCCAAATACCCCAAAGTATAGCTGCCCAAGCAGCCCATCCTATTAAAGATTGAAATAAAAGAGAAATAACTCCTACTGCAATCAACAAACCTCCATCCCAAGAAGTTCTTTCTTTAAGTCTATTTTTAATCCATCCAATCATTTTATAATCCTTTTTTAAATGTTTTTTCAAATAAAATTGCCAAAACCATAGCACCTACACCTGTTACTAAGTGTTCTGCTGGGAAGTGGTCTGCGTGTATTAGTGCATCAGCTATTGCTGTAAATGCACCAGTTAGGAATATTCCTAACCATTTGTTGTTCCAAGGAAGGAAACTTGCGGCAAGCATTGCAAGACCTGTTAGGATACCTGTTTTGCTTGCCGTAATTGCGTGACCTAAAGTAAGAGCAGACAAGTCAGCTTGTACCATACATACCATACAAGCGGTCCAGGCTTCGCCGAACTTTTCTGCAACTACTTTAAGTCTTTCTATCATTTACCTTCCATCCAGATATAATCATCTATATGACCTAGTTTTCTTTGCAATCTTTTTAGGCTGTTTTACAAACTGTTTTCCTGACTTTGAACCTTTACGTTTTGCACTATTAGTAGCACGTTTTTCTCCGGGAGATAAAGCGCTCCATGCAGCTTTTGGTAAATATCTACCACGTTTCTTACGAGGTTTTTTCTCTTCGCCTTTTGAAGAGTAACCCCATTCTTGACGAGTCCAATTTACTAAAGATTGTTGAGAAGGCTTTTTTGCCATTATCTATAACCTCCTCCAGCTTTTTTATAAGCAACAGCCAGCATTTGAGCTTTTCTGGCACTCCACTGTCCTGGTGCGCCGCCTTTAGATCCTCGCTTGATTCTTTGAAAGATTCGTTTTCTCATAGTAGGTTTAGTATAATTACCTGCTTGGTTAACTTTAGATTTAGTTTTCTTTGGCATATCAAGTCCTCTATCTAATAAATGCTCCTACTCTGCCGTGTAAATCTGGATGATTAACATATCTCCAACCTTCTGGTGGCTCAGTATTCTCATCTTGCCATACAGGAACAAAATCTTCATTGTTCCACTGAAAGTCTAAATTACGTCTAAGTTGACACTCAATTAATTTATTGCCTATAAACTCACAATTTATATAGTCATAAGGAATATCATCGAGCAGATCAGGAAATCTCAGTATTCTCTCTAAAGCTGGAAGATCATCTACTTTACTCCATGCATCCCAGTACATTAACTCTTCGGGATCTTTAAATCCTTCAACACACAAAGTGATGTTCTTTTTATAATAGTCTACAGATAGATGTCTTCCTTCAAACCACTCACACCAAAAATATCCTATTGGTAAATCATCAGTGTCTTTTTCTATCCAAACGCGCTCTGCTCCATATCCTAATCCTATCAAATTCATTATAGGTCTAACAATATACCATCCTGGTTGTGGAACATCAATTCCTACAGGGCCGCACGTGTACCCTAGTTTTTTAGAAAGTATGAGTTTGTCATATACCCACATATGCTTTGGAGATAGCGTTGCCCATACTTCGTCTTCTGTATTCACTTCTTTTTCTTTTTAGCTAAAATTGCTTTCTGTAATGCAGGAGGTAGTTTTTTCTGTGCAGCTGACAAACCTCCTCCGTTTGATTTTTTCTTAGCGTCAGCTTTTTTAGACGCATTTTTGCTCATAAAAGCTGGTTTACCATTTTTCATCGGCATCTTTTTATGCTTAGCCATCGTATCCTCCCAAAATCAAGTCACACTTGTGACGATAATAAAATAGCGGAGACTCCGTCTCCGCGTTGTGCCACTCCGTGGCAGGTAGTTGCAACATAGCGGAAAGCCATGTTCATTCTATGTTCAATTAAGTAAAAATGATATTTTATGTTGATTGCATCTAAGTTCAAACTAATAGTAACATAAATTTTGATAGTTGACAAATAGAAAAATTTTATTTTTTCTTCTTTCGCTTACTCTTTCTGGCTGCTGATAAGGCAATCGCAATCGCCTGCTTTTGGCGAGCCTGTTTATATGTTGTGCCTGATTTGGCAGCTATAGTGCGAATTGCTTTGTCACGACTTTTGGATGGTTTTTTGCGCATCAACTCTTTAATATTTTTACCTAAAGAGTTTTTACCTGTCTGTAGCGGCATCTTCGTCAAGCTCCACAACTAGTTCAATTAGATCTTCTTCGCTCATCTTACCAAAGTCTTTGGACAAGTCGTCATCACTAATAGTTAGAGTAAAAGGCTCATCATCTTCTTCTTCTGGTGTTTCAACTTCAATATCGTCAGAATAGAGTAGATAGTCTCTTGCTGAGTTTAAGTAGGCGCTACACACAGCAAGTTTATTTGTCCACCAGGTTGGTAGTTCAGCTTCTGCATCTTGTGGTAGTGCTTTTAAAATGTCTTGAGCATCTTCGCAGATAGCTTGAACCATTCTACGAGATGATGCTACATCTGTGTGTCCATCTTTTTTCATTTTTTCCTCTTAAATCCAATTGGTTTAGAATACTTTACTGACCATCCTTTGTCTCGTGCACGAGAGATAAATGACTCTAGTTGTGCCTCAGTCAAGACGCCAGAAACGGCTCTGCGTCTTGTCTTTTCATCTCGTGCAATTCGAGGAGATGGTGGTCTTGTAAAAGTGAATTTTCCTTTTTTCTTTTTCATAGTTTATTATATGATTCTATAGAGCGTTTTGCAAATGTAATTTTTAAACTTTTAGCACACACTCAACTAGCTTTTCTCCTTCTATAGAGTTAGATTCTAGTGCAATTCCTACGAGAGATCCCGATCCGCTAGCTTTTCCAACCCCAGTATATGTAGTGTAAATTTTATCTCCCTTTCTTACTTCGCCTACTACTCGAATTGGTAGACGACCTTTTAGACCGAGATACTGACCTTCTGAGTCAGAGTTCATCTTAAATGCAGGATACTCAGATACAACACCAATAGGAACTCCTGTTTCGGTACAAGCTTCAGTCTCAAAAAGTGAAAGTGTAGATACCATCATAATAGTTCCAACCGGATACTCTTCGTCTGTGGTGTATTTTTCTGCCAAGTCAGCATATTTTGCTGTGGTAGCTGTTCCAAAAAACTCACCACTCGCATACATATTTCTAAACTGACTACCAGAGGCTCCGACATCAATTGTTGAAGTAGTTGGTAACAGATTAACAGCAAAATCAACAGAGTTTGTATCAATGCTCATGCGCTTTGTACCACCAGCAGTAAATCCAATATCATTTGCTCCTTCACGGAATATGCCTGTATCAGTATCTGCCTCAAAAGTAATTGACGGATCAGCAGCAGTTCCATCAGCAAACTGAACCCCATCTAGTTGTAAAAATCCGTCAGTTGCGTTTAGAGCAATATGCGCTGAAGAAGAACCGATTAACACCGCATTCGAAAAGTAACCGTCACGATAACGATATGACCAGTCTCCTAAATCAACAGTATTATCTGTAATAGGTTCTACTTTTGCATCTAAATATAAATGATGTGGTTTAACAGACCCAGGATATGGAATACCAACATCAACAAAGCCTGTTGAAGCTGAACCGTTTGAGGTTTTTAAATATAAACGATTATTAGCCGCTGCACCTAAACCAGATTCTGATACACGTCTGATAGAAGCTTGTGTTGTATCACTTGAGTTTACTACAGCTACTAGCTCTCCTAATTCATAATCGCGCTGATCTGTGCCTCCTAGTGTGTCTACAAAGCTTAGTGCAATTCCATAACGACTAAAGTTGTTACCAGGCCAATTAGACCCTGTAGGAGGTTTTGCATTAGCTGCATCTTTAATAAATAGCCTACCACCTTTAGAAGATCTCCATAAGACTCCATTAGGAACAGTTCCGACTGTACCTTCATCATTAAAATTTACGCCTATCGGTTGCTCTTCGCCGTAGAAGTTTCTACTGATTGCTCTTAAACTAGAATTAAAGTCATTTCTTGACAGAGCAACAGTTCTAGCAAAAGCAGGCAATAAAAACTGTTCGTTTGACATTTGTTCTCTCCTTAAATTCCTCTAGCTTCAAACTGTATAGACTCACCTGTGACAACAGTACCAGTGTTATCATAAATACTAACAGTACAGCTAGTTGTTGTAATACTTCTCATAATAATTGTGTAAGATCCAGCAGCGGCATTGATTACTTGTCCATTTACAAAAGGAATGTCAACAAAGTCTGCACTGCTATAATCAATTGTTTGGTTTTCACTTCCAACAGAGACATTTCTGATGAATACTTTATCTTTTAAATCAACAGAGTATCTTAAAGTGTTAAGGTTAAAACTTGCTTTTGCAGGATTACTATTTTCAACCTTATATCTAATTTGGAAATATCTAAACTCTTTATCAAAACCAGCCACACTAATATAACCATCTCTTGTAGCAGTGTTTGTGCTAAAAGTAGCAATTTGTGTATTACTGTTAGCATAAAAAGGATCTGCGGCAGAGTATCGAATTTGTACATTCTGGTTTACAATACTCGGATCAACTCCTGCAAAAGTTGATACTAAGTCATCAGTAAACTGATTTAAGTTTACAATTTCATAAGACACTCCGTTTGTTATTGTGTGAACATTTAATAAAGCATTAGTAACAGAATAATCAGCTCCACTATCTGTAGCCAGTTTACCAGCCGAGTCTTTAATTGGATTACCATTTGCATAATAGGCTTGACCTAGTGCAATAGCATTAGCATTAACTACCCCCGCAATTAATGCAAAAGAATTAGCATTTGATGTATCGCCCGCAAACTGTCCAGGATTCCATACAGCATATACTTTACCAGTAAATTGTGCAGCAGTAATCTCAGTAGTTAAGTCAATAGGTAGTCCTCCATCTGCTGAAGTTATAGTTTCGTTAATTATGTTATCATAAATAACCGAACTTTCTCCAGAAGATAATACTCCATGGGGTGCTTCTAATTGAAAATATTTTCCAACTCCATTAGCAGTTGGTTGTCCAATTGTTCCTGAAACATTTCTATCAACTAAAATGTTACTAGCATTTGATGGCTCTGTAGAACTGGTTAAAATTACCTCTCTTTGTGAGTTCCAAGTATCTGTTCCGAACGGTTCTCCACTAACTTCTAAAATCACCTTGCCTTTAATTAAGCTGCCTACATCTCTAACTTGAGTAACATATACTGCATTAGCACTAGCTTGTAGATCAGTTAAGTCAACTACACTAGACCAACCGCTAGCAAAACCATTAGCATTATCTACTGCAGTTGAAGTGTAATTAATAGATAGCCCGCCTGTTGCACTATTTTGACTTGGATAGTTTCCGTGTAAAGCTTCTTCTGCTTCGTTATCATTAGTAATCGACTGTCCTCTAAAATCTAATGTGAATGATAAGTCAGGATTATCTTCACTATAGGCTTTAAATGTATGTAAATCTGCTGGACGAGATGGTTGATACACAGTTCCAACTACAGGACTTCTATTTCCACTAGTATCAACTGCTTGAACCATAAAAGTAGATTCAACAAATGAAGGTATAGGGATAGAAACAGAACTAGCCGGAGCTGCAGCGGTTGCTATTAAACTAGCTGCTCCGAACTTTTGTAATAAAGTTTCTTCATCGTTTACATCTACTCTTTCAGAAATTCGTCTTATCTCAAGTTTTTCTAAATCTAGATCTCGTAAACTGCCTGACTCATCTCTTTCTAGTTGCCATGCAAAAACAAGGTTATCTAATAATTGTCCTACCTGAAATTGTTTTGGTGCTAAAGGCGGAGTCCTCTTACCCTGAAGTGAGACAGTTTTTTCAACAGAAACACCTTTTATTTCTCCATTTAGAGGAGTAACTTTTACTAGTATTCTATTAGGATTATTTCTTGGCCCTCTATCTAAATTGTTAATAGTAAAACTAATCTTTTCACTACCAGTTTCTAAAGAAGAAGACTGATTTGGTACTTTTACAACATTAAAGTTAGTTAAATTAGTAATAACATTTTTATCATCAGCAGCAGTAGTTCTTGTTGATCCTTGCAGTTTATATGCAATTTCATAGTCTGTTACATCTCTAGACTCAATTTTATCGAACTTGACTGTTACTCTAAGTGAGACTCCTCTAATAGCATCAATAAATAAGCTTTCTTGCACTTCTAAGTTTTGTACTTTAGGAATAGGAATATTTCTAATAAATGCTGATTGAGTATTAAAAGGACTTCTACGTTTTGCAGAGTTAACATTTCTTGCTCTAAGTAAAGTTAGTCCAATAGGAACATCTTTAATTACTTTTTCGCCTTGATTACCAAAGAATATATCCTCAAAAGCAGCCGTAGAACTTAAACTATATAATCCTGTATTAGATAGATTAAATTTTCCAGGATAAGTAGTAGTGTTATAACCAAAGCTTAGAGAACCTTTTGTGCCTGTAGTAGTTGTTACATTAGATACTGTTCCAATTGGATCTTCTGCAATATTAGTTGCTGTAAAGCCTGTTATATTGGCTCTAGGAGATTCAGAGAGGCGAATTTTATAAACAGTGTTAGCAGTTAGTGCAACATTGTAATCTACATCTGCAGGATCGTAACTAACATTGGCGATTGAGTATACATTGCCGCTTAGAATAGAGATATTATCGCCTGCTTCAATTAATGGTTGTCCGTAATATTCTACTTCTGTTCTAATCTTGTTAGCAGCTGTAGTAGCTCCTGGAATCTTAAAACTATTTAAATCAACAGTTACGTAGTTTGTATTATCAACGTAGTTAAAAGTGGTATCTAATATACCGTCTACATATACTTTAATAAAACTAGCATCTTTAGGAACTACTCCTAGTGGTTGATTAAAAGATGCTGAGGAAATACCAGTAACAGTATTTTCTTTAATAATTTTTCTTTTTGTTCCTGAAATATAAACAGAGTTGTTTGCTACAAGATTCTTTTCTACTAATTGATTAATAGTTACATAAAACGGAGGAGTAGGTAACTTATCAAATAAAACATCACCACCTGATCTAGAATTAACTACTTCAACGTAGTTTGAAACAGTATTATAGGCAGATATTTGATTAGAATATTGAGTAACTCTAGGTCTAAATGCACTAAAGTTTTCTACAAAAGCATCAGGTGTTTTTTCATTAATCGGAAAAGCTACATAATCATATCCTTTAATTCTATTTGGAAATAGACTAACGTCATTTACTTCTAGTATATGTTTATGAAAATTCTCATCAAAACAATTATCAAGCGCACCGACTGAAAATCTAATATTATTTCCTACTGTAGTAACGGAATCACAAAGTAGCTTAACTTCTCCGATAGTAGTGGTAAAACCATTTTTACCGAAAAGTACAGCAGTTTCTCCATTTGTAAATGGCTGAACATTAGCTACATTAAAATTTAAAACTGCCATTAAGTTAATCCCTCTATTTCAGAAAATCCATCTGGTCTAGCTATTTGATATTCTGTAGCTACGTGGATTGGATAATCAGTTAAGTTAGTAGCGTCTGATACTAATAAATCATATCTTACAGTACCGTCTTCATTTTTTCTCACAACTAACTCTGTATTTAAATTTGGTGCTACAGGAGGTTTAAGAGGGCTAAATGTAGGTTTATACTGTACAGGAAGATAGGCTATTTCAGTTTCAGAATCTGTATATACATTTGATATATACTCCATTGCACTGATCTTAATTACTTCTTCACCGTCTCTTTTGATTTCAGTAATCTTAAATAATTTATCTGAAGTATTAGAGTAGAAATCGGAAGGATTAGTCTCTCCTAATGTCCAAACATCTCCTTTTACAGGAGCGGTATTAGCATCAAAACCAGAAAAAGATTGAAATGTTTTAGTAGATAAATCAAACTTACTAGTTGCTACAAAATCTATAAAGTCTAACCCAGAACTCACATTTTGATTTGCTACTTCAGTTGTTTGATAATTTTGACCGTTTGCATAAGTTCCTTTATGTATATTTTTAACATAAGTAGTCGTACCAGATTGAAAGTTTGTATTAGATAAAATATATAAATCAGTACGATCCGAGTTTTGTTTTGTAATTCTAAGTGCCAAAGGCAATGTATTAGCTGTAATAGTGTTATTTGTAATAGCTGGACTTGAAAAGTGTTCAATATATACATTTGATGTTGATAATGAAGTATTAGCTCTTACCTTACCGCCATAACCCCAAGAAGTTCCTGTTTGTTTTTGTTGAACAGCAATAATGTCTCCTGGAATTAAATCTATAGCAGAGATATCTGTACCAAAAGTAATATTTCTTCTTAAATACTTATTAGATGCTAGTAAGTATTGTGCAAAACGAATAGCTTGACTTCTACGAGTAACTCCAAACAAATCTACAGAAGAGACATTTTCAATCATATTTCTTTCACGAAGAGCTTTATCATCATCAATCCTCATTGTTTCTCTATTATAATGATTATTAGGCTCTATAAAAGTTACATCAACTCCTGTTATTTGTGCAGACTCGCTTGTGCCACTAACAGTAAATGAATCTTTTAGAATATTAGTTTCGTTAAATATCATTGAAGGTATTTCATTGGGCATATCAATATTCATAGATAAACCATTTGGAGTATATATTAAAATGGCTCTCATTGTTGCACAAACTTGTTCTAATATATCAAAAGCTTTTCCACTATTAGAAATAATAGCATCTAAGATAAATCTTCTTTCTTTTACATCAGTTCCTACAGGTAGTCCCTCTAGTGTTTGTCTTGGGCTAGCATAGTAAGTTCTTGGTTTATATCTATAACTACCGTCAGCTTTACCAGTAACTCCAATAAATTTTCCTGTTATAGGATCACAAGCATCACAGTATTGTGCTACTTCGTAAAATTTATACTTATCTATGTTTTCTTCGTTAATACCTAATCCATAAGTATCATTAGTTAATAAATCATAGATAATCCAAACAGGGTTCTGTGTCCACGAGTATCTAAAAGTACCATCCCATACTCCTCTATATATTGTAGGTTGGGAATATTTTACTGTACTATCTGTACTAGTTTGTCTATAACCTGTTATTCCATAGCTATATTGTCCTGAAGCAGGAGTTTCAATCTCTCTCCAATCAATTTCTCCATTTTGTAAAATAGGTTGATCATAGTTTGAAGGAACTTTAACCAACAAACCTTTAACTATAGAGGTAAAGCGAGGCACTGCTCCTTGATATTCGTTATGTGCTGCAAGTGAATATCCGATTACAGCCGTTCTTGGATAGGCTACAGGATCATGGTCAATCTCTAACCAAGCTACAGCTGAAATACCGTCTACTATACGAGAGCTTTCACTATCATTGCTGGTTTTTTCAATAGTAAACTTATACCCTCCAGTATCATAGTTCTGAATTGTGACTTCTACATCAAATTTATATGGAGTATTTGTTTTCCCTCTAATAGTTCTATCTACTGGGTCTGCTGCAAGAGTTACCCCATCACTTTTAAACACTGTTATACGAATACTAACAGAATGATTTTTAACATTGCCTTTTTCATCCATATTAGATAAAGCATTTAATATAAACTTAAAACGAAGTGAATCCCATGCAAAAGCCGAAGTTTCTTGTAATTCTACTTTAGTCGCTGGCACTCCATCAAGATTACCTTTTTTCAATAATACAGCAGAGGCAAAATTTTGTGGTTGGGTAGTCTCTTCTCCAAATAGTGGAATTGCTGTCTGGTTTACAGTCCCTACGCGAGAATCTGTAACAAAATCTTCTGTTTTCTGATTACCTGAGTCAAAATCAATAAAGGCATCAACTACTGATTCATTTATCTCAATATCAAAAATACTATTAGGATTAATTCTATATACAGGCCCTTCGCTTAATCCCGCAGTCATAAGCATAATATCTTGAGAAAATAGGTTATTATCTACCTCAGTGGCTCCACCACCTCCTCCTTTTCCTCCTTTATAACCGCTTACATCATAAATCTTCATAATATCCTGCCTTCAAATAGTTCTTTTAATATATCTGCTGAAGATTTATCAGGAGATTTTTCAAGAGTTCTAATCTCTCCACTTAAGAATTGACCTGCTACTCTATGTCTACCATAAACTAATGGAATAGTAGTACCAGAAGCAGTAGTATGTTGTAAAGATCCAAATTGATCATTTTCTCTTACCGGACCATCAGGAGTATTATCTGGTTTAGGTGGTTTCATAATTTCAGCAACTACTGCCCCGATTAACATACTAACACCTGCTCCAAATACCATACCGCCTACTGTTGTAGTACCTACCGCTATTTCTAATAACGGTGCTGCAAATGCTGGATTCATTATAGCAACTGTAATTAAAGCTATACCGATTAAAGCGGTAGTTAAGTTTTGATTTTTTGATCCTGCTACAAGAGGAACCAAAAACAATCTATTAGATGATATTTTTTTTCTATAGTAATCCAAAGAAGTTAAAACTTTTTCAGAAACTAAATCTACTAGACCAAAATTATCAGTATTCTTAGAATTTCTGATTTGTTTTATCACTTTTCTTAATCTAGGAAAAGATGCTTCAAGCGCAGAGATAAGTTGAGAATAAGTAACTACATCAAATGTTACTTCTCGCGTATCATTTGTATAAGATAATAAGCTTTTATGAAATGATATAGTTATTTTCATCTTAACATCTCTTCTTCTAAAGGTTTAAATCTTGTGCTTTGTAAATCTTTGTCGAACCAATATAGGTATATATCATCTTCCCAACCAACTAAATAGTTATACTCTTCATTAGCTATCTTGTGTCCGTCTAAAACAGAAGGAGTAGGCTCATCATCTGGATGAGAGTGAAATACTCCCCAACAATCATCTTCGTAACGAACTAATGCTATTGGATCTAAAACAAAACTATTTACAGGATCACGACTTAAATTTTTACAAGGAATATAGTCAAAACTCTTTGTTATAATACCACAACACTCATTAGGATATTCTTTTGCAGCGTGTTTTTTAAACTGTTCTTTTAAAAGTTGAAGTTTTTCCATCTAAACTTACCTGTTGTATATCTTTGATACCATTTACCGTATGGCGCTATCCAAGAATTATGATTAATCATTGTTTGAAGCATTTTACCATTGCCTATATAAAGAGAGCAGTGATTTGATATATTTGTACTTCCTATGCTCATTATTATTATATCAAATGGTTGTAAATTGTCAACCTCAATCATACCATACTTTTCATTTTTAAAAAACTCATCAAAAATATGTTGATGAGTTTTCTTGTACCAATCTTCGTCTACAATATCACAAAAGTCAGAGGTTTTATACCCAACATCTTCTCCTGTTTGTTCTTTAATTACAGTAGCGCATAAATTACCACAATCTATCCCTTTTTCTATACTAGTACCTAAATGTCTATATGGAATATCTAAATATCTTGTAATCCATGCAGGCATTGTTTGTAAGGCATTTTCATACTTACTTCGGTAATGTTCTCCCTGTTCCAATAAACCCCCCAAAATGTATTTGATTATTTCTTAAGCTACAAGCCTCATAATTTTTAGCACAAACATCCTCTGACTGTTCGCTAGTAGTTGCGTTATTAATAGTAAAAAATCCATTAGCAGTTTTTGTTTTTCCAGTTGGATAACCTGCTATTTGTCCTGTACCGTCGGCAGGATATTGACACTCTTCTCCTTTGTAGATCCATTGACAAGTATTTTTATAGTATTTTCTTCTTGGTAAAACAAATTTAAAATACTCTAACCAATTAGTTAAACTAAAAGATGCAGCTTTTTCATTCAAACCAGTTAATGTTTCTATTTTGAATACGTCTTCGACATATGCCTGACTATCCCTATCTGGATTAACAATATAAATTCTATCACCGATAACAGTATCTATTGCATTTTCAAGTTGTAAAAAGTTACCTCTTACTTCTTTAACAATAGAATGTTTTGTAGTACTACCTGCAACTATAACATTATCACCCACTCTGTAGGGTAAAGAAGAATACATCTCTACTACATTAGCACGTGTTTCTCTTACAGTACTATACTCAGGCCAATAATCTAAACAAGAGGCAAAAGTAGTTTTTACTTCAACAACAGCTCCTAATAAGTCTCTAGAATCTTGTTTTAGTTGCTTCCAGGTTCCTCCAACTGCTTGTGTTTGCCCATAAGTAAATGCTGAATTGATGGTACCACCATACACACCATCTACAACAGTTTGATTATAGTCTGCATGGGTAGGAACAGTTCTAGGATCGATGTTAGAAACTAGCTGTCCGTTTACTGTAGCATATACAGAATTACTTGTATTGTTACCAGCAATATAAGGATCTTCTACAATTGATGCTATAAGATTGTCAAAATTTGAAATATTTACTGTAGTTTGATTTACCATCCCATCAGAGCCTATTTCTGTACCACCAAACTCTATTGGATAAACTAAATACTCTTTTCCATCATGAAAAGAACGATATTCAATGTCTGATAAGAAATCACCGTTTATAGATGCAAAATGATAAGGAAATCCTACAGGCCATGCTAATCCTTCTCCAGAATTTGAAGGATTACCGTATTTATTAGGGGGATAAAATTCTCCAGGATAATAGATAGATATTAGTCTGACTACAGGAGACTGTTCTACAGCATTTTTAAAAGAGGTAAAACCACCAAGAGTAACATCTGTTATATTTCTAGTAGAGGTTCCGCTTGTTGTACTATATTTAGTTGGAGTAAAAGTTAAGTCACCAAAATTAAGAGTTGTATTACCTCCAGTGGTAGATACCGACTGAATACTAACACTCTCTCCTGCTTCAAAAGCATAATAAGAATTAGCTAGTTTTACTTTTACTTGACTATTCGCTCTATCTACATTTACAATACGTGCTTCAGTAGAAGAAGAACTTCCAACTATTACATTATCTTTAAAATAACTGTTTAGATTACCGCCTGATAAGGTTAAAGTGTAATCATAAGCACGACTAGACATTAATCAAACACCTCTACTAAATCAAAACCAACAGAATAAAAATTATCAATAGGATTTGTACCAGCAGAGAGAACTTGTCTAATATCTAAATTACCATCAAAACGAACTGTAATAGTTCCTGGTTCATTAATATGCGTTAGCTCAAATAAAAATGCTTCAAAACCACCTGATCTAGCGCGATAGAATTCTTCAATAGCGGATTTAACAATTCCTGTGACATTAGTATACTCTATAGAAAACTTTCTCTTTGGCCTTCTACTCGTAAGTCTTCTTTTTTCATATCCTGCCTGAAATTCAGCTGTTTTATAGTTATATTCTTCTGCGAATTGAATTCCTGAGCGATCAGGTTTTTTATCAGCCATAGAATCTAAGCGAGAAATTACCTTCTCTTTATTGAAAGTTGTAAGAGATAAAGTATTAACACCTCCTGTAGGATCAGCTGTTGTATTAGATAAAGGAATTGTAGCAGCTGTATCTGAACCAATTTTTATTCCTTGTGATCCTAATGTTGAAGACGGATAGGTAAATTCTGAAGCATTTTGAGTAACACCATCTATTGATACAAGAATATCATCTTTTACATCTATTTTACTATTTTCTGGAAGAGCAAAATGAAGTTGATTACCATCAATTGCATAACTGTTACTAGACACTGTAACATTTGCTCCAGAGTATGTAATAGTTTTAACATCAGGAAAAGCACGAAGTATCTCAAATGAAGGAGGAATTCTAATAACGCGTAATTCTACATTAAGACCTGAACCAGGAGCGTCATCGAATACGATTGTATTCTTTAAACTAGTATTTAAAGTATTAGTATTGCTTAAAGAGTAAACACTAGTAGACTGAGGTACACCCTCAACAACAGCAACAACTTCGCCAACTTTTTCAGCAGGTTCTGATAAATTAAATGCTGTTTGAGTACCTGTACCTGTATAGTTTATTCTAGATAAAGCAGGGATTAATAGAGGATTAAATGTTGCGTCATTTGGATATCTTGCTGTTGCCATTATCTACCTCTCATTGCTTTTCTTACTTTACCATTGTTTTCAATATCTTTTACTACTAGATCAATAATAAGTTGTCCCATATCGTTTCTAACTGTTGAAGACTCAACCTGTTGTGCAGTACCGTTATTTTGTACATTGACTGTGACTGGAGGAGTTTGTCCGTTCATTTTACCTGTTGCATTTAACTGATTAAGAGCAGAACCTCCAATAGCTTTTGCAGCTGGTTTACGAATCACAAACTCACCTGGTTCTAACAAAGCAGGAACTCTATCGCGAAGAGTATTTACAGGTCCTCCTTTTGCAAAACGCATTACACCGCCATAAGGATCTACCTTACCACCACCTGCAAATCCAAATTGTGTTGCAGCCTTTTGTGCCATAATACGAATAAACATTTCAAGAAATGCTGCAATAATAGCCTTTTTAAAGTCACCTGTGGCAGCGAGCACACCTGCAAAGGCAGCAATAGTAGTACCTTTTACGTTTTCCATAATTCCTGAAACTCCTGAATTAATTTCTGCTCCAACTTCTTTAATACCTCTAGTCCCATCACCAGCAGCACCTGACTGAAGAGCTCCCGTTTTAGTAGCTGAACCATCTTCTGATTTAGATTTTACTAAAGCCGTAGTAAATTTATCTTTTGCCTTATCAACATAAGAAATAACTAAATCTTTGATTGGTTCATTGATTAGATTGTCAATAAAGGCTTGTTGAATATCTAAAAGAAGATTGACAAATAAAGTTTTCACTCCCTCTCTGAATGTTTTTGTAGTAAGAGTGCCTTCATTAATAGCTTTAAAGAAATCATTTACTGAACCAGTTAAAGTACCGGAAATACTAGACTTCAAATCATTGGCAATGTTGGTAATTAAATCAAACTCTTCTTTTAACTGACGAACTTTTTCTTCATGATTTAATAATTCAAGAGCTGCCTCTTTATCAAGGTTCTTGATAATATTATCAAACAGTTGTTTTTCTATATCTTGCTCGATCGCTAGATTAGCTAATTTTTTAACAATAAGAGTATTAGCGTTTTTAATATCATTTATTGCAGCTTGGTTTTTTTCTGATCTTAGTTGATTTTGTAAATCTCTTTCTTTTTCAATTAATGCAGTTACCTCATCATACAATGATATTTTTTTATTTAATTCATCTCTAGTAATCTCGCTTTGAGCTTTTGAGTTTTTAACTTGAAGCTTATAAGTTTCCATAATGCCGTCTTTAGCGTCTTTAATATATTCATCTAAACTCTGTCCTCCGATATCAAGATTGATTTTACCTATATCTGGAAGTTCAACTTCTTTTATTATGCCGATAGCTTTTAGAAGTCCGTTAATTATATCTGACTCAGATTCAATTAATTTTTTTCTACCTTCTAAGTAGCTCTTTGCTAATTCTATCTCCCCTTTTAGTAAAGAATAGTTTGCTTCAACTAATTTTAGTTCTGCTAATCTGTTATCTTTATCTGCTTCTATTTTAGCAAGATTGATTTTTTCTTGAGCATCTAATACACTTATTTGTAATTCAAGAGCCCTTCTTTCATTTGTTCTTTTCTTATCTTCTAGTTCTTGTAAAGGGAGAATTATTTTATTATACTCAAAGTTATTTTCTTTTCTCAATGCTGCAATTTTTTCATCATTAATGTCTTTTTCTGCTTGTAACATTTCCATTCGGTTACTGAGTTCAGTCTTTTTTACATCATATTCAAACTGAGCAATAGCACGTCTTCTCTCAATGTCATTAAGATTATTTTGATTTTCTACTTCTAATAGCTTCATTCTAGCATTAAACTGATTTTGAGAGGTAGAAGTAGCAGCCTTCTCAACTTCTATTCTAGCGTTTAAAAGAGCTTTTTGATCGTCTAATTCGCTAGTAATTTGTGTACCCTCTAGCTGTGCTCTTGCTAGTTTACTTTGTAAAGACTCTCTTTCTTGATCAAGTTGTAGTAAATTTTTATTCTGTTCTAACTCTTTTACTCCTGCTTGATTTCTTGCTTTTTGTAGTTCTAAGGAAATTTTTTCTCTATTGATACGCTTAATCCTTACCTCTAACAATTCTTTTTCAAGTTTATTTTGAGATACAAGTGCGTTTACAGCAATTAATTTATTTTGAAGTTTTAAAGACTCAAGTTGTTGTTTTAAAACCATTTGTCTTTTTTCTTCTATTAAACGAATTTTTTCAAGTTTTGCAGGTAATCCAATAACAATACCTGCTTGGGCTTTAAGGGCAGCAATACCAGCCTGATAAATATTAACCGTATCACCATTTAGATTTTTACCTTTTTGTTGCTCTTCGTTTAGTTCATTAAAAGCATTAATAGTTTGTTGTAAATATTTAACACGATTTGCTTGTTGTTCAGCAGCGTTTTTAGCCAATGTCCCATCAATTCCTAAAACTCCTTGAGAAATAGCGGTATCTACTGCTCTGATTTCTTTTGAAAAAGACTCTCTAAAGGTTTTAAGATTTTTTTCTGCGGCTAAAAGTCTCTCTGTTGCTTTACTTTGAGCATTTACTTTTGATGTTTGTACTGCAATTGCATTTGCTAAAGCTTTGTTTTGTCTATCTGAGGCTTCATAAGCCTCTTCTAGTTCTTTAAGAATGTTTTTATAACCTAAAAGAGTTTTAGAGGCTTTTTCAGCAGTAATTGTTCCCGCATTAAAAGCTTCTTGATATGTTTTTCTTAAATTTTCAGTTTTAGCAGCAGAATCAAATATAACTTCTCCAAATTCAGTTAAAACTGCAACTCCTTTATCATTTACTGATCCAATAGTTTGGCCAAAATACTCAATTTCATTACTAGCTGTTCTTGAAAGAGCCCCAATATCTTCTAGTCTAATAACAGCTCCAGCAAAAGCTTTTTCTGATAATCCTGTTGCATCAGCACCTCTAGCTATTTGATAACTATAATCTTCTAACCCTGTTGAAACAATCTTTAAAGCATCTTTTAAAGCATTGTAAGCTATAGTTTGTTTAGCTATATCACCTGTACCAGCATCCATATCTTCTCTAAGGTTTCTCATCATATTACTTAATTTTTCAATCTGTTCTTCAGGAGTTGCATCTCTTACTTTATTAAAGGCGTGTACCTGAAAACCGCTTCTTACTACTACTTTCTCCATAATTTTATCTGTTTCATCTAAAGCTTTATTAACTAGATCAATATAGTCAGTGGCCTCTTCAAGCCCGGCTAACTCTAACATGCTTTGACTTACGTCTGTAATTGAAGAAACTAACCCTTTAAAACCTTTTTCTATCATTCTTTGTTCTTCACCTAGTTTTTGAAACCAACTAACTATTGAGCCAATAGCGTCAATCCCAAAAAACTGTAAAACAGTTTGTACTGTAGTTACTGCAAAAAACAACAGATTTAATTTAGATAGCACAAACCCTACTGCAGTACCAAATGCTGTAACAGCTACAGAAGCTACCTTAGTACTTTTAGCTAAAAATCTGGAAGCTATTCCAGCTTGTTGTTCTGCCAAGGTTAATTCTCTAACAGTTTGTGTTAGTGCTCGTGTTCTTCCTCTTGATTTTTCTAAGGCTATATTTTTCTGTTCTAAAGTTCTATTACTTGCTCTAACTGCAGCCTGAAAAGCACGTTCTTCGGTTATTTGAGCTTTTAATGCGTCTCTTGCTGCCTTTGCTTCAGCTACTGAACCAATAGAACCACTTAAAACAGCTTGTTTAGCTTTTGTAGCTTCTCCTGCTATCTCTCTACGACCTGCAAAACCTCCTTGACCTACAAAACCTCCAGCAGCTTCTGTTGCTTTAGCAGTTGTAGCTGCAAATTGTTCTGAAGTTCCTCCTAATTTTCGAGAAAAAGATTCTAAAGTTCCTAGAGCTTTATTAAGACCAACAACAGAAGCCTGGGTAAATTGCGCTACTTGTTGTGCCGCTCCTCTAAATACAAGAGTAAATATACCACCTAAAACTAAAAGAGTGTTACCAAAATCTTTTGATAAAAAAGCCACAAAAGGTTCTATAAAATTGGCTAGTGATATACCAATTTTAGTAGCTAAATCTAAGAATTTTGCGGAAAGTTGTTCGAGAGATTTTTGTGCACTGCGAGAAGATAAGTCGATTTCATTAAATTTTCTCTGACCTTCTTCAGCTACAGCGTTAGCAAATGCTTGACGGCGTTCAAATTCTGTAAGAGATCCTACGCTTCTATTTAACGATGCTGCATATTTTTCAACAGCTGGCTCAATACGCGTAAAGATACCAATTTCATCTAATAGTTCAGGTTCTAGCTTAATAGCACCACGAAATACACGCTGAATAGATTCAGTTAAATTTCTACCTAAAGCTTTAGATGCTTTAGTAGCTACTTCAGTTAGTTGTTCAATCTGATCTGTATTAAAACCAGCAGATAAAGCAATGTTAGCATTTTGAGCAGCTTCAGCAGCTGTTAACTGACCTTGTGTTACTTCTTGAAGTTTAGATATAATAGCATCACCGCTTAACCCAATTTCAGCAGCAAGTGTACGAGTACCTCTAATAGTAGTTTCAACTTGAGCAGCGCGAGATAGTGCAGAAAAAGCCTGCTGGACTGCAAAGATATTTGCAGCTGCACCAGCATAAGCAGCGACAAAACCGCCTAAGCCAGAGGCTTGAGCGGCAAATTGTCTACCTGAAGCAGCAGAAGCTTTTCCTAAATTTTGAGAGGAACGAGTAGTACGCTCTTGGGCTTGATTCAGCTTGTTAACATCTTTAGCAGCTTTATCAAAACCTTGTGTGGTAGCTTTGGTACGAATCTCATTTATTCTACTAGCCATTAATCATCCTATCTAAATTTAGAACCAGCTTTTGCTTTTCGTTCTTCTTGTTTACGCTTTTCTTCATAGAATTTACTATATTCTTGAATACAGATTTGAAGCATTTCAAAAGTATCTTTCCAGTTTACCATTTGAAATATTGTCATAATATCTGATAAACCAGCGTACTCTTTACCTAACCAAACCCCGTTCATACCTTCAACTTTATCAGGTAATACATTCATTAAAACTAGAGCTTGTTGAGCCTCTAAAGATAAATCTGAAGCATCAAGAGGTTGATCGTCAAAATCTTCCCAACCCATTTGATCTGCCATCAACCAATATTGCTCTTTTGTGATACCTCCACCTGCAAAATTAGATTGGAGGTATCTTATTAGTTTTTTTCCGCTTCAGCTTTTTTTGTTACGGAAAACTGCTCAAAATCATTCATACAATCAGTAATAAACTGATCAAATACAGAAGAGTTTTTAATTAGTTCAAGAGCTTCTTCCTCTGAATAAGCTACGTTTTCTTCTAGATTAACCCCTGTTAAATCAACAGGCAAGAGTTGTGGAAGATTTTTTAATTTTAAACCTTTCCAACCTCTAATTGCTTTTTTAGTATAAGCTTCTAAGAACTTATCTTGATCAATCTCTTCTTCACGTTGACGAGTACGTTTATTAAATTTATAAGTTAAACTTTGGTTTCTAATCTTAACTAGGTCTTCTCTGCTAAGATAGGCAATTTTTAAAATAAAACCATCAATATCTGGGTATTCTACTTCGGTGATAGTTTCTGTTGCAATTAAATTTGAAATTTTACTCATGTTTCCCCCTACTAGGTGTTAATATAAAAAAAGGGTGTCCATCATTATTAGCTAAAACAGAGCTGAGGGGGAAGCTCGTTGTTGCTCATGATGAACACCCACATGAAATTATTTACCCCCTCAAGTAATAATTTTATTAGTTATTATCACTTTTTACGAAGAACTCAATCTCGTCTCCAGAACCACGCTGACCTTCTTGTGCAAGGAAGTCAACAGACATTCCAAGAACATCATCAATTTGATGAACTGGGAAGTTAAACTGCACTGCTGGCATTGCAATATGGAAATATGGAGCAGTTCCACCACCAATTTGAATGTTAGCAGAGCTAGTAGATGCGTGAGACACACGAGAGTCATTCACAACTTTGTTCAAGAACTGTGCAGAGTTTGCTCTTGTAGAGTTTTCTGAAGCAGATCTTAGATATGCGGTAA
>Ga0181568_10001688_pt1 | contig 20131 bp, 18 predicted proteins | sample 101ome_20_FD_133758 | JGI IMG/M metagenome (GOLD analysis project Ga0181568, IMG submission 133758) | Coastal salt marsh microbial communities from the Groves Creek Marsh, Skidaway Island, Georgia - 101404AT metaG (megahit assembly) | ecosystem: Environmental > Aquatic > Marine > Intertidal...
AATTAAGTGCGTCCTTCAATGATGTTAATTTGTGAGCGATGACGTTTTTCGAGAGTGCGACCCCCTCTATGGGCAGGTCGACGCCATACTTGAGCAATTAACAAAATCCAAGTCCTTGCATATCTTGATGATTTTAGACAAGAAAAACAAGGCGTTTCGTTTTTCAGAAATCAAAGAGAGAGTTGTTGCTTCCTCCACAACAGTTTCGCGCCGGTTGGCTGAGTTGATCGATTTCGGCCTCGTAGAACGACGGAAAGTAAGTGATGACTCGAAAACTCACGAATATGAAATCTCAGAATATGGTAAACAATTGAGCCCAATCATGCAGTTATTTTACGACTGGGTAAAGCAAGGAGATGCAAACAGAGCTTATTGAGAACTGCTTACATCAGCAAGCAAGATGTGGCCGATTAACGAAGCTTCAATACGATTGGAATCGATGGTTTCATCCAACGATATCCCGAGACTTTTTGCACCTTCTATGCTGATTTCTAAACCCTGAGTAGTTTTTGATAGCCCAAGGCCAGTTAGCAACTGGTCTGCTTCTTGCTCCATGGATTCTGAATCCATTGAACTTGTTTGATCGGGGATATGGAGCAACCATCCTGTGGTTGATTTGTTTTGAAGGCCTGCTCGTTTGAAGGCTTCTGAAACGTTGTGCGTACCTGCCAACACGCGCAAGAATTCAGCATCAAGTGTTCGTGCTTGCGCAGTCCCTCGCTCAGTATTCCGATTGCTCACTGTTGCTGCAGTCCACAGTTGGCGAGAGGTTTGAGCAGCATTGGAACGGCAGAAAACCCATCGTTGATTCGGTACAATTTCTTGAAATGACCGAACGAAGGAATTCAAGTCAAGAGGTTCTTCACTTTCCCAAGACCAACAAGGAAACGTTTCCCACATTGGGACGCCCTGCATCAACATGGCTCATCAACTCTACGCCAAATCTTCACCGTCGAGTGGCATATCGTCGCTTCGTTTCTTCGCCGGGAGGGCTCCCTGTTCACGTTGGACAACCTTTCTGACTTCTGACATGATGTTGCTGACCAATTTCGGCCCCCAGCCTCTCCATGAAGCGATTTTTTGTTGGTCTTTGTGCGTCATCGCAAGGACATCTTTTGGCGTTCGAATGCCAATGGATGCGAGTGAGCGAGCACGTTGACGACCAACATGCCGTATTTTGACAAGTTTCAACAAATCGGATTTGCAACCGTGCCTGACGCGCTGGCGAAGGGTGTCCAAGTCAGCGGACAATTGTGCTAGAATGGGCATGTGTTCATCAGCAAACACGTCGTCATTCAGTAGGATTTCACGACCTGCGTACAACAACCAATCCATCAAATCAACACGATGGTGAACATCCCCAGGAGATACATCAAGTTGCTTTTCGATTTCACGCATCGTTTCCTCTTCGAACCAGTGCTCAAGACACCATGCAGATTTTACTAAGCCAAGGTGTCGTTCTTCGTAAGGTATGTCGAAGAGAAGCTCATCTTCAACTGCTGCTGCCTTAAGTTGTAAATCTGAACCGATCGTCAAATCTGATGTTTTTGCCCAAAGTGAAGCGAAATCAGGCGTACTGCAGGCTAAATGTGTTAATCCAAACTCACTAACAGGCCCATCTTGCCGGACCATTCGGCGAACTGCTCGACGCATTCCTGTCCGAAGAATGGATGCTGAGAGTGGATCAAGATACAACTGCGCAACACGCTCACCAATCGGCGTAGCTTCGTATTTCATTGAGGGTGGCTCACCAGAAGTATCGCTCCATCCGCCAACTTTGTTCAGAGATGAGGCTGAAACGAATCCAAGCGATGGCATTCCATGAGAGGTTGGTGCAGGCTTGTTTTGTCGCTGTTCTTGAAGTGAAACACCTCCTGATTCTTGCGCGACATTCACCCAAACAGGGACATCATCATCCCACGTTTCTTCTTCATCGATGGCTTTGTCTTGCCGCCGCACTTCGTAGGTTTCATCAACACCTAAACGTCTCAGAAAGCGCTCTTCCACCAACCAATCGAGCATTGAATCGAGTCGCTCCTGAAGTTGATTGGTTGGCATTGTGGTCCCGAGGAACGTTGCATCAAAAAACGACCCGATCGAATCTCGATGAAGCAACCCTCCGGTTGCGACGCAGGATAACAGGTGCATCCGCATTGCTGGTTCAGCCGACAATTTGGAGGAAATGTCTTCGATTGGCCCGAAGAAGTATCGTTCACTTACCTCATCGGCTATCTGCCATCCGTCGGTTCCTTTGCACAAGACCCATGCTTCTCCGACAGAATCGTAACGTGGTCGACCAGCACGCCCCAGCATCTGGTGAACTTCCATGACAGGAAGAGGTCGACTCATTCCATCGTCCCATCGCTTGATGTCCCGAACCAAGACCCTACGTGCAGGAAGATTGACGCCTGCAGCAAGTGTTGGAGTAGCACACAGCGCCAGAATGAGTCCTTTCTTGAAAGCAGATTCGATGCTCTGGCGTTGACGATGTGTAAGCCCTGCGTGATGGAAAGCCACACCGCCACGGATGCAATGAGAAAGCAATTCCCCCATACTCGTTTGAGTTCGACCTTCAAGGGATTCAGCGATTTGCTCCAGTTCGAGCAGACGTTCAGGTTGTTCCTTTGCAAACCGTTTCTTCACACGTTCAGAGAGTTTCTTTGCTTCGGACTGAGCACTTCTCCGCGTACCAACAAAAACCAAAACTTGACCACCTTGCTCGATTGTATCTTGGACGACAATCCATGCAGGGTGACTTAACGGTCCTTCAAGATGACGGGGCGGAGACAAGACGTTCTGACTTGCGTCCAAAGATGAGGATTGAATCTTACGAGGCTCCAAATGACGGTCGTGCAAGGTGGCATACTCGAGATCAACTGGGCGCCAATCCGACTGGATCAATGTCGCATCGAGCCATTTCGCAAGAATGTCACAATTACCGACTGTGGCCGAGAGTGCTATCAGTTGAGCATTCGGACGCAATGTCCGCAATCGTGTCAAATTGATCTCAAGTGTTGGTCCTCGGGATGCGTCATGCAATAAATGAAATTCATCTGCGATGACGACTGAAACGTTGCTCATAAGCTCTGAGCGGCTCCGCATCAACGAATCAAGCTTCTCGGATGTACAAATCAGGATATCTGAGTCATCGATGTTTTTGGCCTCCGAAGTTGCATCACCGATTCCAAGGCCAATGTTCAATCCAAGATGCTGTCCAACTTCTTTCAATTCCTCAAATTTCTCGCTAGCGAGTGCTTTGAGTGGCACAATGTAAACTGCTCGTGAACCTGGATTGAGGTTGAGAAGTTGATTTAAAATTGCAATGTAAGCAACAAGCGACTTACCGGATGCAGTTGGGATTGCGAGCAAAATATTGCTTTCATTGAACAACGCCTCCATCGCTTCGTGTTGAGGGGGATGAAGATCTTTAATGCCCCATTCTGTTTCAAAAAAATCGATGGCTTTCTTGGGCAATGAAAGGTTCCGAATCGACCTTTTGTCTTCGCCCATAACCGTAGGTTACGCCAACGGCTGAAAAGGAATGCGCTTTGGCTGTGATGCCGACACGCCTAAGACCTTCCAGTCTTTACGGCGTTTATGGACGAACAGACCGAACTCCTGATTGAACAACGCCTGTCAGTGTTTTCAGACGAACCAGACCTCAACGACTGGTTTGAGGTTATGTGTGGAGCAGCAATGGCTGTTCTTGGCCTCTTCCACTTGGTTACTCCTGGTGAATTGGTTGATCCAGACCTCATGCGTTGGTTTGCTGCTTCCGTGGTTGCAGCAGGTGCCGTTTGGGCGGGTCATGGACTGAAGGACATGGCGGTTAAGGAGATGCGACGTTCTGCTGCAATGATGGAACTTAGCGCATCTTCTTCTTCGAGCGGTAGCATCGATCATGGCCTCATCCGAGATGTACTACTCAACCCTGATGCCTACAAGGAATTCCTCACCAAGGCTTACGAAGAAGCTTGGGAAGACGGCATCATCACTGAAGATGAACTCGCTGATTTGAAGCGTTTCCAAAGCGCACTCGGTATCAGTGACGAAGACGCTGAAACCATTTCCAAGAAAGCAAAGAAGTCATCCTCAGAAGAGTGAGGTCCAAATCGTATTGCTGGTCGAATAGGCCTCTGCTAATTTCTTGGCCTTTCGTCTTCGGTTTTCTTCGCTGACAACGATTGTCAGTCCAACAAGGAGTGAAATCAATGCTACACCACCAGCGTATGGTATGATGCCATTTGACGAGCGTAGTGCACTGAACTCAGGAGAGTCTTCCGCATCGAATTGGCTCGAATAATCGACTTGAAGATCGAGCAAATCAAGTTCACAATCACACAGAGTTACTGTGATACGTTCAGGATAGAGTGATGTCTGCAACCGTTTCCAAGATGAATCCTCTATTCCAGCCGGGCGAGTGGACCATGTTGGTGAGGATAAGGAACCGAATGAGGATGTTGAAATCATTGAAGTCTCGATGTGATGGATTGAATTTGACGGCTGTTTCTCGACAACAAGAAGTGCCTCCAACATCATCAAATCGAGTAACAAGGCTCTTGTTGAGATGATCGAAAATTGGACGATCTGTTCATCTAAACCATCGGTAATTCGTCCATTTCGTGCATCTGATATTTGGCTAAATACAAGTTGATCGATCCGGATTTCATCCAGTCCCGCAACAGAAAGTTGCCAACGACCATCCTCCCTTTCATAGGCTGAATCAATCTCCAACCAGAGGCTTAACGATTCCCCGTCTCGGATTCCGAAGGTTGCTCCAACGTGTTCAATCATGGTTGCTTCAGGAGTTGCAGGGCTCGATACATCCCATAGCTGCTTGACACGCTCTTCGAGGAGTTGTTCAAGTGACCACTCTGAATCCGATTGCATCTCATCGGCCATGGTCCACAGTGGACTCACGATTCCACTGAGAAACAGCAGGATTACTGCTGGAACAAAGACATAGAAGCGTAGGCGATTAGAGGTTGTTGAACGATAGAATTGTGCTGCAAAGAAGATCAGAAAACCGATGATAGGGATAAGGAACAATCCGCTCTGTGGTGATAAGTCAGCCTCTTCACCGGTTGAAAAATCAAAGAACTGAGCCTCATAACTGACCTTTCCTTCAAATTCAGAAGCATCGGTTGGTCCTGAGCTTTCAACAGCGTAGACACCACTCCAAATGTAGGGTTGGAATCGGTCGGCCTGACCATTCAAACAGAACACATATTCGCCGGGGTCAAGTGCTCGCCAACGATAATTTGTCAAAAATTCGTCACCGTCCGCTTTGGTGATGACTTCAGGTGCTGCAACCTGTAACCCACCTGCAGTTCTCAAACGATGAACACCGTTGCTTTGTTGCAATTCAAGCGGAACATCTTCCCATTGGATGAGAATTCTCATGATCTCGTTCGATTCCACGTTGAAGGACCAACAATCTGAATCATCACCTACAAGTGCTCCATAATGAACCTCTTCGAGTGAGGTTGATTTGGGTTGCAATGCACTCGTCGGTTCATCAACGTCCTTTGCAGCAACATTCTCTGACCAAGCGATATCAAGTTTGATGAAAGATGAACCTCGAAGATGCAGCTCCCACGTTGAAGGTCGGTCAACGGTGAAGACAATGCGTGCTCGGACAACATCATCCGGCCAGAGTAGGCGGCCCATGTCCAGGTTCAACGGTTCGTCTTCCCAACGGTGTCCGCTCTCTGATCCTGCATTTGGAATCCCGGAATCCTCTGATTCCAAGTTCGTAATGCTCGAGCCGATGATGAGTTTGACTTCCATGTCTGGTGTATAGACGCCTAGGGTATCGCCTTGGACACGTAAATCAATGAAGAGTTCCTCAAGGACATCCGGCAATACTGCAAGCTCAGATTGCGATGGCGTCATGTCAAATTCAATAGCAACCGATTCGGGCGTTAATGGATTTGCTTGTACTGAACCTGTGATGATTTCTTCTCCGATAGGTACAGGAGTCAGTTGGCAATTCTCATCAGAATCACATGAAAAATACAGTGTTCCACCGGACTCTTGATCGGTTAACGAACCGCTGACGGAAAGCGGAACCATGGAGAGAAGTAGGAAGACAACAATACAGCCTCCCTTTATCCTCATAGATTCACCTTGTTTCTCCCAGATATCATGACTTGTTTAGTTTGCTTCCTGCGTGTGCACTACATCGATGAGTATGGTTGAACACTTTCTGCATCGAAAACGACCGTTTGCTCTTCGTTTTCGAGGGTACTTATTGTCACAGGTTTTGCACACCCACAACCATGATGCAGTTCGTTGACGGAGGTATTGGGTGAATTCACGTCCTCGTTCCGCACCGTTGTGTGGCCACATCTTTTCCAAGCGTTTGAATGTGGCATCATGGAATCGATGCCCAAGGGCATGGAGGTATTCATGATACAAAACAAACCGAGCATAGTCGGACCAAGAATCGTTCAGCAATACAGGGTGGAGATCGATTGTTTCAACATCTTCTGTTCTCAACTCTACAGCATTAGCACCTTTTCGAAATCGAGTCACGCCGTGGCGTTGTGTTGCATTTCTTCGTAAGACTGCAAGTGGGATTGAATCCAATGCTTGAAGACGTTCTTGGTTTTGTAGCCTCATCGCTTTCATTTCAGCGAGAACTTCATCCTTCATTCTGGTGAGGGCCTCTGTTTGCTCAATGGATGGTTTGGCCATACTTGAACCTCAATTCCACCGATGATAAGCAGGATGACCTTCCTTCACGGCAACAAACAATCCTTTACCGGTTGCACAGACCTTGTCGTTGGCTTTCAATTCCATTCTGACATGTACTCTGTCCTCACCAATTTCTTCGGGATATGCTTCAACGTGCAACTCTGTCCCAAGCGGGGTTGGTCGCCGTAACGAGACAGAATACGATGCTGTGACGGTGCAGGGGGGCTCATCCAACCCGTGTTGGTCCATAAGAGCGATAGCAGCTGCCCAGTTTCCGTGACAATCAAGCAGTGTTCCGATGATTCCTCCATTGACCATCCCTGGAAAGGCTTGGTGTTCCTCTGAGGGGGTGAACTTCAGCTCCAATCCGTTGTCTTTACGATAGGAGTCAATCTGAAGCCCTTTTTGATTTGCAGGGCCGCAACCAAAACAAATCGATGTAGGTGCATACTGGCGCTGAACACCCTTTTCCATGTAGTATGCTTGAGTAGGAAGCCCTTAGAATCTGTGCCTCCTTAACGATGCCTGATGCAATGAATTACGCAGCGAAGATGAACAATTAAAGACACATCAATGCACGTTGCTCGACCTTAGCATTTTCATAGCCATAGCGTGTTGGGCAGAGAAATCGAACGTTGCAATTCATGCAGGAACGGTAGGAATCTGCCAGTGGAACCAGACTCAAATCGTTGTTCGTTCCGACTTGAGAATACATGGAATCCATTTGTTCAACGTCCTGTTTCATGAGCATCATTGCTTGAGTTCTCTGAGATTTGACTGGTGTAGTGATTTTGACAGTCCATCTCCTCTGTTTCAGCGAGAACTGGATGACGCTTGACTCATGACTCTCATGTATTGTGAGAAGGGATGCTTGACGCTCCTGCTCAATCTTCGAAGGCCTTCCATAGAGATTTAATTTGATCAATGATGTTCGACTTGATCCATAATGAATGAAATCAGGGGTGCAGTACATTCTGATGTTCCCGTAAAGAATTGATTTCGTAGGCTCGATTCGTTCGATGGAACCAGTCTTCAAGAGTTGGATGAAATCTGGACGCTCAATCAAATTCCAACAAGCCTCTACACCCATGTCAATCAGATGGTGTTCTGGTTCCGCACTAAGGAAGGTGGTTGGGACATCATATGACTGAAGGCGTCGAACCAAATGGTTTCTCTTCTTGATGGCTTCACCATAATCTGACTTAAATCTGGAATAGAGGAGTCCTTTTGTCCAAATGGTTCCATTCACATAATCTTCAACAAAATCGAGAACAACTTGACGGATTGTTTGATGCATGAGAACCCACGGAGTTTGAATTTGAAATGCGAGGGTTAGGAGTTTTCCTTGCGCATGATGTTTTGAAAGTTGAGCCAATCCATATCGCAATACAAACGCCCGGGGGCAGCGTTGTAGGAGATTGATTCGAGTATTGGACCATATGGGTTGGTGTGGGAACATGATTTCTTGAGTTCCCTTCAACCCTCTTCAAGGATTCTCTAAAACACGCCAATAGAAAGAAGTGTGAGTATACCATTGATCGTAGCCCAAAGGCTGATTGGAAGAAGAACAAGACCCATGAATCGTGAAAATGTTCCTGCGCCAACTCGCCCAAAGATGTTTGAGAAAGGTCCTCCCCATGATGCGATAAAGCGTAGAAGGAGAATTGTAAGTCCTGCAAAGAGTACATTCGCTAGCAACAAAATGATGGCGAACAAAATACCCATTCCTCCGTTAAGTGCCGCGGCACCCACTCCTTGAGCAATCAAACCAGGCTCTGCCATCCAAGAGAGCCATCCAATGAACATTCCAAGGAAGACATCGCGTTGCATGTCCTCTTTAGGACGCCAATCTTGGAATGAGGATGGTGTAAGGCCGTGGATGAGCGAACCCAACACATCCGATTCGAGCGGTGATCCACGTCGCAATGTCATTGCACACATGAAGGCAAACCACATGAACATTAAAGCCGAAACGATGTACGAAAGCGAGGGACTTACTGGAAGAAGGCTAAGCAGAAGTGCAGGGAGATGAATCAGTACAGCACCCACTCCGCCTGCGAGAACGATGCTTGCCCATAGCGCACCAGGTGGTAACGGCTCCTCTGGTTTGGTCCAACCTTGACGTGGCAAAGCCAGGAAAAGAAGGAATAAGCCGGTTGGGAAAAGGATGGAAAAGTACGTGCCAAGGCTTGTTGGCCCCCCTCCATTGATGCTGTCAATAGCGTCATTCATTGCCTTTGCACCACCTGTTGGTGATTGACTCCATGTGACGTGCATGCTGCTATCAACAAGAATCAAAGAATCAGCGTTTCCGGTTGGTGAGGTCGATACAAACTCCTGATTGTAATCGAGAACAATCGGCCAACTTGCATTGATAGATGAGCGATAAGCTTCAACATCGCTCATCATCGAATCCTCTCCGATTACAATCTGAACAACTGCGACATCGTCTCGCTGCCCGAGCAACAATTCGAGTTCATTGGCCTGATCTTGAGCAGATTCAGAACCGGGGGCAATCACTCCAATAGCAAGAACATTTGAATCACCCATCAAATCAGTCAAGGTCGTAAACTCAGCACCACTTGACTTGAGTTCGGCATCAATTAACAGAGCATTGTCGTTGAGTTGCGCTTCTGTATTGAGGTTTGATTGTGAGAATCCAACCGGAATCATGAGGAGGGTCATCAGCAACAGGGCAATAAGAATCGGTAGAGGCATTGGAGGATTTGCATTGAATCCCTTGTAGGCAAAACCGAGGAAACAGGCAATAGTTGTCAAACTTAGCCACAAGCCTGCACTTGCGAAACCGTCCGATTCAGGTGCAACATTGAACCGTATAATGCCAAAGGCATGACAATCTACGTTAGGATTTCCACTTGATGTTTTGACACATACTTCAAGATTTGAATCGCCTTTCTGAAGTATTTCTTTTCCAGTCCAAATCCATGCAGTCTCGTTGTTTCCAAGACTCCGTTCCATACGGATTCTTCCGATTGAACTTTCCATCACCATATCGCGATCACGGTTGGTTTTCACATCATTATCCAATGGTCCACGAAGGACCCAGGATACTGCGGGTTCCCCGTCTCCATCCAACAGTACGTCACTTTCTCCCCAAGGTAGAATTGGAAGGAATTCGATGTGAGCTCTGCGTGATGAGTCGATACGAATGCTCGCACTCGGCTCGTAGACCTTTCCAGTCATGATGATACCGCCTGCATTGGTCTCGAAACCACCCCACTGAATTCGAGCAAGTGTGCCCTCGCAAAGATGTTCAGCACTTAGAGAAATTGAGAATGTATCGCCGGTGGACAAATCAATATCCATCATGAGGATTTCGCCTGAAAAGTTCTGAGGGTTATTGGACGCAATCGCATCGAGGGTATGAGTTACGACCGATTCGTAGACTTGTGTACCAGAGATACTAACGGTCATAACGAGCGTTGTGAAGTCATCTCCTGGTGTGAGCGGGTTGGCAGGACTTGTGCACTGTGTCGATTGAAAGAAACCAGCTTGGGGAACCAAATAGGCGCTGAAATAGGTCGACATATTGATCGTACCTCTCATCGTATTGACTATGGGTTCAGATGTTAAGGAGAAAATGGGGACAAGTCCAGTGTTTGGAGCAACATCTGCGAACGCAAGAGTTGCATCTGGTCGTTCGCGCTGCAGCACAGAGGACTCAGCATCTTCGCCTTCAACATAGAGCCGTTGCTCCATATCCATCTCCCACTCGATGTAGCCTGCCTCGTAGGAAACGTTCTCCACGCCCTTGACGGTCGTGAGCAAAACTCCAGAGAAAAACAACGCCATGAGCAACACGGCTATGACGTGGCGATGGCGCATGACACGCTGAGTGTGAACCAGTTCATGAACTCGGCGGCGATTTACATCGGCGTTCCCAAGTACATCCACATCAATGCTACACCTGCAATGATTGACAATGCGTTGACAGAACCCTTCGTCAAAAATCCTCGATTTTCTAAAACTGCACCGAGAACACTGTCGATTTGGCAACCTAGGAATCCAAGACCTGCAACGACACCTGCGAACATCAAACCATCACTTGCGGATGTTGAAAACATAATCATGCTTGCAAGTAGAGCGCTGATTCCGATGAGAATTCCGCCTACTGCTGCAGCAAGTTGGCCGTTTGGAGAAAATCCTCCGTTAACCCCTGCTTGACACGGTTTGAAAGTTGTAATCATACGTACACGATTGTCGAGGCAACCGATTTCGCTCGCCCAGGTATCGGATGTTGCCACTGCGACTGCTGCTGCGAACATCCACAATCCATGTTCCCAGTCTTTGACGAGAAATGCTAACAAAGCAACCAACGCAGGCATTCCACCGTTTGCTGCAACGTTGATCCATCCGCGATGTCCGTCGGAAGATTCGTTTAATCCTAGTTCGGTTTTTTCCTCAAACCTCCATTTGGTAGCCAAATGACTGCTTAGTAAGAAACAAAGGAGCAACAACAACCATGTCCAGTGGCCAAGACAACCAACAAAGAAACCGAGTAAAGCGGCAGCTAAAATGCCCTGTTTGTCGAGGATTCTGGCTCGTAACGAAGCAACTACGAGTGCAAAAATGAGGAGTGTGGTGACGACAATGTTCCCGAAAACAAAGCCACCTGAGGTGAAATCCATAACAAGCCCTCATCCACGAGCCCAAGTGATTGGTTTTGTTCTTTGCGTAGACTCTACCTCATGAGAACGCGATTTCGAAATTAATTATCATCTTCCATGGCTGCAGCAATAACAAACCTACCAACGGTCCATAGAAGTATGATGAGAATAAAAATCCAAATCAGATTTACGAAAAAGAGGAGGACCTCGCTGAATCCATTTCCGATATATGAGACGAACACTAGGCTGCCGTTCCAAAATGCATGGCCAGATATTGCAACGCCAAGCATAACTGGTATGGATGTAGGAAGTTGAAGGCTGGATGATTTCGAATAGAACGACTGCTGGGAATACTGGCCACTTGGGAATGAATAATTTGTTGGATGAAGAGGGTTAACAAGATTCCACTGCTTGACATCCGGAATTTGGATTCCATGTCTTTTTTGTTCGAGCATGTGTCCAATCGCATAACCACTACAGGCTGTCCACATGGCATGGCCAGGTATTGAACCAATTCCTCGAATAACGGTTGTGAACCCATACGAAAAGGCCACCACTTCGCCTGCAAATAGACTCAAGAGAATGTATTGCAAGTTCTCGAGAAGAGCAAAACCTAGCCCCACTGTAAAACCAACTTGGAAGCCACGTTTCTTCGAATCGATCATACCTGCAAGAGAGAGTACTGCCAATGCTTTACACAATTCTTCTCCAACCGGAGCAGAGATAACGATAGTAATTGTCTCGACAAGCGTTGCTGATGCTTGCCCGCCGCTGAGAAAAAGAACAGCACCAGGGGTAATGAATGAGTTGATGATGAGGGCAGGGAAGGTTGACAACATCCCCGCAATGAGCATTGCTTCCCCTTGTTGACGGGTTGTGGTTAAGTGGAATTGAGATGATGAAAAACTCCACCAAGCAAAGACAGGTGTTGAGAATCCGACCAGCCATGCAGGAATGGCCACAAATAACGCCAGCAAGATAAATCCGATATTGCTTGAGTCAAGTAACAATGGTGCAAATGCAATCGATGAGATGATGACTCCGCCAAGGAACAACATCCACAAGTGTTTGGCTACTGGCACACGAAGAGGATGCCTTGACCGAACGATAAATTGTCGAATTCGGGTTGGGACGGGGGTCTGCAAGATCTTTGAGTTTGAAAGAGAATGAACATGCTTACCGACTTCAACTGGTTCAGCAATGATGAGGTGCTCAAGTTTCGGTCTACGAATGTACAGAAGCAAAACAACCATTGGTGCTGAACACAATGAACCTGCAATAATCAATGCTCCGTCGATAGGACCAAAATCGCCATCGAGATCCCCGTCAAGGAATCCTGCGGCGATGAGAATAACGAATTGTGCGAGTATCCAAAGCAGAATCACAATGCCGAGCATTCGTCCAACACTTGACCACCTCGACTCGGATTGAAGATGAGAGGTTGAGGAGGCAATTGATTCCTGCATAGTTTTGTATCGAAACTGGAACTACATGAACAATAGGGAGTCCCGCTCAGTTCGCCCATCAGTCTTCACGGAAACAGCAGTCGGCTTCGAGCACTCATCATTGCGGGATTGCCCCTCTTCGTTGCATCCGATAAGGGTTCGCTAACGGTGAAACAGTCCTTCAAGAGGGTGAAGAATCACGAACATCCATGAGCCTGGTGAACAAACTGTTTGCGCCTCGAATCGACCATCGAGGCATGTCGACTCCAAGTGAGGCCTCGCGTATCTTTCTCATCGTCACGATGCTTGGAACTGGAGTTTGGTCATGGTTTGCTACCGATGGAAATCTCGTAGTTTGGTTTTCATTAACCCTACTCATCGCTACACCAATACTCTCGGTTGGATGGTATCTGCTTTCCTTGATTGCAAAGAACCGCCGTGGAGAATTGCTCACGCCAAAGGTCCAAAATGCCCTCGAAGCAAAGGGACGGTGGCCGCATCACTCAAGGAAACCATAGCCCCAGTTGGTCGGAGGCGTGAATGTCTCCTTGATCGAACGCGGGGATACCCATCGAAGCAAATTGAGCGGGCTTCCTGCCTTGTCATTGGTACCGCTTCCACGCGCTCCACCAAATGGTTGTTGACCCACAACTGCTCCGGTTGGCTTGTCGTTGATGTAGAAGTTTCCTGCACTAAAGCGAAGAGCATCTTTTGCGGCCTCAATGTCTTCACGATTTGTTGCGAAAATCGAGCCAGTAAGGGCATATTCGGATGTAGAATCGCAGATTTTGAGAATGTCTTCGAATTTACCATCATCGTAAACGTGGATGGAGAGAACAGGACCGAATATTTCCTCTTGCATGGATTCATACATTGGGTCAGAGCAAACAATTGTTGTTGGTTCGACGAAGTAACCCGTGGAATCATCGTAGTTTCCACCGGTAACAATTGAGCATCCGGAATCAGAATGAGCTCGATCGATGTAGCCAGTGATGTTATCAAAGGACTTCTTGTCGATGACTGCTCCGATAAAAGTGCTGAAATCTGCGACATCTCCAACCGTAATCTTTCCAACTTCCTCAACATACTTTGCTTCAATTCGGTTCCAAACTGAAGTTGGGATGTATGCCCGACTTGCTGCAGAACATTTCTGACCTTGGAACTCGAACGCACCACGTAGAAGCGCTACAATCAACGCTTCTTCGTTGCAATTTGGATGTGCAACAATGAAATCCTTTCCACCTGTTTCCCCCACGATTCTAGGATAACTTCGGAGATTCTCTAGATTATTGGCAACGTCTCGCCACAACTTACGGAACACGGCCGTTGACCCAGTAAAGTGGATGCCTGCAAGGTCTGGATGAGACATGCAGATGTCACCAACAACAGAGGCGCGCCCTGGAATGAAATTGATAACACCCGCCGGTAGGCCAGCATCCATCATCAGTTTCATGATTCGGTAGTTTGACACGTAGGAATTCCTACTCGGCTTCCATACTCCCGTGTTACCCATGATTGCTGCACATGACGGAAGGTTACCTGCTATGCTGGTGAAGTTAAACGGAGTCACTGAGAAGACAAAGCCTTCCAATGGTCGGATTTCACTCTGATTCCATACACCTTCTGGAGAGATTGGTGGTTGGAGATCCTCGTAAATCTGGCGAGCATAATCAACGTTGAATCGCCAAAAATCAATCAATTCACACGCAGAATCGATTTCTGCCTGATGGCAGGTTTTGGATTGGTTCAGCATGGTTGATGCGTTGATTTCTTGCCGACGACTGCCAGCAAGCATTGTCGAGGCTTTCAAGAAAATTGCACCTCGAGCTTCCCATGGCATGGTCGACCATGCTTTGTGGGCATCGAGAGATGCCTGAATTGCGTCTTTGACTTCTTTCTCACCTGCAAGATGAACACGAGCAAGAACATGGCTGTGATTGTGGGGCATGACTTGTTCAACGACGTTGTTGGTCCATACCTCTTCGCCATTGATGATGCAAGGGATTTCGATAACTTCGGACATCTGACGAGCGAGTTCTGCTTCAAGTTCAGCCCGTTCAGACGAGCCTCTGAGGTAGCCCTTGACCGGTTCGTTGTGAGGCGCAGGTGGTTGAAAGATTCCATTGACCATGGTAGGTCGACAAGAAATCACTCTTTCAACTTCGCGTTGGGGTCGCCTGATGGCTATCGGTACAAATGTGCCAACTTCTTTCGAACTTTGGCCAGTTTTGGTCCAACGACCATGGCACAATATCCTTGGGTTGGATTTCGGGCATAGTAATCATGGTGATCGACTTCTGCAATGGTCAAATGCTTGGCTTCCTCGATGGTTGTAACAATAGGCATGTCAAACATTGGGCCAAAGGATTTGATTGCTGCTTTTGCTTTTTCTCGTTGCATTTCACTTGTTGGCATAATGCAACTCCGATATTGGGTTCCAACGTCATTACCTTGCCGATTGAGTTGAGTAGGGTCGTGTACGGTAAAGAACACCTCAAGGATTGTTTCGAAGGAGATAATGTCAGGGTCGTAATCGATGATGACAATTTCTGCATGACCTGTTGTACCGCTGCATACTGCCTCATAGGTTGGATTCAACCGATGCCCTCCTGCATAGCCTGGAAGCGCTGAATGAATGCCATTGATTTGCTTGTATGCGCCTTCCACACACCAAAAACAACCTCCACCAAGGATCGCTTGTTCCATGTCGAAGCCTAGCAAGACTCACTCAAGAAGACTTGTATTAAGTGAGTGTATTCTCACAATCTGGCTATGATTAAGTACTCTCGACATCCCTCTATGTCTGCATGCGAGAAGATTCCGATACCACTGTTATTGTTTGCCGCCAAGACTTTGCAGAGAACCGTATTTTGTACACGTACGGTCGACATGCGAAGGAGTTGAAAAATGATGGAAAAACCTTCCTCGGCCCCGTCTTTGAATCGATGATTGAACAAGCGGGCATTGTTGAGGATGCAGAAGAAGTTGGGCTTCTGGTCCACATACGATTGCGCCCAAAACCCAACGATGATCGTTGGTATCAGATTGATTTCGTGATGCAGGATGAATCTATGGCATACTACTCGAATTTTGATGGTCGTCTGCCAGCTGAAATGGTGCATGTCGTGCCTTTGAGCGGAGGCTTACCGCGTCAGATGTTTATTGCAGTCGAGGCACTTGACGAGACGGCTTATGCACACGCAATCGATGCTAAGTTGTTTGAAGAGACCGATGAGATGGGTCTGCCCGAAGACCAGACTTCATTGCTTGATTTTGGACTTGAAGTTGAAACCTCGGTCGAACCAACGGATAACGACGGTGAAGAACATTTCATCATCAAGAAAGTTGAAAATCGTGCTGAATCACTGCCTTTGCCTGGTCCAACGAGTCGGGCAACGGGCGGAAAGTGAGGGACATCCAATACATGAGTTGATAAACTAATTTCCTTCGGGAAAGGCATGGAATCAATTACAGATCCTAAACTCTTAGAGGATCGTCTGTTCTACAAACTCGGTGAACTCACCTACGATCGTCGCAAGATGGTTCTGGCGGTGGGCCTCATTGCCTGCATAGGTATGGCCTCACTCATCGGAATGGGCGCCGATTGGGCAGAGTCATGGGGTGAAGGTGATCTGGAATCCATAGAAGCTGGGTCACTGCGAGAAAGTGCTTTCTCTTCCGAAGATGAGGGGTCTCAGAGTTTTATCCTACTCGTTCATCACGAATCGCTAGACGATTCATCGGATGCATGGCGTTCGGCCGTTGAAGATGCGCTGTCCAAATTCTCAACAATGGACGACGTCACCATCCAGTATTCGTGGGAGTTTGAAGGAGATGAGCGTGATGAGTACACCTACACGGGCGATGATGGCTTCTGGGCCAAAAACAGAGTTTCCATCAATCAAGACCGTACCGAAGCCAAACAACTCTTCGCTGACCACAAAGAATCCATAGAGATGGATAGCGATTTTGAATCATGGCGTACAGGCGAAATCGCGATTGATGTAACGTTTGACACGCGCATTCAGGACGATCTTGTCAAAGCAGAATTGATTTCAGGTCCACTCACGGTCCTCATCCTAGGAATTGTTTTCGGGACCATTATCTCAGCATTGCTTCCGTTTGGAGTGGCTGTATTGACGGTTCTTTCTGCTGTTGGATTAACCATATGGTTGTCCAACACAATGGATGTCACCGTGTACGCACTCAACATCATCACCTTGATTGGAATCGGAGTTTCTGTGGATTATTCGTTGTTCTTAGTCAATCGGTTTCGCGAAGAACTGAATCGTGGTCGAGACATTCGGACCTCAACGGCCATGACTGTAGCCACTGCAGGAAAAGCAGTGTTCTTCAGCGGTATCACCGTTGCCATTGGACTCATGGGCATGTTGTTCTTTGAGAATACTGGATTGCCGAGTCTTGGGATTGGAGGAACGCTTGCAGTATCAGTTGCCATGATCTTCTCTGTGATTGTCCTCCCCGCATTTATGGCCATCCTTGGTCCAAGAGTCTTTTTCGGCAAAATCCCGTTTTCTTTCAGTACCGAAAACGACGATGGAACCGGAATCTGGGCCAAAATTGCAACCACGGTTATGGACAAGCCCTGGGCCGTTTTGGTTCCAACATTGGTGATTCTCCTGGGAGCAGGTTTACCGTTCCTTTACGCTGATTTTTCGATTGCATCTCGAGACGCATTACCGCCAGATGATGAAACCCGAGTCGGGTTCGAGCACATGGATGAGAAGTGGCCTGAACAAGCCGTAAATTCGGTCATGGTTGTCGTCGACTTTGATGGTCAGAATCCACTTGCAGAGGAAAACATCAGAGCAACCCACCAATGGATTTCTGAGCAAATAGAAGACGAGAGAGTTATCGGTGGCTTTGGATATGCCTTGCACCCTCTGGTGGGTTATGATGAGGAATCCGTTGTCGACTTCTGGACGACTCCAGATACAGAGCTTGACAACAGTACCATCGCCACTCGTGAATATCTACGAACCCAGTTGGTTTCTGATAACATCACGTACATTATCCTCTCATTGAACGGTCCAATCACAGGAGAAGACGGCCGTAGTTATGTGGCAGATGTCCGAGATAATCGTGGTGATCTTCTCGATGAAATCACATCGGGAGATGGTAGTCAACTTCTGGTTGCTGGCTTTGCTGCTTATTCGCTCGATGTACAGGATGCAATCGTGGAAAACTTACCGATTGCTCTGGCATTCATCTTCATTTCAACAGTGATATTGATTTTCGTTCAGGTACGAAGTGTGATTATTCCAATCAAAGCCATTGTCATGAACATTCTATCGATTTCAGCCACATTCGGTATGCTCGTCTTTGTGTTCCAATGGGGTTATGGAGAAAGTCTGCTCAATTTCACCGCCCAGCCGATTGAAACGACCAACCCAGTCATCATCTTCTGTATCGTCTTTGGATTGTCCATGGACTATGAGGTTCTCATGCTCTCCCGAATCCACGAAGAGTGGGAAGTGACCGGAGATAACACGCAAGCTGTTGCGAATGGATTGCAAAAGACTGGACGTCTTATTACGGGTGCTGCAGCGATCATGGTCGTCGTGTTCATGGCATTTGGACTCTCATCGGTCGTTATTCTCAAACAAATCGGTCTAGGTTTGGCCCTAGCCATCTTCCTTGATGCGACCATTGTTCGAGCCCTAGTCGTACCCTCGACAATGCGTCTTATGGGTAAGTGGAATTGGTGGTCTCCAAAATGGATGAATTCGTTGTTTCGTACTGAACACGAGATAGAGAAGAGTGAATCCGAATAGAACATCGATGGTTGGATGGCAATGGATTCGTTCAACCAATACCATCCAAATGATGACGTTTCTCGAAGTTTAGGAGTCCTCTTCTCATTCAGCACAATTTCAATCCTGCTTCTCTTTGTTTGGGATGTTCCTTCGCTTTTGGTGAAGACAGGTGAATCACTAACCGTTGGACCGTCGAAAATTTTCATGCTCCTGTGGGATGTCGTTTGTTTGACATTTGGATTGAGTGCGGTGATCTACATGTTTCGAATGAAGACGGGTCATATGATTGTACGATCGCATGAACAAAAAGCAGACGTTCTCATTCACCCACTTCGAATCAAGAAATTTGTTACCTTCAGTAGTTGGACGTTAATTCTCAACGTTCTCTACTTTTCTTTTGCAACTCTGGCATCTATCCTCAATCTTTCAGAAAAAAACATTCCGACGTGGTTGATGCAAAGTCTTGGAGGTATTTTTGTTACTGCTTTGGGTGCTTCTTTTCTCACTTCCACGGTAGTTCGTTATGTCATATTACCAAGTAATTTTACCGATGCAGAACATCACAAGCGTCAATTCTGGTTTCATAATCAAATGATGCATAATTTCTGCACGATTTTTCTCGTTGTCAACATTCTACTTACTACACCTCAACTCGAGTTTGTGTACATGTTGTTTGGAATACTTGTTGGCTTAGCCTACGCTCTGTTCGCTTTTCCATTCGCCATCTATGGTGGAGGGTATTACTGCTATTCATTTATCGATCCGAGGTTGCAAAAAGCACCCTTGTTCATAACTATGCTTGCATTCGCAATTTCATTTTCCTACATTGGAGTGTGGCTCGTTTCTGAGTTGATTTCATTCAACTTCTTCGTAGGCAGTTTGTTGTTCATTGTATGGTGTTCGTTAATTGTTCAGTTTAATCCAAGGCACATGAATACCATTCCAAAATAAGCGACAAATGAAAGAATGGATTGCTGAATTACTATATATTTGAGTAAGGAGTTAAGCCCATGCAGGGGCAAAACCCATGGTCTGGATTTGAGGGTCAGCCACCATCACAACCACAACCGAATATCGTGAACAACCAACTACAATCCATTCCTATCAATCAACCTATGCAACGAGGATTTGTTACACATCCGGCTCTAATGGTTCCAACAACAGCTGCATCAACGGCGCTGTGGGTTTCCATCCTCAGTATCTTCTGTGGCGGAATTTGCCTTGCTATCCCCTCTCTGATGATCGCAAATTCAGCCTTGAGTACAACAAAACAATTTCCTGGACATCCGGATGCAGCTACAGCTAAAGCCGCACAAATCATTTCTTGGGTAGTTATTGGATTGACACTCTTAACTGTCCTCTTGTATGCTGGACTGATCGTTCTAGCTACTGGGTCCTCCGATATCTAGAGTCTCAGTAGTTCACGTAAACACCCAACAGACAGGCTTTGATTTGTTTCTGGTGGACGTGCCGAGATTTGAACTCGGGGCCTCTACCATGCCAAGGTAGCGATCTTCCAACTGATCTACACGCCCATTTGGGTGCTTACGCAACCTTTGCGACCGTCATGCTGATGATAAGC
>Ga0181568_10001689_pt1 | contig 20130 bp, 18 predicted proteins | sample 101ome_20_FD_133758 | JGI IMG/M metagenome (GOLD analysis project Ga0181568, IMG submission 133758) | Coastal salt marsh microbial communities from the Groves Creek Marsh, Skidaway Island, Georgia - 101404AT metaG (megahit assembly) | ecosystem: Environmental > Aquatic > Marine > Intertidal...
AAAATTAATACCTAGTGTTTAATTTTTTTAATATTGTCGGATTCTAAGCACACCCATATCAAAGTTTTTTCTTTTAGGTTTGTCTAATTTACATTTGTTCTATTTTCATCCTCTTTCTTCAGCTCTCCTTCTGCACTAAATGAGAAATCTCTTTCCACGATGGTCTAATACCGTACCGGTAAAAGTGATTGTGGCATTGGGCATTGTTGGCGGAACTGTTGTTGGTGGGATTACTTACTACGCTACGCCCAAGTACACTCGTGTCGGGTATCAACCCACACAACCTGTTAGCTACAACCATGAATTTCATGCTGGGGAACTTGGTATTGACTGTCGATACTGCCACCACGGTGTGGATAAATCCTCTCATGCTAATGTGCCTTCAGCTAGTGTCTGCATGAGTTGTCACCAGAATATAAAATCTGACTCCGCCCAACTCGAGCCAATCCGAGTTTCCTATTACGGTGAGGATGCAGATCGGGACGGTAAGCTTTCCGATGGAGAGGATAAGAATGGTGATGGGGTTCTTAACCAAGGGCCAGCAGTTCCCTGGGTGCGCGTCCACAAAGCCCCTGATTATGTTTATTTCAACCATGCCATCCATGTTAATCGTGGTATTAGTTGTGTTGAATGTCACGGCCGGGTTGATCAAATGGTAGAAGTTCACCATGATAAGCATTTGAGTATGGCTTTTTGCTTGGATTGCCACCGCAATCCGGAAAAAGCCCTCAGACCACTCGATCAGGTCACCAATCTTAGCTGGGAAGTTCCAGTCGACTCCAATACTTCAGACCCTTTAATCGCTCAGGTTCATGCCGGGCTCGAATTGAAGGATAATTGGAAGGTAAATCCACCACTCAGTTGCACAGGTTGTCATCGATGATCAGGGAAAATAACGAACTCACATCTGATTCAGGCAGGCAGTATTGGAAAAGCCTAGACAGCTTGGCGAAAACTACTGGCTTCCGCGAATGGGTCTCTCGCGAGTTCCCGGATGGTGCGAGTTTATTCGAAGGCGTGGAAAGACGAAATTTTGTCAAACTCATGGCTGCCTCTTTTGGGCTCGCCGGTTTCGGGATGTCCGGATGCAGGCGCCCAGAGCATACGATTCTCCCATTTGGCAAGAGCCCCGAGGATTTAATACCTGGTGTACCAGCATTTTATGCTTCATCGCAGCCCACTTCCCGTGGTTATCTTCCTCTGATCGTCGAAAGTCACCAAGGTCGTCCCACCAAGATCGAGGGAAATCCATCCTTCCTCCCTTTTGCTGGAAGCACCGACATTTATGCACAAGCAAGTGTACTTGACCTTTACGACCCTGATCGTGCTCGTGGTTGTTTTGAGCGTATATCGCTTGATAATGGTGTAAATCGTTGGAAGAAGGTTTCTTCTTCGACTGTTTTGGACGGACTTTCCGAGGAGATCTCCAAGGGTAAGGTCGCCGTTCTTGCCTCTCAATCTCATTCCCATGTGCGAGATTCATTGGCCACTCAATTGCAGTCTAAGGGCATCATGTGGTTTGAGCATGAAGCGATTGACTACCGAGCTGCGGAGTTTAATCTGGCCGAAGCATTTGGGCGGGAAGCTGGCTTGCGTGCTATTCCTAAATTAGGCTCTGCGAAGCGTGTCCTTTCCCTTGATAACGACTTTTTGGGTAATCGAGAGGCCAACGAGCTTGCTAACTCCAAATCTTTCATGAATGGGCGTAAAGTCCTCAACCCCGGGGATGCCAAAAAAATGAACCGTCTCTATGTGGTTGAGTCTGATCTTTCCCGCACTGGCGGTGTAGCCGATCATCGTCTCCGCTTAGAATCTTCCCAACTACTTTCCTTCACCTGTTTGGTCGCCGCAGAACTTTTTTCCAAATCTAAAAACCCTGATTCTGCAGTGGTGAGTCATTTGCGAGCCCTCGGTGCGGGTGCCAAGTCTCATCAAAAGTGGGTTTCTGAAACTGTTGCTGACTTACTTTCCAAGCCTAAGCAATCCATTGTTCTTGCAGGTTCTCATTTACCTAAAGAGGTACAGGTTCTCGCCTATGCCATGAACCAAGCTCTTGGGGCTATCGGATCGACCATTGATTACATCAATACCAAGCCTCGTTCTTCTTCTGTAGTTGAACTGGCCAATCTTGTAAACAAAGGCGAAATTGAGCGGCTAATCATTCTTGGTGGGAACCCGGTTTACCACACCAAGGCCTTCGTTAATTGGGATGATCTCACTAAAAAGCTCGGTTATGTGATCCGCTTGGGTTCATCCATTGACGAGAGTTCGCAGATTGCAGATTTTCATTTGGGACAGTCTCACTATCTTGAGTCATGGGATTTGGGTGAGACTTGGGATTGCAGTGCGGTTGTTCCAGTGCAGCCTTTACTTGCCCCTTTGTTTGATACCGTTTCTTCCAATACTCTTCTCTCTAAATTACTTGGCGAAGATGCGGACGACTATTCCTTAGTCACTCAAAAGTTTGCTACCCTTTCTTCGGGTGTTAAACTAGATGATTTCCTCCGGCTTGGTACGCTTAATACACCTGCCAAAAAGGCACCTAAATTGGACGCCAAATCCTCAATTCTTTCGATTAAGAAAAAGGATGTAACTCCTGTTTCTTTGGGAGTTGATTCTCTTGAAGTTCTCCTCCTTCCTGATTTTCATGCTCATGACGGCCAGTATGCTAATAATGGGTGGATGCAAGAATGTCCCGACCCCATTAGTAAGCTGACTTGGGATAATGCTCTCTTGATCAGTCCAGTACTGGCAAAAAAACTGCAGTCACTCTATCCTAAACTTGGATTAATTCCTGAGCCTACGATGCTCAACAAAAGCGGTCAGATCGCTCCTGACGCAGCTGATTTTGATGGTGGGCGTCAAAAGGCACCTATTGCTACTATTTCACTCGGTGACCGTTCGGTGGATGTTCCTTTGTATGTCCAACCAGGTTTAGCTGATTACACTGTGGTTGCTACCATTGGATTAGGTCGCACTCAAATAGGTAGAGTCGGCCAAGATTCTGGATACGATGCAACCCAGTTACTGGATGGATCTGGATCTATGGTATTGACTGGTGCCAGCTTGGCTCCAACGGGAAATTTTAAAATCTTAGCTAATGTACAAGAGCACTGGTCAATGGAAGGCCGAGCAATTGTCAGGGAGGCCAACGCGGGTGAGTACATTGCAGATCCATCTTTCGCGGCTCACATGGGGGCTGAATCCCATTCCCCTCCTATGTGGGGCAAAGACCAAAAGAAGCCACTACAAGAAAAGGTCACTTCTACCCCTCGTGGTAATTCTGCCTACGAACATCCCGATCACACCTACGAAAAATCTGACATTTTTGGCATTCATCAATGGGGAATGACCATTGATTTGAATCAGTGCACTGGTTGCAGTGCTTGCGTAGTAGCTTGCCAAAGCGAAAACAACATCCCTGTGGTCGGGAAAGATCAAGTTCTCCGCGGGCGGGAAATGCACTGGATTCGCCTCGACCGTTACTTCAGCTCACCTGCCAGAGAGGGTGCGGAAATTCCTTCCGATGTACAGGTTTCCTTTCAGGGAGTTGCTTGTATGCATTGTGAAACTGCACCTTGTGAGAGTGTATGTCCGGTAAATGCTACCGTTCATGATGAAGAGGGTTTAAATGCAATGGCTTACAATCGTTGCGTTGGTACCCGTTATTGTGCAAACAATTGCCCCTACAAAGTTCGTCGTTTTAACTTTTTCGATTGGAATAAACGAAAGAATGATGAGCTATACCAAGGTCCAGTTGGGGACAAAAACGATAGCTTGGTTGACCTCGGTAAAAATCCAGATGTTACCGTCCGCATGCGCGGAGTCATGGAGAAGTGCACTTATTGTACACAACGCATTCAAGAGTCTAAAATAAAGACCAAGATCAAGGCTCAACAAGACGCCAAGTATTCTTCTTCCACTTCTGGGCTACAGAGCGAATTAGAACTCAAGGATCTTAAAGTCGCGGACGGTACGATCAAGACTGCCTGCCAACAGGTTTGTCCGAGTGATGCCATCGCTTTTGGTGATGTGAGTGACCCTAACAGTGAGGTCAGTAAACTCAAGAATAACCCTCGTGATTATTCTGTTTTAGGCTATCTAAACACGCGCCCACGGACTACTTTTCTTGCCAAGGTCAGAAATCCAAACCCAAAGATGCCTGACTTCTCTGCTTCGCCTCACGCCGCTCGTGAATATCACGATAAAGCTCATCCCAGTCACCACGGTGATGAGCATGGTTCTAATCACCACTAATCGATGACAGAAGTACAAGAAGCTGAAAGTCCTGAAATTATGGAAAAAGTGAACCCCGCTCCGTGGAAAGAGGTGCCTTTGGTTCTAAATAACCGTAGTTTTGGTTGGGTCACTGACAAGATTTGTGGAGTTGTGGAGTCTAAAACACCTACTTGGTGGTGGTGGTGTTTTATTATGGCCATGTCTATTGCCAGTTTTACTGGTCTCGGTTTACTTTACCTTGTTTCTACTGGCGTAGGTGTATGGGGTAACAACAATCCAGTTAATTGGGGATGGGCTATTGTTAATTTCGTTTTCTGGATTGGTATTGGGCATGCAGGTACTCTAATTTCTGCAGTTTTATGTTTGTTGAAGCAAAAGTGGAGAACCTCCATTAATCGTGCTTCTGAAGCTATGACTGTTTTCGCAGTTCTTTGTGCTGGCATCTTTCCTCTTTTTCATGTGGGGCGCGTATGGTTTGCATGGTGGTTGTTTCCACTCCCCAACGCTAATGCGATTTGGCCTCAATTCAGAAGTCCTCTTGAATGGGATGTATTCGCGGTATCTACTTATGCAACTGTCTCTGTACTTTTTTGGTACATGGGTATGATTCCTGACATGGCAGTACTTCGCGACCGTGCCAAGGAGACTTGGAGGAAATATTTCTATGGTTTTTTTGCTATGGGTTGGAGAAATGCCAACAACCACTGGCGAAATTTTGAGATGGCTTACCTCCTCCTTGCTGGTCTTTCAACACCGTTGGTTCTATCTGTTCACACGATCGTTTCTTTCGACTTTGCCGTGGCGAACCTTCCAGGTTGGCACACTACTATTTTCCCTCCTTATTTCGTTGCTGGAGCTATTTTCTCAGGCTTTGGGATGGTTTTAACTCTTCTGCTCCCTGTTCGTGCAGTCTATGGTCTACATGACTTAATTACGCAGAAGCATATCGACAACATGTGTAAGATCACCTTAGCCACTGGTAGTTTAGTTGGTTATGCCTATGCAATGGAGTTCTTTATTGCTTGGTACGGTGCAAATTCCTACGAAGGTTTTGCTTTTATAAACCGTGCATTTGGTAATTATTGGTGGTCTTATTGGATCATGGTTTCGTGCAATGTTATTTGCCCCCAACTTTTCTGGTTCAAGAAGATTCGTGAAAACACCCCTCTTGTTTGGATTATTTCTATTTTTGTAAATGTAGGCATGTGGTTTGAACGCTTTGTTATTGCTAACACTACGCTATCAAGAGATTTCTTGCCCTCTTCTTGGGGGTATTATTCTCCTACGGTTGTTGATATTTTTACCTTCTTTGGTACATTTGGATTTTTCTCGGTTCTTTTCCTTCTATTCTTGAGATTCCTTCCACTCATGCCCATGTGCGAAGTCAAATCAGTTATGCCTCAGGCTGATCCACATGGAGGCGAAAAACACTAACTGTGAGTGAACCAATGGACATCAAGTATGCAGCGGCAGCTACTTTTTCTTCCGCATCGGATTTATATGATGCTGCGGGGAAGGTAAGGGAGGCAGGTTACACCAAGTGGGAGTGCTTTAGTCCCATCCCAGTGCATGGTTTGGACGGACAAATGGGCTATTCTAGGTCCAAAGTTCCATGTTTCACCCTTGGAGGTGGGGTAACTGGTTTCTTTACCGGTATGCTCATAGTCTGGTTTATGAATGCTTTCGATTACCCTCTTATCGTTGGCGGGAAGCCTTATTTCAGTCCCATTTATCCGTTTCCTGTTTTTTACGAACTGACCATTCTTTTCGCTGCTTTTGGTACTTTATTTGGAATGTTTTTCCTCAACCGGTTGCCAAGGCACAATCACCCTGTTTTTGAGCATCCTAATTTCGGTAAAACCGGTGATGATCAGTACATGATTGTCATTGAGGTGGAGGATCCTAAATTTGATGACGATGACACTCAGGATTTTCTTCGTAATGTCGGTGGGGATGATGTTCAAATCATACGTGAACCAATTGATTAAAGAGCAACGATTACGGTGAGATATTTTATACCCATATTTGCAATCCTTGTGATCACAGTGGTTTCTATCCTTGGTTTCCGTGGCGAAAAATCCAAAAATACCCCTATCGAGGTGTTTCCGGACATGGACAGGCAAGCTAAGTTCAAAGCTCAAACATTCAACAGTCGCTTTTCTGACAACCGTGCGGACAGACTTCCTGTTCCCGGTACGGTACTTCGTGGTACTGCTCTTGATTTATCTAATGTTTTTTCTTCTTCCCCTACCTTTGATAGTGATTCCTTGAAATCAGGTAAATCAGCTGATGGAAAGTGGCTAGATAAAGTACCTTCAGAACTTTCTATCGATATGTCTCTACTCAAATTAGGTCAAGAGAAGTATGATATTCACTGTGCTGTTTGTCACGGCGAGTATGGTAACGGCCGTGGTGTTACCTCACAATTTGGGCTTAACCCGAGGAATTTGTCTGATTCCTCTCAAACGGGTAGCTACCTCGAATCTGCCGCTCCTTGGTCGGATGGACAAATTTACAATGCGATCTCCAATGGTTCTGCTTCTGGGATCATGCTTGGGCTCAAGGAAAAACTTACTCCTAAGGAACGTTGGGCTATTGTTCTCTATGTTCGTGCACTACAATCTTATGTAAGCGATGCTACTTTGGCATCCAAAGAACGGAAACTATGAGTCAGTCTGCTCAACCTAATGATCAGGTAAATCCTGATATTTCAACTAAATTGCTAGCTGGCTCAGTTATCGGTTTGGCAGTTGGCTTGGTTGGTTTGTTCATGGGGCTTCGAACTGGGGATAAGGCTCCTTTTCTAGGTTGGCTTTGGGGAAGTGCCTTCTGGCTTAGTATTGCCATCGGTATGCTCATGCTGGTCATGATCTTCCGTGTTTTCAATTCAAGATGGACTCCGGTTGTCCGCCGTCAACAGGAACATGCACTTGCTGCTTTTCCATGGTTGGGACTGTGCTTGCTCCCCTTACTTCTTATTGCATGGTTTGGTGGGGATAACTCTGGTATTCTTTGGACTTGGGTCAATCCAGAGTCTCCGACCATTGAAGCTAGCCATGTTATTCCAGTGAAAGACGATGTTCTGCACCAGAAAAAAGAAGGCTATCTGAACCTCAACTTTTTTACACTCCGGCTTGTTCTCTATTTTGTGATTTTTTGCGGACTGAGCCATTGGTTGAGAAAAGCTTCTTTCTCTCAGGACTTTGATGGTGACCCAAATTGGACTCATCTTGGCATGAAGATTTCAGCAGCTGGTATACCTGCTGCCGCCCTAGCTCTAACTTTTGGTGCATTCGACTTATTTATGAGTCTGGAATACCAGTGGTTTTCCACAATGTATGGCGTGTGGTTTTTTGCCAGCGGGATGAGAGCGGCTCTTGCGGTGACCATAATTACCTGTATCTACATGGTATCTACGGGCAGGTTAAAAGGTCTATTTAAGCAGGCTCATCAGTATGACCTGGCCTGCCTCTCTCTTGCTTTTACAGTATTTTGGGCCTACATCAGCTTTTCCCAGTACTTTTTAATTTACTCAGCTAACATACCAGAGGAGACCTTTTGGTACACCATTCGAGAAATTAATCCCAATACTGGGGAACGGTCTGGTTGGTTTTGGGTAAGTATGGGGCTAATTTTTGGCCATTTCTTCTTCCCGTTCTTGTATCTTCTTTTTTACCGTAACAAAATCGATAAGACTCGCATTCTGTTCATCGTCTTTTGGATCCTATGCTTTCACCTTTTAGACCTTTATTGGAACATAATTCCTGGTAGGGAAATTGTTCCTGGCGCTTTTGTAGGCTACGAAGCTCGACCTGTCGTTGGCACTCACCTTGTATGGGGGCTATTTTCTCTCATTGGCATAGGTTGCCTTTCTGCATGGTCGGTGCTACGCAGTTTCAATAATTCATCGCAGGCGGATATCGTCCCTGTCAGGGATCCCCGTATCCTCGATTCCATCAACCACCATGAGTAATCCTATCAACCAGAGAGCGGACGGTTGCAGTGTATTTTTCACCTTTTTGGTGCTGGTGTTCCTGCTTACAGGATTTTACATTGCCCAAAAAATATTTGAACCTGAGATACCTGCTCCAGTCGACCAAGCTATCGACCAGGTCCGCTCTGATAAAGTATCCACTCACCTTTCAGAGAATACAAATTTCAATAGCCAAGTTGACCAGTATCATACTGATAAAAATTCCACTATAGAAACTGCAATGTCCGCTGTAGTAAATTCTTACAACTCACCAGCCTTACCAAACAAATCGGCCAATCCTTGATTCTACTCATGTCCCAAGATTCTCCAGATAAAATCATTGATAAGTCGGCAAGGTTGGTTTTCAGTTTTTTCATTTCCTCCGCCGGTCTTTGGTTGCTTGCTGCTGCATTGCTTGCGTACATTGCCGCAGCCAAACTTACTGATCCCTTCTTTTTGGCAAGTTGCGAGTTTCTTACTTACGGTAAAGTTAAGGTGGCCCAAGCCAATGCATTTGTCTACGGTTGGGGTGGAAATGCAATTTTTGCTGTTTCCCTTTGGATACTCGCCCGTCTTTCACAGGCTGAGATTCGCGGTAGATTATTTTTGATTCTAGCGGGTGTAATTTGGAACCTTGCCATCACCTTCGGGCTTTTGGGTATTCTCGATGGTCACATGAGCGGTCATGAGATGCTAGAAATGCCTACAGAGGTATGGCCCGCGATGCTTATCTCCTATCTCATCATTACTTTTCTTGCCTTGGTCATTCATCGTTCTAGGCAAGTCCGTGAAACGATTGCTCCCCAGTGGTTCTTACTTGCCGCGTTGCTCTGGTTTCCTGCTCTGTTCTTGATTGCATGGAATGGGCTTGAGATTAATTCCGCTCGTGGAACGCTCCAGACCGTGCTTTCTATGTGGTTTGGGCAAAGCCTCATTTGGTTGTGGCTCACCCCTGTAGCTCTGGGTGCTGCCTACTACCTTATCCCAGCAATTCTTGGCCGGGCGATAGACAAGTATTATTTAGCGATTTTTGGCTTTTGGTGCATTGCTGCTCTGGCCCCATGGTCCGTGGTGCATCACTTGGAGGGTGGGCCTGTGCCGATGTGGATTCCTGCAATCGGGACCGTTATGAGCATTGCGATGGTTTTTCCAATCGCTGTTGCTTCAACGAATTTTCATGCAACAGCCTTTTTGGATGTGGGTAAGGTTTGGAATAGTCTGCCCTTGCGTTTTGTCATTTTTGGTACGCTTTCTTACACTATTTCAAGTTACATCGGAGTTGTTTTTTCTCTTCCTGCAGTGGCTAAGATTACTCAATTCACCATCATTAATGAGTTCCATTTTAATCAAAGAGTATACGGTTTCTTCAGCATGATCGTGTTTGGTGCTGTCTACTTTGCATTGCCGAAGATTACGGGTCGTGAGATTCCGGTAGCCGCAAAAAACTTTCACTTTTGGACATCTACATTTGGTGTTCTTTTACTTCTTCTCGCGTACCTGATTGGCGGTCTGACGCATGGTGTACTCGCTGGGCAACCCACATTGCCCTGGTCCTCCTCGGTGATTGCTTCCATACAGCCTTACTTTTTGATCACCAAGTTTGCCTTTGTAATTCTTGGTTTTTCTCAGCTTGTTTTCGTATTCAATGTTTGGAAGGTCATTTTCCCTAACCCATTTACCTGTTGTGCAAATGCCAGCAAGGAAGTGAATGTATGAACAATTTGGCTAAATTTACTATTGGTATTTTCCTGACCTTGGGAATTGCTTGGCTTGCTTTCGTTGTCGGTGCCCGTTCCCAGTATGGTGACCTCACACCCACTGCTCAGGTGCTTGATGAAGACGGTTCAGTTCCTGTCGATGCAGAACTTTTTCCTTTGCCTATGTCAGGCTTGGCCAAGCAGGGTGCTGAAGAATATGCTGCACTCGGATGTGTTACCTGTCACACCCAACAAGTTCGTCGTGTTGAGGCTGGCTTTGATGTGGAACGTGGCTGGGGAAAACGTCCTTCTGTGCCCCGTGATTATGTCTATCAAGACCATGTTTTACTGGGTAATTCCCGAATCGGTCCAGATTTAGCCAATGTTGGTCTACGGGGTCATGACGAAGCTTGGTTTCATCAGCACCTCTTTGAACCTCAAACCATTTACCCTCAATCACTATGCCCACCAAGTCCGTTTTTGTATTCTACTGTTGAGCAAGCCGGAGACACTGTAATTGAGATAGAACCATCTGAAGATTTAGGATCCTCCCGTTTGATCAAACCATCTGCTCGAGCAGATCGGCTCGTGGCTTATTTGCTTTCTCTCAAACAGGATTATGAACTTCCAGAAATTGCCTTCGTCGAGGATGATGAAACTGAAGATGCTACTCAAATCGATGTCGTAGCAAGTGTGGATGAACCTCATGTTCAAATTCCGGAGTGGTTGCGGAATCAAATCGAATCGGGTAAAGAAGTTTACATGAAAGCCGCAACTGGTGGGGGTATGTGCTTTACTTGTCATCAAGTTAACGGGAAGGGACTAGAGGGCCAATTCCCTCCACTTGCCGGTTCGGACTGGGTATTGGGAGAAAAAGACAGGTTAATTAAGATTTCGATGTATGGATTAATGGGGGAAATTGAGGTCAATGGTGTAAAGTATAACAATGTGATGGCTCCGCCGGGCATTCCTCCTGGTTCTCTAACTGACGATCAAATTGCCAATGTTTTAACTTACATCCGCAATGAATGGGGTAACTCTGCTTCCGCTATATCGGCTGAGGAGGTTGCTCGGGTAAGGGCTTCTCTTAAAGATCGCCCGGCAATGCAAATGTTTACCGCTGCTGAATTTACTCCTCCCGTACAATGAGTGAAGAATTAAAACCGCAGGAAAACACTTCTCACCAGCAAATCTTCTCTGATGAGGAGATAGTTACTTCTCATGTTGAACTTAGCAAATCTAAGCATGAACCTACGAGCAATTTTCTCAAAGCACCTCTTATCTTTGTATTTGTTTTTGGTTGTTTGATCTTCATTTGCTCGATTCAACTAGCCCATTCAACCAATAATTTTCAGCTTCATCCACCAGTTGAGGTGGTTGAACTTACTCCTGAAGAGAAAGAGGCATTAAGACTTGAGCGCAAACTGGGTTCAGGTGAAAAAATATTTACCGCTCGTTGTGCGTCCTGTCACCAAGCTAATGGATTGGGTATCGAAGGCCAATTTCCTCCTCTTGCTGGATCGGAGTGGGTTTCAGCTGACCCTGCTGTAATCAGTAATATCATCCTCAAAGGACTGAAGGGCGAAATCGTTGTGAAAGGCAAGACTTATGGCACTTCTGCCGCTGTTAATATGGCTGCTGTTCCCATTTCCGATCGTGAAATTGCCAATGTAGTAACATATGTTAGGCAATCTTGGGGTAACACTTCTTCCGAGGTTTCTGAGGATGAGGTTGCCAAGTTTCGAGCTGATTCTGCTGATCAGCAGGATCAATGGACTGGCGATCAGTTAAGATCTCTATTTGCCGAAACTTTTTCGAATTAGAGTTTGTAAAGTATTTTCTTTCAAGTTGTCCGATGTCAATAACTCGGACAGTATATATCCAGTGAGTCTGTTTAATTACATCATACTTGCGACTCTATTATTTCGAGGTTTTGGCGTTTTTGCTAGTTCTGTCCACGAAAAACCGGAGTACTTTTTCAGTCAACTCAGGCATATTATCCGTGGACTAGATAGTAATTCTACGGAGTTGCTTCAATTAAAGGCTGGCATAACCGAGTCCTCAGCAGATGTTTTGCATGCACGGGCTGAAAAAGGTTTTAAATTTGGAATAAATATTTCCAATCATTCCATACATCAAGACAGTCCTAATGATGACTACAATCACCATTTTCGGACATTCAGTCAGGTTTATCTCCGTAAACCTCTTTATCATTGGGGTGCATTAGAGGCTCAAGAAGATATTGCTTTAGAAAATGAGATTACCAAATATGAAATTTTTCAATCTCGAAAACGAGCCTTGGTCGGTGATTGTAGATCTCTGTTTTTGCAACTCATACTGGATCAATACCGTTTGGGGCTTACAAAAAAGTATATCGATCTTGCCCAAAAGAATTCCGCTAATATCCAGAAAAAGCTTGGTCTTGATTTAGAGACTCAATTGAACCTTGATAAGGCACTTTCTTATGAAATTAGCAAAAAAATAGAGTTGTCGGAACAGTTGGTTCAGCTTGAAACAAAGAAGGCAGAATTCGCGTCTCTTTCTGGATACAGTGAGGATCTGGACTTAGAAATGAACGATAAATTTTGGCTATTTTCTCTCGATCATAATTTCACATCAAATTATGCAATCCTTATCGCGGCTGCAGACTCTATGGAGATTAGGCATCTTCGCCACTTGATTCGTAATGAAGAAAAGATGAAGAGGATTGCTGATAGCCAGTTAAAACCAAAGTTCAATCTGTTGAGCACTTTTTATCAGGATCAAATTGATGCCATTGGAAGCCAAGATAACCTCCAAAGGAATAATTTTCTAGTTGGCATTGAGGCAAACTGGGCGATTTGGGACTCTTATCGAAGCAAAGCTCAGAGAAAGGCGGCCAAAGCCCGTCAGGAAAAATTTGAACATTTGCTAAGCCAGAGAAAAAAAGAGTTCTTTATCAAAGTTAATGCTATTGCGGATGAACTGTCTTCCCTCAATGATCGAATCAATTTGTCTCGGAGGATGATCGGTATTGAAAAACGTAAGGTTGCTAAATCAAAAATGGAGTACGATTTAGGAAAAGTGAATTATTCTACTTATTTAACGCATTTGCTCCATTTGGATGAATCTTATGTTTCCAACTTGGAACTAGTTAATAAATATCTTCGTTTAACCGATTTATACGACCAATATATCAACTTCGAAGAGAATATCGGAGCAAATTCAAAATGAAAGTATCCAAGGCCAAGATTTTTTTGTTTTTTTGCTTTATTGTGGGCATTGCCTTTTCCGCGACATGGTTCTTTGAGGAAATCTTTGTCTCTGAGATATTAGTTGTAAAGGCAAAGGATGCCAACATTCGGGATTCGGTCACTGGAAGCATCCGCGTGCACGCGGCTGCTACTTATGACTTAAAAGCTGAAGTGAGTGGAGAAGTTCAATGGGTCGCTGTTTTACCTTTGGGCAACCCTCTTAGTGTTGAGCTAAACCAAACCCTTATCTTGCTGGATATGAATGATGTGAATCGTTCAATTACGAGGCTGAACTTGGATAGAGCACAGCACCGCGAGCGCATTGAAGCAGGTTCTCCAACTAAAATCCTCCTACAAATACGGGAAAAAGAATTAAAAGATCTTCAAGCATTAGCAAAGACAGACTATCTCTCTGCCTATGATATTGAGTCTAAGACGAATGAAGTGGAACGCTTACGTACTCAAATTAGACATGAACAATTGGCTGACGATCATTTCAACCAGAATTATTTTCACCGTCTATCCAATTTGAAAGACGAAATAGAAAAAAAATCGATTAAAAGTCCTATAACTGGTGAATTTTCTTCCTGCTACGTTGCTCCTGGTAATCAAGTGTTCCCTGGAAATTTAGTGGGAAAGGTATACTCCGAGCAGCGAATTATTGAAGTGTCCTTACTGGAAGAAGAATTCTATCAGCTCAAAGTAGGGATGCCTGCTGGGTTATCTCTCCTGTCCACAGGTAATAAGATATATTCCGCAAAAGTTTCTGCTCTTTCTTCCACAGTAGACGCAAACTCTGGGATCAGGAAGCTCTACCTTGAAATGGATGAAAATAATCAATCCCTTCCAGTGGGTAGTTCTGGCAGAGCTGAAATTATTCGGGAAGAAAAGGAGAGCGCCTTGATTATTCCTCGAAAAGCATTGGTCGGAGATTTTGTGGTTGTTGCAGATGCTGGACAGGCGAAATTTAAAAAGGTTAAGGTCGGTGCAAAGAATCTAAAAACGGTGGAAATATTAGAGGGTATAAAAGCTGGAGAAAATGTAGTAATTGAGACTCCCCATCTTCTAACCGAAGGAGAAAAAGTTAAACCCATCTTAGTTTCTTTCACCGAGTAAATCTCCCTTAATCATGCTTTGCCTTGAAATAGCCTGGAGTTTCCTGGTCAGTAGAAGGCGTGCTATGTTTTTTAGCCTCTTCGGAATTATTTTCGGTGTTGCTTTTTTCGTTATAACTCAGGCCCAGACATCTGGTTTTGAGCAATTTTTTATTCGAACTATTCTGGGCACCAATGGAGCAATCCGTATTTCCGATAGATATCAAGATAATTTTGGGACAGTAGAAAGTGTCACCGATGAGGGTAGGACCAAGTTTATTTTTCATACAAGGGAGGATGCTCGTTATCATCATGGAATACAGCAGCCTGCTTCTGTGCGAGCAGCACTAGATGTATTTCCGGAAATCGTGGGAATATCCGAGATTCTTGAGGGGGTTGGTACTCTTGATACTGGGTCGAGAAACAAAACAGTTCATGTCCACGGAATTCGCTGGGAGGACCATTCCAGTGTGAGTGATTTAGGCAAGCATATCGTTCAAGGTGATGGATATGTGTTTTCTTCCGATCAAATGGGAGTTTTGTTGGGTTCGAGGATTGCTCAGGAGTTGAACCTTCAATTAGGGGATAGGGTAACCCTCGCTGGTGGAGTTAGAACCCTTATTATGAAAGTTGCTGGGATTTTTGAAACTGGAGTTAGCCAAATAGATAAGAATCGAATATATCTACACCTTCCTATGACTAGATCGTTTCTCGGTCATCCTTTCGGTGGTACTGTATTTCAAGTTAGTTTATCTGAACCAGATATTGCTCCTCAGCTTGCTGCCCAAATTCAATCTACCTTGAATCACCGTGCTGTTAGTTGGCAAGAGCGCGAGAAAGTTTGGCTGGATGTGTTTAAAGCACTCAAATTTTCCTCTGCGATCACCGTCTCTTCCATTATTCTCCTATCAGGCCTTGGTATGTTTAATGTCTTCGCAGTTATGGTTTTTGAAAAAACAAGGGATATCGCAATCTTACGTGCATTAGGGTTCTCCCCACAAAACATTTCCGTAGTTTTCCTATGGCAAGGTTTGATTGTTTTAACTTGGGGCGTTTTGCTAGGATCATTACTAGGAGCTTTTACTACATGGGCAATATCTAAGGTACCCTTGCGTATTCGTGGTATTTTCTCCACTGATAGTTTTGTGGTAAACTGGGATGGTCTTCATTATTTTTGGGCTGCGGTTATTTCTTGTTTTGTGGTAAGCGTTGCTTGTTATATTCCTGCAAGAAGAGCTGCACGAGTTCAGCCTGCGAAAATTATACGCGAAACCGTTTAGTCCCTGCATGAATTCTTCTCCTCTCCTAAGTGCAGATAGCATAGACTACAGTTTTACTGACACGGGAAGTAATCGTAGAACATCAATTCTTAAAGGAGTTTCACTTTGCTTGCATGCCGGAGAAATTACTGCCGTAGTTGGACCTTCCGGATGTGGGAAGAGCACTTTGCTTTATTTGCTTGGTCTTTTGGATCGTCCGGAAAGTGGATCCATTTTTTTTAAAGGAAAAGAAGTGGGTCATTCAAGCGATGTGGTTCGTACTCGGTTAAGAAATGTCGAAATTGGTTTTGTCTTTCAGTTCCATTTCTTGATTGAGGAACTTACTGTTTTGGAAAATGTGGCTCTTCCTTTACAAAAGTCCGGTATCGTTAAACCTAAGGCACACCAATCCGCATTAGCCATCTTGGAGCAACTGGGAATGAGTGGTATGCACAACCGGCATGCTAACAAGTTATCCGGGGGAGAGCGTCAACGGGTGGCAATTGCCCGGGCACTTGCCAACCAGCCAAGCATTCTTTTAGCCGATGAACCTACAGGCAATTTGGATAGTCATAACTCGAACACGGTTTTTAATCTGATGTTGCAGTTGGCAAAAGAGAAAAATGTGGGGGTGTTGATGGTGACCCATAATCGTGAACTTGCTGAACGCTGCGACCGGGTGATAACCATCCGGGATGGGGAGATTGTAAACCCTAGTGCTGCTTAGTCTTTGTGCAGGCTCTGGATGATAGTATCATAGGCTAGGTTAATCCGGCTCAACTGTTCATTGGCGAAATCAATAAATTCGGGAGGGAGATCTTTTGGTTTGATTTTGTCGGGGTGAAATTCAGAAGCCTTTTTTCGGTAGCATTTTTTGAGTTCATCGGCGGTGCATCCTGGGGTTAGTCCTAGGATTGCAAATGCCTCAGATAGGGCAGGGGGGGGGCATTGGTTTGGGGGATTTCCGGGGCGGTACCCTCCCTGAATCCAGGACAGGAGCGTACCCTTCTTTAAGCGCAATTCTTTTTCGCCTAAAACAAGTAACTTGATTTGTTTTTCATTTAATTTCTGTCCATTTGACTGAGCAATTTCATACAGGCCGCCCAAAAAGGTATGGCAAACAGTGGAGTCAAATTGAACAAGTTTGCCTACCTGAGCAAAATCCTCTGATAAGGAGCGGGTACTTTTTTTTGACTTACGAAAAACGGATATACAAAATTCTTTTACCCTATCATTTTCGCACATCCGCTCCATGAGGTATTCCGTTTTTCTGATCTCATCTTCGGATATACGACCGTCTGCTTTTGCAATTTTTGCAGCACAGGAGAAGAAGTAAGCTAAATAGAGAAGTCTGGCTTTCTGGGCGTCGGCGGTTGGTCTGTTTGTCTCATCAAATAGGTGACCTACGGCGGTGCCCACCAAAGTAGTTAATGGACCTGCAAGCATACCCACACTAGCCCCAACTACTTTTCCCCACCAGTTCATTAATTTTTATGGACTTATGAATTAAGAGAAGGGCTAAGGTCCTCCAGGATGTCTGCCTACAGCCTCCGGTATGGTTCTGGATTGGGTCCGATAGGGGTTCCCTTGTTCGGAATTACCTGAACACAGCGGTCGTCCCAAAGTTCAATCATATCCATGTCTTTGGCATTGGTAACCTCCAATTCGGGCAGATCATGCTCCTTGAGCCAAGCAAGGATTGGCGGGATGGCCAAATCAGGGTTCTGGGCTCGGGCAGTGACAATTTTTACACGATAACCCATTTCCAGCCAAATACGTACACGTTTGACCATATTAGGAACAGGTTTGCCAATGTGCCCAAATCCCTTCCAGGCTTCTGCCTCTGCAAGCGTACCATCAAGGTCGACACCAATCCATTGTCTAGATTCTGCTTCTTCCCCAAATTGATTCATGTCAGTGAGGGGGAGTCCTGGCGAATGGGGTACACGCACAGAAATTTTCTTATTAGAGAATGCCTTCCTGAAAAAATGTAACATAGAATATTCTTCAATCTTTTAAAACCCTGTCTTAAGGTTTCAGGTTCATCAATCTTTTTACGTGTCTCAGAATCTTTTAATCGCTTCGTTCGATCCTTTCAGTGCCCAGGGGTTCATGTGGGTATTGATCGCTCTGTGGAATATTTGGATGTTTCAACCAGTAGTCACATTTTGTCACGAACTCGGACATGCCTTAGCCGCTCTCCTTTTTACGAGGGAAAAGGTGACTTTGTCAGTTGGGCAAAAATCTTTGTCGCCCTCATTTTCATTCTGCATCGGAAAAAGGTTTTTAGCCGAGGTGTCGTTGCGAAAAGGAAAGTCGGGATATACGCAATACCAGTTGCAAAAGAGAAGCCTGTGGGTGCCGATGCTCATTCTGCTCAGTGGTCCGATAATGAGTATGTTGTTAACTTGCTCATCTGGTTATGTTCTGTTCTTTACGTCAAACCATCCCGTGCTTGAAAATATTTTGATCAGCTGGTTTTGCTGTAATTTTCTTACCTTGATGCGCTCAGTATTACCGATGAGAATGCAACCGACACCATCTTTCCCTGAGGGTCCGCCAAGCGATGGGTTACAAATTTATTATCTCCTCTTTCCTACCCCGTGATTCTTAGGGTTTGGGCATACTTAAAAGGTTTTAATCGGTCTGGTTGTCGTAAAGATTTCGGTAAAGTTCGCAACTGGCATAAATTTGACTATGCGGTCCATCTGCGATGATTTTGCCCTTATCCAGTACAAGAATTCGGTCTGCAAGTCGGATCGAGCTGAAGCGGTGGGCGATTAAAAATGTAGTTTTACCCTTAGTCAGGCGGGCCATCGCATTATGAATTTTTTCCTCGTTCTCCGTGTCCAAAGCGGAGGTTGCCTCATCGAGAACCAAGATGGGGGAGTTTCTGTAAAAAGCTCGGGCAAGAGCAAGTCTCTGTAGTTGACCGCCCGATAACCGGCTGCCTCGTTCCCCGAGAATTTCATCTTCCTGGTTTTTCATCAAAGATACAAATTCCGTGGCGTTTGCATAATCGAGAGCATCACGAATCGAGCACTCGGTGAAAGAAGAATTGCCCAGTTCAATATTTTCCCTGACAGAGGCATCAAAGAGGAATGGTTTTTGGGGAACGAGAGCGACTACTTCTCTTAGGGAGTGTAAGTCCATTTGGCGTAGGTCAATTCCATCGATAGAGATAGAACCAGATGATGGGTCGTGAAACCTTGGGATGAGCCCGGCCAAGGTACTTTTGCCCGCACCGCTGGGTCCGACCAAGGCAATGATTTCACCCGCTTCAGCGGTGAAACTTATTTCAGACAGGGCAGGCGGGGAGGGGGTCTTTGGATCAATAGAAGGATAGCTGTAACTGACGCGGTCAAATTTAATATTTCCCTTCGGAGTAGTGATTTCCTGAGGGTTGGGTGCGTTCCTGACAGTCTCCTCCGCGACGAGAATATGATCCAGTCGGGTAAGGGATGCGAGGCCTTCCTTTACCTTGTTGTGAATGGTTCCGAGCTTTTTGATAGGCTCGTAGGACATATACAGAGCCACAATTACAGGAACCACGGCATCGAGATGAATGGAGGTTTTGGCTGCCTGAAAGATGGCAATAGAAATGCCAGAAGCTGTAATAATCTCAATAAGTGGGGTGAGAAGATGGGCATATTTGATCACCTTCATTCGGGCGGCGAAAAATTGATCCGCAGCATTTTGAAAACGGGACACTTCTCTATTTTTAAGGTTGAAGGCTCGGATTTCTGTAGGACCGGAAAGGTTTTCACTGAGGATCGCCGTCAACCCGCCCACTTGCTGTTGCATACCAAGAGCCTTGGACATAAGAAGTTCACCGACCCGACGGATTGGGAAAACACAGATAGGGATGACCAAGAGGCAGAGGAGCACAAAAGCCATGCCTTCTCTTTGCACCGCCATCACGCAGAGGGCAGATATTGCACCGATAAAGGTGACAGGTTGTTTGATCAGATCATTGCTAACTGAGAGAACGGCAGTCTGAAGTTGTCCGGTGTCACCCATTACACGACTCAAGAGGTCGCCGGTCTTATTCTGGTTGAAAAAGGAGATGGGTAAACTTTGAAGTTTTTTGAAGACATCGAGCCGGATTTTCTCCAAAACTCTCATGCCGCAATAGTTGATTAGATAGGAATTGGCATAACTGCTTACCCCGCGGACGAGGAAGACGGCAGGGAACCAGGCGACATACCAGAAAATTTCCCAGGATGGGAGGGTGGGAGCAGATGGGTCAGTCGGGAAAATTTTTGGGAAAACCTGATCAATCATGTAGGGGAGTCCAAATCCACTAGTCAGGCCATAGACTACACCACACAACAAAGCCCCCAGAAAAGAAACCCAATGGGCTTTTAGGTAAAAAAAGTAGGGGAGCAATCGGCGGAAGCCGGGAGCAGTTTCATTTCTCGATGCGGGTCCCATGACTGTTTGTTAAAGAGATTGATCGTCCAAATTTGGGCAGAGGCGTCCAGTTAACAGGGCCTGCTCCCTTAGATAAGGGGAGGAATCTTGCCAGAGGCGATTCAATTGTTCGCTGGTCATTCTCCATTTCCAATTACCTTGCTCATGTCCTGGTTTATTAAATCTGGCCTCAGTGCCCAAGGATAATAAGTCCTGTGTCTG
>Ga0181568_10001690_pt1 | contig 20129 bp, 15 predicted proteins | sample 101ome_20_FD_133758 | JGI IMG/M metagenome (GOLD analysis project Ga0181568, IMG submission 133758) | Coastal salt marsh microbial communities from the Groves Creek Marsh, Skidaway Island, Georgia - 101404AT metaG (megahit assembly) | ecosystem: Environmental > Aquatic > Marine > Intertidal...
AAGGGCCTCTTTATAGAAAATTTTACTATTTTCATAGTCGCCGATTTTGCGGTGGGCAAAGCCCAAATAATTGAAAACATCCGCATTATCAGGCTCTTCTTTTTTTGCCTTTTCTAGCTTTCCAATCGCGCGCTTATATTTTTCTTTTTTTATGAGTTTCTTTGCATCGTTGATTAGCTTGCTAGCACTTTGCTCATAGCTGTAACTGCCTGCTGCCCAAACGGGCGTTGCAAACAGAAGCGCGATGATGGTCAGTATGCGGGTCATCAATCGCTATGTTCTTCTACGTATTTAGAGAACGCATTTCCTAAATCCTTGAGCTCATCACAGCCTTGGGGACATAGAGCCTCTAGTTTTCTCAAATTAGACTGAGCAGAATTTATATCATGCAGGGTTAAAAAGAGCTCTCCCTGATATTCAAGCGCTAGCTTATGGTCAGGTTGAATCGCAAGGGCCTGTTTATAGTAAATTTTACTATTTTCGTAGTCGCCGATTTTGCGGTGGGCGAAGCCCAAGTAATTGAAAACATCAGCATTATCAGGCTCTTCTTTTTTTGCCTTTTCAAGCTTTCCAATGGCTCGCTTATATTTTTCTTTTTTGATGAGTTTTTTCGCATCGTTTATCAACGTGCTAGCACTTGGCTCATAGCCGTAACTTCCTGCTGCCCAAACGGGCGTTGCAAACAGAAGGGCGATGATGGTCAGTATACGGGTCATTGGGGTCCTCTACTTGCAAAATGTTTGGTAAACCGCGGTATAATTAGCAGCAACGTCAGTTAACCATTGTATTTCTCCCGCAGGCTTGATGCGCTCGGGAGAGTCTTCAGGGAGGGCGTTGAGTTTTTTCCAACTCTCATCAGCCTCGCCGAGCAAAGCTCCAATGAGCAAAGCGGTTTCAAGACAGTCTGACTTACTTGGTCTAACGTCACTTCCAAGCCTAGCGTGCATATCTGCGCACGCCGCTAGTATTGGCGTCGCAAAAAGAAGCGCGATGATGGTCAGTATGCGGGTCATTTATATCTCCTCGATACAAATCAGAGTAAACTGAACCTCAATTCAGAGGCAATACACGATACGCGATAAATCAGGACGTTTTGTAAAGTTCACAAAATAAAAAAGAAAAATGTCTTGATTGTGCAACCAAAATTTTTGGGTTTAAATTTTTTTTGGGGGAAAGGTAGGCTTTTTCGGTCCTCATTTGAGGGCTTGAAAATGAACCGAAATTTTATGAGGTAAGATAGAGGATAATCACATGATTTTTGCAAATAATACATTCGCCGCCCAGCCTGGGCATGCTGACGAGTTTACTGGTCTGATGGCCAATATGCTTGGAATTATGCATGAACACGATGTTAAAGCTGGCATAAAGGTAACGGTATCGGGCACAAACACAACCGAAGTTTTGATAAACTCTGTGTTTGAAGACATGAAAAGCTTCGCCGCTGCTACGGCCAACATGCGCCAATCGAAAAAATGGGTTGAGGCTTATATGGCGCTCGGTAATAGTGCCGCCGTGGTTCCAGTTGATAGTTTTGTCGCTGAAGTGTTGTCAGGCTATGACGAAGCCCCATCGCTCTCCGAGGGTGTCATTATGGCCAATATGTGGAAAGCCCATGAGGGTCGGCTGGCCGATTTAAAAGCAGGTATGTCAATTGCCAAAGACATGCATATGAAACATGGTGCCTCTATGGTGCGCGCCTATCAGATTTATGGTGGACGCTATAATGGTTGTTTTGGCTACAATGTTTCATTTGAAGATATGGCCGCTATGGGAACTTGGTGGGATTCAGCTCGCGAAGACAATGAAAAATTCTTCGACGAAGCTGGTAAAAACCCGTCAGCCGAAGTTCAAGCCCAAATTATTATGGACAATCCAGCTGTGATTGGAAAATAGCAGCGGCACGAAATATCAAGGAGGCACGCAATTGATTTGCGTGCCTTCGATGTCTTTTTTCATCCTTACCGCAAATCGCACTAAACTGAACCTCAATTCAGAGGCAATACACGATGCGCGATAAATCAGGACGTTTTGTAAAGGGCTATAGCGGTAACGCTGGCGGCAGGCCTAAAGATGAGCACAATATTGCTGCCCTTGCTCGAAGCTATTGAACGGAAGCGATTGAGACGCTGGTGGACCTTATGCGTAATGCTAGAGACGATAGAGTGCGTGGCACTGCTGCTCAGGCTTTGCTTGATAGAGGCTTTGGTAAGCCGAAGGTCGAGATACAGAATACGAATGCTGATTTCAGGGATGCGTTAGAGCAGGTGCAGAGCAGGCTGTTGGAACGGTCACACTCAGGTCACAACAACGCTGTCTAAAGGCCAAAATTCGGGGAAGAGATAATTCGCAGTTGCGTAACACCCCTGTCACCTATAATTTTATTATTGTTGTGAAGACAAATGCTTAGCGTTGTTTTTCTTGAAGCTCGGTGGTGGGCGATACTGGGATTGAACCAGTGACCCCTACAATGTCAATGTAGTGCTCTCCCGCTGAGCTAATCGCCCCTACCGAGTTTGGCGTCACCTTTTTTCAAAGGCGAGAGATTATTTACGGGTAGCGTCACGCAAAAGCAAGATAAATCGCTCAATGGTGCGCGCTTTCAGGGTGCGCCAATACGCCATATATTTTCCGACCTAAAGGTGCTAAGTTTCGTCCATGAGTGCGCAAGACGAGCAGGCTTTTATCTTCACACCGCCCGCCAATGACACTGGCGGCGCCGGGTCTCTTTTGCTCACCTCGCCGCATAGCGGCGCCTATTATCCGACAAGTTTTATGGATGCCTCGCGCCTTGACGCGCATCAAATCCGCCTGTCGGAAGATATGTTTGTTGACGCCTTGCTGGCCCACTTGCCAAAGCACGGTATTGGCGTTTTATCGGCGCATTATCCGCGCGCCTATGTCGATTTGAACCGCGCCCCTTACGAGCTCGAGCAGGCTTTGTTTGAAGATGCGCTGCCCGCCCATATTGACCGTCATTCTGCGCGCGCGGCGGCCGGTTTGGGCACAGTGCCGCGCCTGGTGGCCGAGAATATTCCGATTTATGAGGGCAAATTGCGCTTCGCCGAGGCCGAGCAACGTATTGAAAATGTCTATCAGCCTTTTCATGCAAAGCTGGAAGCCGAATTGCGTAACATGCAAAAACGCAATGGCTATGCCGTGCTGGTCGACACACATTCCATGCCGTCACAAGCGACGCGACCGGCGGCAGATGGTCGGCGCGTCGATTTTGTGCTCGGCGACCGCCATGGCCGTTCATGCGAAAAAAGGCTGAGCGATTGGCTGGAACATGAATTGACAAAACGCGGTTGGCTGGTAGCGCGCAATAAGCCTTATGCGGGAGGCTATATTACCGACCGCTATGGCCGTCCCGCTGACGGCATGCATGCCGTGCAGATTGAGATTAACCGCGCCATTTATATGGATGAGAATAATTATGCCAAACATGCCGGCTTTGAACGCCTGCAAAATGAGCTGACCGAATTGGTGGTCGCTTTTGCCGCGCAATTGCCGCAATGGCTGGACCCATCATTGCCCGACCCGACCCGCTCGGCAGCAGAATAAAGACCCCAATAAAGAAAAAGATTTGTCCATGACCGATATGCCGACCCCGAAAGAGCTTTTGTCTTTCGCCCATCAGCTGGCCGATGCAGCGGCGCGTGTCAGCCTGCCCTTATTCCGCAATCTGCCGCATGTTGACAATAAAACCGCGCGCGGCTTTGACCCGGTCACCGAAGCTGATCGCAATGCCGAGGCCGCCATTCGCGGGCTCATTGAAACGCATTATCCGGCGCATGGCATTCTCGGCGAGGAATTTGGCGTCAAACAGGGCCATGAATGGCAATGGGTGCTCGACCCGATTGACGGCACGCGCGCCTTTATTTCAGGCTTTCCGACATGGGGCACGTTGATTGCCTTGAATAATGGCAAAACCGTGCCGCTTGGCATAATGGACCAGCCTTTCACCGGTGAGCGTTATTTTGCCACCGCCGGAGACGGTGCGTTTTTGCGTCATGACGGGCAAGACACAAAAATCACTTGCCGCGCTTGCGACTGTTTGGACACGGCCATATTGGCCACCACCACACCGCAATTATTTGTCGGAACAGATGAAGAGGCGGTTTGGCACAGGCTCAGCGGTGCCGTGCAACTGACGCGCTATGGCGGTGATTGTTATAATTATGCCCTTTTAGCGAGCGGCCATATTGATTTGGTGGTTGAGCAGGTTTTGCAGCCTTATGACATTCAAGCGCTGATTCCGATTGTCGAAGAAGCCGGCGGCATCATTACCGATTGGCAGGGCGGCAATGTTATTCAAGGTGGGCAAGTCATTGCGGCCGGCGACAAAGCCGTGCATCAAGCGGCATTGGATATTCTGAACGGCTAATTGAGCCGGTCAAAAAAAGCCGCCACATCGGCGATAAATTCTTCGCGCACCGCGTCTTTTTCCATCATCAATTCATGCTTGCCGGTTTTATAAAGCTTGCCGCTGCCGTTTTGCACATGGGCCAGCACATGGGTATGGGCTTTATTATCAACCAACATTTCTTCTTCAGCCGAGCCGATAAAAAGCGGCGTGGCAATGCTCTGCAAAAAGGCCGGACGGCGCGTATCGGCCATAGCCTTATCGGCTGTGGCAAACCAGCCCAGACTGGCGCCATTGACCTGCAATTGCGGGTCGCTGACATAAAGCGTGCCGGTGCGGCGAAAGCGGTCAAAATCATTGGTCACATCATTGGTCTCGGCAACGCCAGGGCGCACCGCTTGACCTTGCAGCGGGTTCCAGCTATCGGCCTTGCCGAGCAGGCGGTAAAATAGGCTAACGGTTTTGGCAATCGCCATGAGCGTGGCGGGAATGGGCAGCCTATGCATGGGCGCGCATTGCGCCAAGCCGCCCAACCACTCAGGATGTGCTTGCACGGCGCGCAGGGAAATTTGTCCGCCCATAGAATGCGCCAGCCCGACATGCGGCTTGGGCAGCGGCGCGATTAGTTTTTCCCAACGGTCTTCCAAATCGCGCAGATTGATATCGAAATCTTTCAAATGCAAGCGCGTCGGCTCGCGCCCATCGCCGTCAGACAGACCGTGACCGCGCCATTCGGGCATCACTACCAGATAACCGAGCCGTGTGAAATCGCCGATGGTTTCAAAATATTTTTCAATAAATTCGGAATAGCCGGTCATCAGAACCAGCGTGCCGCGCGCTTCGCCCTCGGGCGGAAACACCGCGCCGCGCAACATTTTACCATCGCGCATTTTATGCATACCGACATCAGCACCTTGCGGTATCGGATTGCCGTCAATCTCGACGAAACGCGAGGGCGCGTCCCATTTGATTTTTACCGTCATAAACCATCCCCTGATGTTCGATTTTTGACAATGTGCGAAATCACACCGCGCTTGGCAAGCCGATGATTGCCAAAATCAACTCAATCTGCCACTGTCGAGTCGGTTTTTGTAAAGGGGAGCATGATGGCGCAGCACAAAAACACATCCTTTTGGTCTTCCAATATCGGTTTCATTTTGGCCTGTGTCGGCGCTGCTGTCGGCCTCGGCAATATTTGGAAATTTCCTTATATGGCGGGCACGCAGGGCGGCGGTGCTTTTGTTTTTGTCTATCTGATTACCATTTTCGCCATTGCCATTCCGGTGGCAGCGGCCGAATTGCTGGTTGGACGCAAAGGGCGCTCTGATGCCGTGTCCAGCGTGCGCGATATTGCGGTTGAAAATAACCGCCCCGCCGCGCTTGGCGCGATTGGCGGCATTGGCGTATTCGGCTCTTTCGTGCTGCTGACCTTTTACGCGGTGATTGCGGGCTGGGTGTCGGCTTATATTCTCCGTGCTTTGACCGGCCAAATTGGCGGGCTTGATGCCAGCAGCGCCGGTGCCATGTTCGGCAATTTGCTGGCCTCGCCCAATGAAATGATTATCCACCAACTGGCTTTCTTGCTGTTTTTGGGGCTGATACTTATTCGCCAACTTTCAACCGGGCTGGAGCGCGCCAATCTCATTCTTATGCCCAGCTTGGTGGTCATGCTGGTATTGATTGCCGTTTATGGGGCTCTTGCCGGTGATATTGGTGCCTCACTGGCCTATTTATTCACCCCCGATTTTTCAAAAATCACCCCTGCCGTCATTCAATCGGCGGTCGGGCAAGGGTTTTTCTCGGTCGGGGTCGGGGCTGCCATGCTCATCACTTATGGCGCCTATCTCGATAAATCCATCAATCTCGGACAGGCCGCCATCACCATCGCACTCGCCGATACGGCCATTGCCATTCTCGCCGGTATCGGCATTTTTGCCATTGTCTTTGGTCAATCGCTTGACCCGTCGGCAGGCCCGGGCCTGATTTTCACCACATTGCCTTTGGCTTTCGGACAAATGCCGTTTGGCGGCGTATTGGCTTTGGTGTTTTTCGTGCTGGTTTATTTCGCCGCTCTGACCTCCGGCCTGTCATTGGCTGAAGTGATGTTTCGCTGGGCCGAAAACCGCTTTGGCTGGAGCCGCAAGCGCGCCATTTATGTGATGCTTGGCGCCACTTTTCTGGTCGGCCTGAGCACGGTTTTTTCTTTCAATATTTGGGCCGATGTCAAAATTGCCGGACGCAGCTTATTTGATATGAAAGATTATCTCGTCACCGCCTATATCATGCCGCTGGGTGGCTTGGGCGTGATTTTATTCGCCGCTTGGGTGATGCCGGTCGAGGCTTTGAAAAAAACCTTCGGCAATGAAGGGGCCTTATTTTCCGCTTGGCTATTTGCCGGTCGTTATTTGTCACCGCTCGGCATTTTGTGGATTTTCTGGGCCGGACTTTAAGCGCGGGTTAGGAAAAACTTTCTCATTTTCAAGACTGTGAAAGCGGTTTTTCGCCCCCCATCTCGGAGGGGAAGACGGCAATCATGCCGTTTTCCAACCCTGTTTTGGCGCCTTAAAGGGCCATAGCAGTTTCTTGCTTCAAAAGAAGGAGATGACAATGAACCGTTTTGATTTAACCCCGCTTTACCGCTCGACCATCGGCTTTGACCGTCTGGCCAATCTGTTTGACGCCGTGCAGTCAGCCGAGAAAACCTCGGCTTTTCCGCCCTATAATGTCGAACGCGTTGACCAAAATAATTACCGTCTGACAATGGCGGTGGCCGGTTTTGGCGAAGATGAGTTGGATATTGAACAACGCGGCGGCGCCCTGACGGTGCGCGGCACGCGCCAAACCGAAGAAGAAGACGGCCAAAACGCCAATCTTCTCTATCAAGGCATTGCGGCGCGTAATTTTGAACGCCGCTTCCAGCTGGCCGATCAAGTGCGCGTCACAGGCGCGCATCTCGATAAAGGTTTGCTGCATATCGCCTTTGAGCGCGAAATCCCCGAGGCCGAGAAGCCCCGTAAGATTGATATTGCCAAGACATTGGCCGCATAGACTTTTCGTCTAAAGCCCATGTCTGACGCTCGGCCTGCGTTGATGAGAACCGCTCCTCCCCCTCATCAGGCCGGGCGTTTTGCTTTTTCGGTTATATGAGCTATTTTCACTTTCGACTTGGGAGGGTCTAATGGCAAGCATAAGAGCAAAATTATACAGTCGATTGCTGCGCCGCGCTTTGCGCAGCGGTCTTTTACCCGATGGTTTGGAAGGTCTTGAATTGGCGCGCGGTGGCGCAAACCGCAACCCTATTTTGAACCTGATTATGGGCAAGAACCGGCCCGGCGCGGCCTTTAAAATCGGCGCAATGGACGCGGAATGGGTCGGCGATCAAAATGCCGAGCGCACTTTGCTATATCTGCATGGCGGCGGCTATGTGCTGGGCAGTATTGATACGCACCGCTCAATGGTTACGAGATTGTGCAAATTTGCAGGCATTCGCGGGCTTATTGTCGATTATCGACTGGCCCCCGAACACCCCTATCCCAGCGCCATTGAAGATGCTGAACAGGCTTATGATTATTTGACAGAAAGCGGCGTGACGCCGGAAAAAATGCTGCTTGCCGGTGACAGTGCCGGTGGCGGCTTGAGCCTCGCTTTGATGCAGACATTGCGCGAACATGGCAAGGCGCAACCGAAAGCCGTCGCTTTATTGTCGCCATGGACCGATTTGACGATTTCCGGTCGTTCGCATAAAGAACGCGCTGAACGCGACCCGATGATTGATGTCGAGCGCATGCCGCAAGCGATTGATTGGTATTGCCCCAATCAAGATAAGAAAAACCCGCTTATCTCGCCGGTTTTTGCCGAATTGGCGGGTTTCCCGCCCATGTTTGTGCAGGTCGGCTCGGAGGAAGTGCTGTTTGACGATAGCACGAGACTGGTTGAAAACGCCGAAAAAGCCAATGTCGAGGCCGAATTGCAAATTTGGCCTGACATGCCGCATGTGCATCAGATTGCCCATAATTTTGTGCCGGAAGCAAAAGCCGCCTTGCGCGATATTGCCGGATTCTTCAACCGCAAGGGCGTTTAAGGCCGTTATCCCCGCATGCGACCATGGGGCGCGGTAGCAAAGCCAGCTTTTCTGCCGTTTATTTCGCCCGCAAAACGATATTTAGGTCAATAACATTGACCAATTTACTTGAATTTTAGGTGCGCTTGCGCCTATATTATGACCGCTTCAGCAGACAGTGCCCGGTTCGGTGCTTGGCCGCTGAAAATCCCGCAATCGGGATGATTTAAACAAATTGGTGTGCGCCCGACCGGATGAAAATCCGTTCAGGGTTTTTGCGCCGAAATAGAATGGATGGACAGGCAGCATGAGCAAGCAGCCGGAAAATAAATCGGGAAAAATCCGCAACGGCTTGCCGCCGCGCCAGGGTCTGTATGATCCGGCCAATGAGCATGATGCGTGCGGTCTCGGCTTTGTCGCCAATATCAAAAACGTCAAAAGCCACGATATTGTGCGCGACGGCCTGACGATTTTGGAAAATCTCGAACATCGCGGTGCCGTCGGGGCTGACCCGAAAGCCGGTGACGGTGTCGGCATGCTCATTCAAATGCCCGATGCGTTTTTCCGCAAGGTCACATCAGAGCTTGCTTTCGACCTGCCCGAAGAAGGCACTTATGGTGTCGGCATGGTGTTTTTGCCGCCTGATGATGCGGCGCGCGCTACCATTGAAAACATCATTAATGAAAAAATCTCCGCCGAAGGTCATGCTGTTTTGGGCTGGCGCGATGTGCCGGTCGATAATTCCGACCTCGGCTATTCGATTGTGCCGACCGAGCCGGTTATCAAGCAAATATTTATCGACAATGGTAAAGGCGGCGACCAGCAAGTTTTTGAACGCGACTTGTTCGTTATTCGTCGTTTGATTGAGCTGGCCGTCAAAGCCGAGAACTTGGCGGAAGCAAAAGACTTTTTCTACATCCCGTCCATGTCGTCTTACACAGTGCTGTATAAAGGCTTGCTTTTGTCGAGCCAGCTGGGCCCCTATTATGATGATTTGCGCGACCCCGACACTGTGTCGGCTATGGCGCTGGTGCATCAGCGTTTTTCCACCAATACATTTCCCACTTGGTCGCTGTCGCAGCCCTTCCGCATGATTTGCCATAATGGTGAAATCAATACGGTGCGCGGCAATGTCAATTGGATGGCGGCGCGTCATGAGACCCTTGCCTCCGCTTTATTGGGCGACGACCTTGAAAAATTATGGCCGCTGATTGAAGAAGGCCAATCGGATACGGCGTGTTTTGACAATGCGTTGGAGCTTTTGGTGATGGGTGGCTATTCACCGGCCCATGCGATGATGATGCTGATACCCGAAGCTTGGGCCGGCAATCCGCTGATGGATGAGCAGCGCCGCGCTTTTTACGAATATAATGCCGCTTTGATGGAGCCGTGGGACGGCCCGGCCGCTGTCGCTTTTACCAATGGGCGACAAATCGGTGCCACGCTGGACCGTAACGGCCTGCGTCCGGCGCGCTATTATGTGACCTCGGACGACCGGGTCGTGATGGCGTCTGAAATGGGCGTGCTGCCCGCCGCAGAAGAAAAAATCATTGAGAAATGGCGTTTGCAACCGGGTAAAATGCTGCTCATTGACCTCGAAGAGGGGCGTATCATTTCCGATGATGAGCTAAAGGCCGAATTGTCGACATCGCACCCCTATAGCGAATGGCTGGCACGCGGCCAGATTAAGCTGGAAGAATTGCCGGTGCCGACGGGCGATACTCATGTGCAGAATGATTTGCCGCTTTTGACGCAGCAACAAGCCTTTGGCTACAGCCAAGAAGATTTGAAATTCCTGATTGCCCCCATGTTGGAAAAAGGTGAGGAAGGCACAGGCTCTATGGGCACGGATACGCCGCCTTCGGCTTTGTCGGATAAATCAAAGCCGCTTTACACTTATTTCAAACAGCTTTTCGCGCAAGTGACCAATCCGCCGATTGACCCGATTCGCGAAGAATTGGTTATGTCTTTGGTCTCCTTTATTGGCCCGCGCCCCAATCTGCTCGACCTTGAGGGCACATCGGGCATTAAGCGTTTGGAAGTGGCGCAACCGATTTTGTCGAATGATGATTTGGAAAAAATCCGCCGCATTTCCGACATTGAAGATAATGAGTTTCATGCGCTGACTTTGGATATGACATGGGACGCGGCAAGCGGCGCAAACGGCTTGCAAGCGCGCCTCGATGAATTATGCGCCGAGGCCGAAACAGCCATTGCACAGCGCAATGAAAACATCCTGATTTTGTCTGACCGCGCCATGCGTGCCGACCGCGTCGCCATTCCGGCGCTCTTGGCGACTTCTGCCGTGCATCATCACCTTATCCGCAAGGGCCTGCGCACCTCAGCCGGTCTGGTGGTCGAAACCGGTGAAGCGCGCGAAATTCATCATTTCTGCACTTTGGCCGGCTATGGCGCGGAAGCGATTAACCCTTATCTGGCTTTCGATACGGTCGACCGGCTGCGCGACAAGCTGAAATTGGAACTGAGCCGTGAAGAAGGCCACGCCCATTTTGTTAAAGCCGCCGGTAAAGGCATGCGCAAAGTCATGTCGAAAATGGGCATTTCAACCTATCAATCCTATTGCGGTGCGCAAATTTTTGATGCCGTCGGTCTGGCGCAAAATTTTGTCGACCATTATTTCACCGGCACCTCCACCACGATTGAAGGCATTGGCCTTGCGGAAGTGGCGCAAGAAACGCTGATGCGTCATCAGGGGGCCTTTGGCGAGGATGCAGTGCTGAAAGACGCGCTCGATGTCGGCGGCGAATATGCCGTGCGCGTGCGCGGTGAAGACCACGTATGGAATGCCGGCACGGTCGGTGCCTTACAGCACGCCGTGCGTGGCAATAGTCGCGACCAATATCGCGACTATGCCCGTCAGGTAAACGCGCAAGACGAACATTTGCTGACGCTGCGCGGCCTGTTCAAAATCCGCAATGCTGAAGAAAGCGGGCGCAAGCCGGTCGCGCTTGACGATGTCGAGCCGATTGAAGAGATTGTCAGACGTTTCGCCACCGGTGCCATGTCGCTGGGCTCCATCAGCCCTGAGGCGCATGAAACGCTGGCCGTGGCCATGAACCGCTTGGGCGGCAAGTCCAATACCGGCGAAGGCGGCGAGGAAACCCACCGCTTCACACCGGAAGATAATGGCGACAGTAAACGCTCGGCCATTAAACAAGTGGCCTCGGGCCGCTTTGGCGTGACGACGGAATATCTCGCCAATTCGGACATGATACAGATTAAAATGGCGCAAGGGGCCAAGCCCGGTGAGGGCGGCCAATTGCCCGGCCATAAGGTTGACCGCCGCATTGCTGCCGTGCGCCACTCGACCCCGGGGGTCGGCCTTATCTCGCCGCCGCCGCACCATGATATTTATTCCATCGAAGATTTGGCGCAGCTTATTTATGATTTGAAAAATGCCAATCCGCGCGCCGATATTTCGGTCAAGCTGGTCTCGGAAGTCGGTGTCGGCACGGTGGCGGCAGGCGTCTCCAAAGCGCGCGCTGACCATGTAACCATTTCAGGCTTTGAAGGCGGCACCGGTGCGAGCCCGCTCACTTCCATCAAACATGCCGGTTCCCCATGGGAAATCGGTCTGGCCGAAACCCATCAGACTTTGGTGTTGAATGATTTGCGCACGCGTATTGCGGTGCAGGTCGATGGCGGCTTGCGCACCGGCCGCGACGTGATTGTCGGCGCGCTTTTGGGGGCTGATGAGTTCGGCTTCTCGACCGCGCCATTGATTGCGGCAGGTTGCATTATGATGCGCAAATGCCATTTGAACACCTGCCCGGTCGGTATTGCGACGCAAAATGAAACCCTGCGCAAGCGCTTCACCGGCACGCCCGAGCATGTGATTAATTATTTCTTCTTCATTGCTGAAGAAGTGCGCGAAATGCTGGCCGAAATGGGCTTCACCTCATTGAACGAGATTATCGGGCAAACCGATTTGCTGGATACGCGCGATGCAATCAGCCATTGGAAAGCACAAGGCCTCGACTTCACCCGCCTGTTCACCAAAATCGAAGCGGATAAGGAAGTCTATCATTCGCAAAGCCAGAACCATCCGATTGACGATATTCTGGACCGTAAGCTGATTGCCGAAGCCATGCCCGCTTTGGAAAACAAAACACCGGTGCAGATAGAAACCGCCATCAGCAATATTGACCGCTCGGCCGGCACCATGCTGTCGGGCGAGTTGGCGCTGCGCTATGGCCATGCCGGTCTCGCCGATGACACCATCTCGGTGAAATTGCGCGGCACGGCGGGGCAAAGCTTCGGCACGTTTTTGGCGCGCGGCATTTCTTTCGAGCTGGAAGGCGAAGCCAATGACTATGTGGGCAAAGGCTTGTCAGGCGGGCGCATTGCCATTTACCCGCCGAAAGAAAGCGCTATTGTGCCGGAGGAAAGCATTATTGTCGGCAATACGGTGCTCTATGGCGCGATCGATGGCGAGTGCTATTTCCGCGGCGTTGCCGGTGAACGGTTCGCCGTGCGTAATTCGGGCGCCATTGCCGTTGTCGAAGGTGCGGGCGACCATGCTTGCGAATATATGACCGGCGGTTGCGTGGTCGTGCTCGGTAAAACCGGCCGCAATTTTGCCGCCGGCATGTCGGGCGGCATTGCCTATGTGCTGGATGATAATGGCAGCTTTGAAAGCCGTTGCAATATGGCGATGGTCGATTTGGAGCCGGTTACCGGTAATGCCGATGCCGCTTTGGACGGTTTGAAAGGCGATATGCGCAAAGATGATGCGGCGCGCCTCAAGCGTCTTTTGGAAAACCATGCGCGCTACACAAACTCAAAGCACGCGCAAGATATTTTGGCCGATTGGGATGCCTATCTGCCGAAATTCTTGAAAGTCATGCCGACAGAGTTTCGTCGTGCCCTCAATGAACTGGCTGACGCGGACACTGCCGACCAGCCTGCCGCAGGAGAGTAAAATGGGAAAACCGACCGGATTTCTTGAACTGGATCGCCAAGACCGAAGCTATCTGCCGAAAGAAGAGCGGGTGCAGAACTTTCGCGAGTTCATCGTGCCGCTGGATGAGCCGGATTTGAAGGCACAAGCCTCGCGCTGCATGGATTGCGGCGTGCCCTATTGCCATAATGGCTGTCCGGTCAATAATCAGATTCCTGATTGGAACGACCTTGTCTATACGGGCGATTGGCAGGCGGCGCTGACCAATTTGCACTCGACCAATAATTTCCCCGAATTTACCGGCCGCATTTGCCCCGCCCCGTGCGAGGCCTCTTGCACGCTGAATATTGACGATAATCCGGTCACCATTAAATCGGTGGAATGTGCAATTGTCGATAAGGGCTGGGAAGAAGGCTGGATTGTCCCGCAAGTGCCGAGCCATAAAACCGGCAAAAGCATAGGCATTATCGGTGCCGGTCCGGCCGGCATGGCGGCAGCGCAGCAATTGGCGCGCGCCGGTCATGATGTGCATCTTTATGAAAAACACGCCAAAGCCGGTGGCCTGCTGCGCTATGGCATTCCCGATTTCAAAATGGAAAAACACGGCATTGATCGCCGCGTCGAGCAAATGCAAGCCGAAGGCGTCACCTTCCATTATGACACACATGTCGGCGTCACCGTCACGGCGGCTGAATTGGAAGCCAAGTATGATGCGTTGATTTTGTCGGGCGGCTCTGAAGTGCCGCGCGATTTGCCTGTGCCGGGCCGCGAGCTGGACGGCGTGCATTATGCGATGGATTTCCTGCCACAACAAAACCGCCGCGTCGGGCAAGAGCCGATTGGCGAAATGGAACCGTTATTGGCTGAAGACAAGCATGTCATCGTTATCGGTGGCGGCGATACCGGCTCGGACTGCATCGGCACCAGCTTCCGTCAGGGTGCGTTGTCGGTCACGCAATTGGAAATCATGCCGATGCCGCCGGAGAAAGAAAATAAAGGCCTGACCTGGCCCGATTGGCCGCTGAAAATGCGCACCTCGACCAGCCAAGAAGAAGGCGCGATACGCGACTTCTCCGTCATGACGACGGAAGTGGTCGGCGCAGACGGCAAAGTCACGGCGATTAAATGCACCAAAGTCGATGAAAATATGGCGCCGATTGCCGGTTCCGAATTTGAGTTGCAGGCCGACCTCGTGCTTTTGGCGATGGGCTTTATTCACCCCGTGCATGAAGGCTTGGTCGATGAATTGGCGCTGGAAAAAGACGGGCGCGGCAATGTCGCCGCCGATACGGCGACTTATGAAACCTCACGCGCCAAAACCTTTGCTTGTGGCGATATGCGCCGCGGTCAGTCCCTCGTCGTCTGGGCCATTCGCGAAGGGCGGCAATGTGCCCGTGAAGTTGACTTCTTCCTGATGGGTGAGACGGTATTGCCCAGATAGGCATTTAGAAATATCGACTAACTAAGCCCGGCCTTTTGGTCGGGCTTTTTCTAACTGCTCAACCTTAAAAGGTCATCCAAAACCCGCTCGACATGTTTCACCGAATTGCAGGATTGCTTATGGGTGCAATAGGCGCCGAGTTTTTTCATCTCGCTGTCGCCTGTATCCCATACGGTTTCGGGTTCAGGGTTTAAGAAAATAACCCGACCGGCGCGCTCGTAAAATTCTTTCAACACCAGATGGCCGGGGTCGCCATAATTGGAGCGCGCATCGCCCAGCACCATCAGCGTGGTTTTTTTATCGACGCTGTCGAGCGTCGCTTCGGCCAAATCCATCATCGACATGCCATAATCGGTCGAGCCGCCGCCATATTGGCGAAGCGCATTTTCCATTGCCTCTTCCAAATCGCCCTCTTGAAGCACATCGGTAATTTCACCGGCGCGATTGGAAAACACGAAGCTGCGCGTCTTCGGCATCCCCTCATCAAGGCTATAAAGAAACATCAGAAAAAAGCGCGACACGGCCGCCACCGAGCCCGACACATCGCACAGCACAATCAGCTTGGGGCGCTCGACCTTGACGCGCCGCCAAGCGAGATTGAACAGCTTGCCGTCATAAGCGACATTGGCGCGCATGGTGCGGCGAATATCCAACACGCCGCGCTGCGCTTTTTTGCGCCGCCGCGAATGGCGTGAAGCCAAGCGCTTGGCCAGCTTGCGAATAAGCTCGCGCATAATTTTCATATCCGATTTATCGAGATTGGACAGGCGAATGCGCGACAGCGCATCTTCGCGCAACAGCCGACCGGCATTTTTGGTGCGCATGGCGATTTGCCGTTCGACAAAATCCTGCACCGCGTCAAACAGGCGGGCGCGGCCTTCGCGCAATTTGTCGGCTTCTTGCGTTTCGCCGCCCTCATTCATTTGCCTTATGCGCGCTTCCAACTCGGCCAGCCCCATGGCTTCCATAATGCGGCGTGAAAACATGCCTTGCTGGGTAAACAGCTTGGCATTGGCGAGACCGGCCTCGGTGGCCGCTTGCTGCATCGCCGCTTGCAAGGCCGCCATATCATTATTTTCCAGCATTTCGGACAGGCTCTGATTGGCGCTGTCGCTCGGCGCACCGCCCTCTTGCCCGCCTTCCGGATTGCCCTCTTGCACCGCTTCTTGAGCTTGCCCCTCGCCGGAATTTTGTTCCGCCGACTTATCATCGCTCTCGCCCTCTTCTTGCGCCGCCGCCATTGGCGGCGGGGTTTCTTCGGGCAGGCGGAAATAGCTTTCAAAGGCTTCGTCAAAAGCCAGTTTTTCCGTTTCGGTTTTGGCCAATGTCTGGCCCAGCGCATGTTTCAGAATATTGCGATCGTCAAAGCCGATTGTGTCGAAAATTTCCGCCGCATCCAGCGTTTCGGCCGGTGACACACGAATATCGGCGGCGCGTAAAATTCTGACGAAATCGGCAATCATCGCCGCACCTATTCGGCTGCCGCCTCAGGAGATTGGCTTTCTCGCATCAGGCGCGGCAAGTCGCTTTCGACATTTTCAATATCGGATTTGAATTTGAGCAGCACATTGAGTGTGTTTTTGACAAAATCGGCTTCCAACACATTCATGTTCAAAAGCACAACCGTGCGCGCCCAATCAATGGTCTCGCTGACCGCCGGCGGCTTTTTCAAATCCATATCGCGCACCGCTTGCACGAAATTCACCACATTGGCGCGCAAGCCGTCATCAAGCTCGGGCACGCGCGCCTGCAAAATCGTGTTTTCGCGCTCGGCATCGGGAAACGGAATATAAAGATGCAAACAACGCCGCTTCAGCGCATCGCCAATCTCGCGCGTATTGTTTGAGGTCAGGAATACAAGCGGCGGCTTTTTCGCTTTCACCGTGCCCAATTCAGGAATGGAGATTTGATAATCGGACAGGATTTCCAGCAAGAACGCCTCAAACTCATCATCCGATTTATCAATCTCATCAATCAGCAGCACAATGCCGTCATCGGCCCGCAAAGCTTCCAGCAAAGGCCGCGTTTGCAAAAACTGCTCGGAGAAAAACACATCTTCAAAACCGCCCAGCCGCGTCATCGACTCGTCCAGCGTCTCCGCGCCTTGCATCACATCGCCGAGTTTTTCTTTCAACACCTGCGTGTAAAGCAATTGCTTGCCATATTGCCATTCATAAAGCGCTTTGCCTTCGTCAAGGCCTTCATAGCATTGCAGCCGTATCATATTAAGGCCGAGATATTCCGCCGTTGCTTTCGCCAATTCGGTTTTGCCGACCCCGGGCGGGCCTTCCACCAAAAGCGGTTTTTCCAGCTTCTGCGCCAGATAAAGCGCGGTGGCGATTTGCTCATCGCTGACATAGCCGAGCTTTTCATAGCCCGCCATTAAAGCTTCAATCGCGCTGCGCGCCGTTTTTTGCTTACTCATATTTGTGCCTCTTTGCGAAAATATGTAACACAAAAACCTGCCAAAGCGAGTTTTATCGCGCCAATAGCTCCAACAGGCCGGGCGTGGCAAAGCCGTCTGCGGCCAGTCCGCGGTCTTTTTGATAGTCGCGCACGGCGGCAATGGTTTGCCGCCCCAATACGCCATCAATATCGCCCGTATCATATCCGGCCTTGCGCAAGCGGCGTTGCAATTCGGCAATTTCCTCAGGCAGAAGCGGGCGGTCGGCTTGCGGCCAGTCGCGCGCAAACGGGGCGGCACCGAAAAAACGCTGGCTCAAATGGCCGACCGCCAGCGCATAGGCCGGTGCCGTATTATAGCGCAGTAGCACGCGAAAGTTTTTGGTCAGCATAAACACCGGCCCGCGCAATCCGGCCGGTGCGAAAATCGACACCTCGCCCAAATCATCGTCGATTTTGCGGCTTATGGCGGTGACGCCCTTATCGCGCCAATAGGCCGGAGTTTTGGTATTTTTGATGCGCGCTTCGGCAAAGTTGAAATCACCCGGCACGCTGACTTCAAAACCCCATGCCAGCCCTTTTTGCCAGCCCATGCGCTTTAAATAATAGGCGCTGGAAGCCAGCGCATCGCGCGGCTCGGTCCAAATATTTTTAATGCCATCGCCCGTGCCGTCAGCCGCATAATCGGCATAAGTGGTCGGGATAAATTGCGTATGCCCCATGGCACCGGCCCAACTGCCCTTGAAGCCGGCTAGCGTGACATCGCCCGATTGCAAAATGCGTAGCGCATAGAGCAATTGCTGACGCCCGAAATCGGCGCGCTTGCCCTGATAGCCCAAAGTGGCGAGCGAGCGCAGCACGGAAAAACTGCCCTTATTGCCGCCATAATTGGTCTCAACCCCCCAAATGGCGATGAGAATGCCGCGCGGCACGCCATATTTTTCTTCCAAGCCGTCCAGAAATGCCTCGCGGCTTTGTAATTCCTTGCGCCCCAAGCGCAGCCTTTCCTCGGTCACCATATGGGTCAAATAAGCCCATATGGGTTTGACATATTCGGGCTGGCGCGCCGCCAAGCGCTGCACTTCAGGGTCGGGGGTCAGCCTATCCAACGCCTTGAGATGCTTGCGCGCAATACCGTCTTTTTTTGCTTCTTGCTTTATCTCCTTGATAAAGGCCTTAAAGGCACGCTCATCTGCCACCGCCGGTTCAGGCAGGGCTGGCAAAAGCAGCAATATAGATAGGGCAAAAGCGCGCAGCACCATATTCTCCGTTAAAATCCCCTATGTGTCACTTGACCAAAGGTCATGCATTGGTCACTCTATCGACGATTCATAGCGCCGCAAGCATCTGCTCCCAAAGAGGCTTAAAATGTCACAAAAAATTGACACTGTTGTTTTCCCCGTTGCCGGTATGGGCACACGGTTTTTACCTGCCACCAAAGCGGTGCCGAAGGAAATGTTGCCGGTCGTTGACAAGCCGCTCATCCAATGGGCGGTTGAAGAGGCGGCAGCAGCCGGTTGCACCCGCTTTGTATTTGTCACCGCAGCTGAAAAAGGTGCCATTATGAGCCATTTCGGTGACGCACCCCATTACCAAGAAATGCTTGAGGCGCGTGGCAAAAACCGCGAATTGGCCCTGTTAAAAGCCGGTCTGCCGGAAAATGCAGAGATAATCGAAATCTTTCAAGACGAACCTTTGGGGCTCGGTCATGCCATTTGGTGCGCCCACGAAGCGACCGGCGACAAACCTTTCGCCGTGATTTTGCCCGATGATATGGTGCAGCACCAAACCGGCTGTTTGGCACAAATGGCGACGCAATATGAGACCGTTGGCGGCAATTTGGTGGCGGTTGAAAATGTTCCGGCGGAAGAGACTTATCGCTATGGCGTGCTCGACCCGGGGGCGGAGACCGGCGATTTGGTCGAAGTTAGGGGGCTGGTCGAAAAACCCGCGCCTGAAGAAGCGCCCTCAACATTGGCCATTATCGGGCGTTATATTCTCGACGCGAAAATCATGGATACGCTATCGGCCTTCAAAAAAGGGGCGGGCGGGGAAATTCAAATCACCGACGCCATGGCCGAGCTTATCGGCCAAGTGCCGATGCACGGCTTCCGCTTTGCCGGCACGCGCTATGATTGCGGCAATCGCGACGGCTTTTTGGAGGCCAATTTGGCCTTTGCGCTGGCCGAGGGCGGCGACGCGCTAAAACAACGCTTGCGTCAATTATTGGACTAATCGGCAAATTCGGGCATATATAGCCGAGATTTATTTTTCGGAGTTTTTGATGGCGCATGACGCACTCACTTCTGCCCGCAATACGCTGACCGCTGAAGCGGCGGGGCTAACGCAACTGGCCGACGCATTGGGCGATAATTTTGTCCAAGCGGTTGACGTTTTGGAGGCAGCGCAGGGCCGCGTGATTGTCTCGGGTATGGGCAAAAGCGGCCATATCGGCAATAAAATCGCGGCCACTATGGCCTCGACCGGCACACCGGCCTCTTTCGTCCATCCGGCAGAAGCCAGCCATGGCGATTTGGGCATGATTACCCAAGATGATGTGGTGCTGGCTTTAAGCTGGTCGGGCGGCACGCAAGAGCTGGGGAGCCTGTTGAATTACACCACGCGCTTCAAAATTCCGCTCATTGCCATTACCTCGGGGGCTGACAGCCTGCTCGGCAAAGCCGCTACGATTTGCCTGACCTTGCCGAAAGCCGAAGAGGCCTGCCCCAATGGCTTGGCACCGACCACCTCGACCACCATGCAATTGGCTTTGGGTGACGCGCTGGCTGTCGCCCTATTGGAGCGGCGCAATTTTTCTGCCGCCGATTTCAAAAACTTCCACCCCGGCGGCAAGCTCGGCGCCAGCCTCAGCCGCATTGCCGATGTCATGCATCAGGGCGAGGCCCTGCCTTTGATTGACGGGGCGATGAAAATGGATGAG
>Ga0181568_10001693_pt1 | contig 20111 bp, 15 predicted proteins | sample 101ome_20_FD_133758 | JGI IMG/M metagenome (GOLD analysis project Ga0181568, IMG submission 133758) | Coastal salt marsh microbial communities from the Groves Creek Marsh, Skidaway Island, Georgia - 101404AT metaG (megahit assembly) | ecosystem: Environmental > Aquatic > Marine > Intertidal...
CATTTTGTTCTTGTTCATTTTGTTCTTGTTCATTTTGTTCTTGTTCATTTTGTTCTTGTTCATTTTGTTCTTGTTCATTTTGTTCTTGTTCATTTTGTTCTTGTTCATTTTGTTCTTGTTCATGACCATCAATGTTATATTTATTTTTTAGATATTGTTTATAAAGTGAATCGTATTTATTAGAATATTCTTTTAATTTATCTTTATATTGAGGATCATTATTCATATCTTTCCATAATAGCCCAAGTTTACTGACTAGTTCTTTATTAGAAATATCTGGATATTCTTTTTTCAAAATTTTACGATATTCTTTACAAAATAAAAGGTATTTATTTGCAGGTTGTTTATTTTTATTTGAAATTTCTTTGTTAATAGAAGGTTTTTTTTCTTCATCTTCAACCATATTCATATATTTTGAATAGGTATCAGGATCATTCAATTTAATAGAGTTCCATTCATTTCCTAATATTTTTGTAACTTGTTTATAAGATAATGTAGGATTTTTTTCAGAAACTTCTTTTCTTTTATAATCACAAAAATAAAAAAATGCAGGTTTGGGTTTTTTATTTTTATTTTTAACAGATTTACCAATCAAAATATTTTTTATTTTATTTTGATTTTTACAATTTAATATTTTTTTTTTAATTTTTTCATCATCAATTAGATCTTCTAAAAATAAATTTAAATTGTTTTGGATAATATTTTGTTTATCAACATTGAATTCTTTCCTCTTTTTTTTTATTACTTTATGATTAATCATTTAATTTATTATAATTTTTATCTATAAATAACATCTTTTATTTGTCCATTTATCATCTGATAAGGGAGTAAATTCGAAATGAATAGGTCTTCCGTTATATCCCGGCTGACAAGAAACTTTGTTTATTTCATCTTGTGATATATCTGAACATATTTTTTGTATCTCATCATTTGATGAATATGTGTAAGGTCCACCTTCACATTTTTTAGAAGGTGTTACTTCAAAAAGTGGGGAATTTTCTATTTCTTGTTTTTGTTGATCAGAAGGTGTTACTTCAAAAAGTGAAGAATTTTCTATTTCTTGTTTTTGTTGAACAGAAGATGTCAAATTTGGTGGAGTATATGCAGAGTTTGAATTTGTACTGCAATTATTTGTTTTCTGTAATATAATAAAAAATAATACAATACACATGGTAATTAATAATGTAGTCATGTTTTCCATTTATTAAATTAAATATTAATGGAAACAAATATTTAATTTATTTAATTAAATACTAAGATTTAAAGAAATTTTAAAATTAAATATTTAATTTAAAATTTCTATTATTTTAAATTAATTTAAATTATAATAAATTTTATTACATATGTAATTTGGAATAATCATGTCTAAAGTATTTAATTATTAATATTGATATAAATCCAGAATATTTAGAGTTAATAATAATTAGAAATTTCAAAAATTAAATTTGATTTATCAATATGAGATTGATATTTTAAAATAGTAAAAAAATCAATATTATATTCTTCACTAGTACTGTAATATTTTTCGTTTAAAATGTATTCAATAATGAATTTTAAAGATAATTTATGTTTTTTTAAAATCTCATCCATAAAAAGAGAATTTATATTAGGAATTAAATATTCTTTTTCTTTATTAGTAAATTCCATTTATTAATAAATGGAATTTACTAATTTATCATTTTAATATACTATTAATCGATTTTAAATTAATTTAAATTATAATTAATTTAAATTATTAATTTAAATTATAATAATTAAATTAATAAATGAAATTTATTACGTTTGGTTGTTGGAATAATGGATTATGTAATTTGAATAATGATAATGGAATGTCTAAAGTATTTAATTTTTTAAATAAAAAAATAGTTGATATAAATCCTGAATATTTATTTATTTTAGGAGATAATTATTATCCTTCAAAAAATAAGAAAGAGAAAAAAAAAATTTTAAATAAAGAAAATTTCGAATCAGGATTTAATTGTATAAAAAAATTACCAAATAAAAAAACTGATAAATATATATTATTCGGGAATCATGAATATAATGATATTATCGACGATATTAAATGTAAAAATATTGATTCTCAGTTTGAAATATTACAAAATGATAAAATAAAATTATTCAAAGATGTTATTATATTAAATAATAATGACACTATTATGATACAAATTGATACAACTATTTTTGAAAATAATGAAAAAGATATAGAAATTTCATGTTATAAAAATATTTTTAATCAAATAAAAAAAAATAATAAAACAAAAAGTGAACTTATACGTGAGATTATAGAATATCAAACTAATAAAGTAAATATGTATCTTGATACAATAGATTTGCAATATAAAAAAATAATATTTTTTGGTCATCATCCAATTTGTTTCTCAAAATCAAAACAAACAGATGATGGTATTAAAATTAAAAAAGGTTTAATGAATAAGTTATTTTTATTTTTTGAAAATATATTAGAAGATAGACAAGTTAGTGAAATAGATTATATTTGTGCAGATGTACATTTTTATGAAAAATCTGTTATAGAAAATAATAATAAAAACTATAAAATAAATCAGTATATAGTTGGAACTGGAGGTGCTGATTTTGATACACCTATTAATGGTAAAATATTATTAGACAATTCTACATATGTAGAATTGGATGATAATATTTCATATCTTATTTATGAACAAAAAAAAATGAACGGATTTATTTTATATAACAATGGTAAATATAATTTTATTCAAGTAAATATAACTACACCTATAGAATTATGTGATATATTTACTTCTAATAATTCTATTCAATCAATTTCCAATCATATTATTGTTTATATGGATGATAATATAAAAATGCTTTTAAAAAAATTTATGTTCTGGATAAATATTTGTTTAAAAAATAATAAAGGAAATATTCAAAGATGTATTTTTATAAAACGTTGTATAAATAACATTTTTTGGTATTTAGATGAGATACAAGAAGTAAATAAAATAGAACTTGCATTAAATTTAAATAAACCAGATGATATATTAATTTTTAGAAAAAAAACAGCTATTGAATATGCAACAGAATTAAAAGAGAATGGGGTAATTGTAATTCAATCACAAATATTATTAGATTTATTACCTGAATTAAATAGAGATTTTATTCAAACTATAAAAGAATTACCTGAATTTAAAAGAAATAAAAATGATCCAAATAGAACAGAAAATAATTTGTTATTAAAATATGTATTAGGCGGATTTAGTGCATTAGGTAATGCATCTTCTTTCCATAATATGTTTGTACGTAAATTAAGAGAATGGATAATGGGTATAGTAATACCTATTATGGCATGTATACATCCTAATAATATTGATTATAAATTAGAACAAATTATAGATCGTATTATGTATAGAAGACCTTTAGATATTCCTTCTAAAGAATCATGGCATAGAGATGAATCTATTCATTCAAAAGATGAGGATGAAATTTTTGGTGGTTGGATAAATTTAAATATTGAAAATAATCAATATTTTTCATGTATTCCTAAATCACATAAAAGAAATAATATTGACAAAGGAGGGTTCTCAACTATTCCAAAAGAACAATATCCTAAATTAAATAAATTAAAAGAAAGAATTATAATTCCGCCAGGTTCAATAATTCTTTTTTATGAAAATATACTTCATGAAGTATTATCTATTCCTCAAAAACATTATATATGTCGACTTTTTTTGGCGTGGAGATTAACTAAACAACAATCAACATTAATTCCTAATCTTGATGTTTTATTAGATAACCAGGATGTAATTCCTTTAAAAAGTGGGCAAGAAACTCCGATGTATGCAAAATTACATTGGACAAATTGGAGAAGTACAAAACTTGAACCTTGGAGTTTAGAAACTTTTAACCCAAATATGTTAGAAAGGAAAAAAGTTTTATCAGGAAGAGATAAAGATCAAGTATACAATATTGTTAAAAGGAATATGCCAAGTTTAAGAGAATTAGATAATATGTACGAATTTTATTCAGAAAGAGAAAAAAAACAGTATTTTCCTAATCGTAATTGGAAACTTTATACAATTGGTAGCCATCATACATTTACAGAATATGATTTTGCATGTAATTCAGAATCAGAACAAAAATTAGTTCAAATAACAATTGGTAATAAAAAAATAAATGTTGTATTGAACGATGAACAAACTTTAGATATAAAAGATCTTTTGAAACAAACTTATAAAAAATAATATTTTATTTTTAAAATAAAATATTATACTCCTGGTGGGGCTTGAACCCACGACATTCGCGTTATAAGCACGACGCTCTAACCAACTGAGCTACAGGAGTGAATACTGAAATTAAGTATTCACTCCTAATTAATTTCATTCTGAACTATATAGTTCAGAATGAATGCACACTGTGGGATTCGAACCCACGAGGAAATTTATTCCATTTGATCTTAAGTCAAACCCCTTGGACCGCTCGGGCAAATGTGCTATTCAATATAAGAAATTATTTTTTTAAATAACATTAAATCAAAATCCAATCGTCATTTTTATTTTTTTTATTGATCAACATTTTTAATATTGGATACATATATTTAACTCCGTAAAAAGTTATACTTATATATTTTCGGTAATTATAAAATAAATAACCATATTTTAAAAAAAATTTTCCATATAAAAATAAATTAGATATCATTTTATATTTATAAATATAAAATGAGAAATGAACAACATATAAAAAGACAAATTGAATTAAAAAAACAATCTGAACCTTATTATGCAAATATTTCTGACGCGAAAGAAATTATAACAGATTATGACACATTTCCTTATTCAAGATGGTACAGAGGAATCCCTGAATCATCTAACCCTATTATAGCTGAAAGAGAGGCTGGATGGAGAGTTAGACATGATGATTGTTATAATGATACAAAATCTTGTTTCGTAAAACAAGATTTGATTCCTGAACATTGTTTTGAAACAGCATGTAGTACTGTTTTTCCATGTTTTCCAGGATATTTGAAAAAATATTCTGATAAAAAAGCTTTAGATGTTATGTTAAATGATGTTTGCATTGTACAATATCGCTAAATTAAACTAATATTAGTATTAGTTATTTATATTTTTAAAAATATAAAATGAATTAAACTAATATTAGTATTAGTTATTTATATTTTTAAAAATATAAATTGAATTAAATAATAATTTTAAAATTATAAGAAAGAATGGAAAAATATTCATATTTTATTGAAAAAAAAGCAATGTTCGGTAGTTTTCCAAATCAGAAACTTATGGAACATTTAGATAAATTAGGAGTTAATTATTTTATAAATTTAACATATGATCATGAAAAAAAAATAAAACCATATAAAACTGATAAAAATACCATACATTTCCCTATTAAAGATCATGATATACCAAATAATTTATTATTATTTTCAAAATTTATTTTAAAACTGATAGATATTATAAAAAATAAAGATAATATTATTTATATTCATTGCAAGGGTGGACACGGAAGATCAGGTATCGTAGTCGCATGTTTATTAAGTTTATTATTTAAAATAGATGGAGAAAATGCTATAACATTAACTACACAATATCATAATACAAGAACTGATTTAAAACATAAATGGAAAATGATGGGTTCTCCGCAAACTAAAAAACAAAAAATATTTGTTAAAAAATTTACAAATCCGTTTTATTTTGTAAGATCATATAAAAATGGTAAATCAGAGGGATTTTCAAATTTTTCATCACATAAAATTAGTATAGTCAATTTGGGTAATTTTAATAGTAGTATTTGTGCATATAATGCGTATGTTAATTCACATGACAAAAAATATGTGAATAAACAAGAAACGTGTTTAAATCCTTATAGATCTAAATATATTGAAATTAAAAATAATAAAATTATATCTGATACAGAAAAAATTGAAATAATGTATACAATTTTAAAACATAAATTTCAACAAAATCATAAAATAAAAAAAAATTTAATTAATACATTTTTAAGACCTATTATAAATAAAAATAATGATGAATTCTGGGGTACTGGTAAAACAGGAAATGGGAAAAATCATTTAGGTTATATTCTTACACAAATAAGAAATGAATTTTTATGTAATTAATTATTAATCCATTATTTAAACTACTAAGTTTAAATAATAAATGAAATATATAGTTTCTAAAAGAAATAAAAAAATATTATTTTATTCATCATTCAAAACTATTATATCTATAATCACTTCTTTTTACTATAATAAAAGAGATTTTACATTTTTAACAATAATTCTTTTATTTACATCTTTAAATTATTGGAGAAAACCAAATTATGGAGTTAGAAGAAATATTGATATATTTTGGTCATGTTTTGTAATGTTATATCATTTAAAAAAATCATTTAATTTACGTTTTAATTCTATTAGATATTATTATATAATTACATTTTTTTTTAACATATATCTTTATTTTTTAGGAAAAATTACATTAAAAGAAATTGACGGTGTAAACTATCATTGTAAATTTCATACAATAGGAAATTTATCTAATATTATACTTTATAAATATTTAGAATAAATTTCCTATTTTTTTTTCAATCATAATATTTTTATTAATCATAAAATCTTTAATTATAAGACAAAGATCTTTCACATGTAATTTATACAATTTAACTAATTGTATAACTTTTTCTATAGATGTATTATCTTGTATTAATTCAGGTCTTTTTTGTTTAAATTCTGCAATATCTCTTTTATCTATATTTATGTCTAAATTAATCTCTTGATCTTTAATTAATTGAATTAATTCTCGTTTTTTATAAGATTTGCAATTAAGACCTGTTGATTTAAGTCTTATATCAGTTATTTTATCTCTTTTTATTTCGCTTATTAAAAATGCATCTGTTAAAGAATCAAAAATACCATAATAATTAAATGCATTATTTTTAATTTGAAGTATTTTTTCATTTAAATTATCCATTAATAAGATATTTATATCTTCATCAACATTCCATTTAGATGTTTCAATGTCAAAATATAAAATTTCGTTATCAAATGTAATAAGTATAACTATGTTTTGATTTTCAAGATTAATTTCAATAAAGTTATTGAGTTCGGTATTTTTAAATTTGAAATTAAATATAAAATTTTTATATATTTTTAAAATAGTTGTAATTAAAAACTCATTTTTATTATCTAAATCTAAAAAATATCCATAAATAGATTTCTTTATGAAAATAAGTTGAAGTTCATTAGGAAGACTAAATAATTCCATTTTTATTGTCTCTTCATCTTGTGAATCTTGTATTCTATTAATTATATTTAATATTTCATTTTCTGGTTCGTTTATTAATTCTTGAAAATTTATAGTCGGTTTCAACGTAGGATTTATAGTGTAATAAACTAATTCTAAAGAACTTTCCGTAGTTAAATTATTAACTAAATAATAAATATTATTTTCTTCTCTTAAATATGATATAAAACCATATTTATTAATTAGAACTAAATTATTATCTATAATATATTTTAAAGATTTTAGAATAGAAATATTACTATATTTATCTTCTAAATTTATTTTCGAATTAATTTTATTAAAATCAAGAATGAAATTATTTTTAAATAAAGATATAATTTTATTTTTAATCTCTTCTTCAACTAAAAATTGATCATAATACAAATTAAAAGTGTTATCATCGAGTTCATCATTATTTAACTGTAAATTTAAATTAAAATCATAACATTCATATCTGCAATCTGAATATTCACAATCTCGTGTATCATTATACATTTGAGATAAATTATTTCTCAAATAATTAAAAGAACAATCTATGGAATTTTCTTTTAAAATTTTTTCCATACTTTTTATACTAATATCTTTATTTTCAGAGATTTTATACATATAAAAATCTATACTATCATCAATATTATTTAATGGAATAGAAACTTTTTGATGAATATCTATTATCGGTTGTTCATCTTGCGTTTCTAAAAGTAATTTATGAGATCCTAATCTTATTCCTCTAAATATAGCTTGTGAAGTTTCAGAATAATTCCAATGAGGAGTTAAAATTATTTCAGATTGAACATTTAATAATGAGAATCCTTCTGAAATAATTTTCGAACCTATTATAACATTTATATATTCTCCTTTTAAATTATCAGGTTCATTAAATCTTTTAACAATATTTCTAATTTCTTTATTAGTTGAAGTAATATTGGAAATTAAACCATATCGTGATTTTTTACTTTTTTCTCTACCATTTGATTTTTCAAAACCAAAAAGTGATAAAATAAGTGAAAATAAAATTAATCCACTTCCTTTTACAAAATCGCAATACACAAATACAAGTTTTTTATTTTTGCAATCTAGTATATTTCGTATACTAGATTCGTATTTACATGAAAATTGTTTAAGTTTGTTTAACATTTCTTGTTCATTTTGATCAAATATTTGAGTTTTTAATTCTTCTTGTAATAAAAAATTGTAATATCGTTTATTTTTATTAGACATATCAATATTTCTTCCTTTTTGTTTTATATAAGTTTGAAAACCTTCTTTTCCATATGTACCATTAGGAAATACGAATAAAGATGCTTGTCTCGAATTTGAATATAATCCTTTTTCAATATGATCTTTTTTAAAAGCATTTAAATAATGTTCATTTTGAAATTGACTCATTATATCTGTATCTACTATAAAATGTGAAAGTTGATTATCTAAATTATTTCCTATAAAATTTATTTCTAAAGAAGTTTTCATTGATTTTAAATATGAAATGCGTCCTTTTATTATTTTTCTAAATTCTTCTACTTTATCAGGATTAATCCTATACTGATTATTATCTTTTATCATATATGTTGTTAAAAAATCTTCTTTTACAGGAAGCTGTTTATCTAATGGCAAAATTAAATTAAGTACAGATGCTATTTCATCAGGTGAATCTTTCATAGGTGTTCCTGACATTAATATAATTTTACGATTTTTAATTAAATGTAAAAACTTGTGAAATTCTGAATACATTTCTAGTTGTTCTTCACCATATTGTTTATCTTGTATTCTTATATTATGAATTTCATCTATTACTATTATTTTATTACTAAATTCTCTTATTATTTCATTATCTGTTAACATTTGTATTTTTTTAGCAAATGTTTCAAATGTATTTAAATTATACCAACCCTCTGTCATTTTTTTCTTTCTATGAACTCTTTCCAACTCGGTTAATATTTCATAATTTTCTGGAATATATTTACCATCAGTACATTTAAATATTAATTCATTCATATAATTATTAAGTAAACTTTCACTCTTTGCTAATATTATTGCACCGTCAAAACCACTTTTTTTTTCATTTTTTATTTGTTCTATTATCGAAATACTTGTACAAGTTTTACCAGTTCCCATCTCATGAAAAAGTAATATTTCATCATTTAAAGTCCTTGAAGATAAAAATTTAGATAAAAAATGTTGATGTTTATATAAATCTCCAATTATTTCTGGTATATTTTCATTTTTTTGTAATTTATTTTCATAAAATTCTTTTTTTCTATAATTTTTGTTATTAAAATTATCATCTTCTATTTCTGCATATATAGGTAAAAAATTTAATAAATCATTTATATTCATTTTTGTTATAAAAAATATTTATTAAAAATAATATTTTATTAAATTAAAATGTCTTCATCCACAACAAGTCCTCCTCCTCCTCCACTATTAAATTATGTTTTAAATAATAATGAGAAATGGATAATAGCTGGTTGGGTTAGTTTAGTTTACTTTGTTGTTTCATTACCACAGGTATATGAAATGACAAATTGTATGACAAATTGTATGGTTTCTTCTTTTATCCCTGAAAAATTTAACAAAAATAAGGAATTATTAGTTGATAAATTTGGAGTAACTACTAAAACAGGTCTTTTATTACATACTATTGTATTTACTTTAATTATTAGATTAATGCAAGAAACTGTATTATATGGATTAAAAAATGTTTTAATCAATAAACATACAAATTTGCAAAAATGGATAATAGCTGGTTGGGCAGGTATTTTATATATCGTCTTATCTAATAAAGTTATTTATTCGATAACTAATGAACTTTCTATGTTAATTAGTTTTAACAAGTTATCATTATTTTATATGAATGATGTACCTCATCCTGTACAAATTCTTCTTCATACTATTGTTTTTGGATTGGTAGTACGTGGTGTATTAGAACTTGATTTACAAAAAATGGCAAGTGCAATAGCTAAGTTACACATAAAGTAAACCTAAATTTTATATTTTAAAATGATATTTTAAAATATTATTCTTTATACCATTCATCAAATTTTTGTTTCTTCTCACCATTATATTCATATGCTAAACCTGAAACAATCATCTGAGAATTTATATTTTCAGTCTTCATTTTTTCATCTAAATAAATCCATCCCATTGATCTCCCATATTTATCATTTTTATCAAACTTTATCCATACAATTTTACCAAGAACTAAATTTTGTAAATATTTTTTAGCTTTATATCCAGCTTCTTTTTCTAATTTATTTTTAGTACGTATTTCAGGACAATCAATACCGGATAATCTTAATCTATTTTTATAAAAATTATCTCCGAATTTAAATATAAATGTTAATGTATCTCCGTCATAAATATCAATTATTTTACATTTTAATATTTTATTTTCTAATGTGAATTCATCTGCATCATCTAAATTTTCCAATCTCTTTTTATTTTTAAAACAACAAGAAAACATTTATTATTAAAATCATCACTTTAACTTTGTATCACAATTATTAATATATTTTAACCCTAGATATGTACATATAAAATATATAAAAGTACTACCTAATATATTTATCAACATTTTTGTAATTGACCATTCATCAAATATACTTGCAAGTTTTAAATGAATAAATAAATAAAATACAAATATTTCTATTAATCCATGATTAATACTATATTTTAATTCATCTCCTTTTTTTACTTTATGCGAAAAAATTGTTAAATTAAATTTAACAATTAATAAAATATAACTAATAAAACTAAAAATATTATTAACATTCATTTTAGACTGTTGGATATTAAAAACCATATCTTCATATTGAGAATGCATTATTAATTTATCAAAGGTATATTCAAGTGTTAATAACAACAATGTAGGTATTATTTTTTTATAAATCATTTATTTATAACTATAATTTTAAAAGAGAAGAAAAATAAAATGTTTCATTCATTTTATATGCTATTATTTTTATATCATAATTTTCAAATGTATCGTAAAAAATATGTTTTTTATAACTTTGATTTTCGTACATGTATATAATAAATTTTATTTTTTTAGAATATTCTTTAACATTTTCGGGATTATACTTATATTTTTTCCAAATTTTTGAGATATATAATGCTTTCTTTAAACTATCTGAATTTTGAACTAAATAAATATTATCATCTATCAACTCATTTTTTAAAAAATAAGGTTTGTATATGTAAGGATCTACATGTTCTTTAAGTTCATACTCATTTTTTTTATTTGTTATTATTTCAAATATTGTATTTTGACCTTTAAAAATATTTTGAAAATTATTTTTGGTAAAATCTGTTATATCTAAGAAATAATTAACAATATTTGTATTTCTATAATATGATAAAATTTCATCTTCATGACGAATTAAATCACGCTTTAACATAAATTTAATTCTTTCTAAAATTTCAATAGATTTGAATACAATTTTATTATTTTTCACCAAACTACTATTATCAAATTTAAATTCCCTTCTAATATTACCATATTTAAAATCTTCATCTATTAAAGTATTAATTCTTATAAAATTATTTATTTCATCTTCATCCTTTAATCTTTCTTCATTTTGTTGTCGTTTCTTATTCAAATAATGGGAAAAAAACCATAAGATATATTCATATATATATCTTGCAAATCTTTTGTTTGTGTTATATATTTCCAAGTAAGATTTATTTGTTTTATTAAGTAATTTTAAATCATTATTTCTAACAATTTCTATTTCAGGTATTTGAGATGAAGTTTCATCAATTGGTATTGAAATTTTAATATTTCCCATTTTACATAACAAATAACTTATTTTACCTTTATTATTTAAAACTTGTCCTAGAATAATAAAATTTAGTTCTTTTACAAATTTTATAATTACATCGATATCATGTTTAATAATATCAGTTTCTTCAAATATAAATGATGTAACTCTTAAAGGTGTCATCGGAGATGTTAAAATATTTATCAAATTATTTTCATAATTAATTCTTAACATTCTTGTTTTCCCAAACGAATCTATAAATTGATCATACACTTCAATTTCCAAATTATATTTATCTTCATCAATATATTTATTACCTGAATATGCATATCTTAATTGTGTATATATTTGGTCAACTTTTACTGATATATTTTCATATTTATCAAAAACATATTTCACATTATTTTTTCTTTTTTCTACATTCCATTTAACTATTAATTCACATTTTGGATATTTTGAACTATCAAATTCACCACCTGAATGTTCATATATAAATATACATTTTTTCTCATTTGATTTTCTGTAAAATCCTTGAATATGTCTAGGTATAACAATAGTACATTTATTATTAACATCTCTTCTAAATAAATAAATATTAATGTTGTATATTTCTTCTAACATTGGTATAAATAAAGTCGGATCAAAATATTTATTAGAATCTTGAATTATATCTTGAATTTCATTTATTTCTAAATCAAACATTTCCTGTTTACACAAAGATATATTTAAAATATCATTACTTATTTTCATTCTTTGAATATTTAAATATTCATCTACATCTCTCTCTTTATAAAGTTTAAAATCTTTATTAATTGCTAAATATACACAATTTAATAAACTATTATTTTCTGAAGAACCTCCTGTTCTTAAATATTTGTATTTTTTTATTTTGCTATCAATAAATATATTTTTTAAATCTTCAGGTAATTTTCCATATTTTTTTAAACTAACAAATTTATTAGTTATTATAATGTCTTGTTGTCTATTTCTTTTATTTTGTGTCGTTACATTATTCATATAATTATTATAATTAGAATTTTCCTTTTCTTGTTGATTTATTTTAAAACAACAAGGTGCATATCCTATTTTATTAGGATATTTTATCAATCCTGGATAAATATGTTTATCATGATTACATACATAATACCTTTGTTCTATCCCTTCTATATTTTCTTTCGGAAATTTCATAACATGTTGTTGTTGTTCAATTACTTCATCTTCTTGTATTATTGTAGGTAACTTAGGACATGACCTCGAAAAAGTTTGTCCTTTACTAGATGAAAAAATATTTTTATCTAAATCCTTTAAAAACACCTTCTTCTTCTTTTTAGATACAACACTTATTTTTTTATTTTTACCAAAATTTTTTATATAACTTTTATATATATTTGTTATTTTTTCTTTGTTATTTACATAAATATTCATAAAAATCGATAAAAGATGTCTAAATTTTTCCATTATTTCTTCATTTAATACCTTATGTATTTTTATTTTTATTGTTGATTGATTTAATTTATTTACTTCTTCAGATATACTAAAATTTATTTTTGGAAAATTAGGATGTTCAAAATGTATATATAAACTATTTCTATCCTTTGTCGCTTTCCTACTTTCATCTATGTTAAACATAGTTGAAAATATATCATCATTCATTACTATATCACTAAAAACATAAATATCTAATGTTAAATTTGGAAAATAAAATACTGATTTTATATTATTTTGTTCAATATTTGTTATAATTCTTTCATTAGAAAATATATTTTTAATATTATCTATGTATTCTTCATATGATATACTTTTTTTATCAAAACTTATTTTACATTGTCCTTCTATCTTATCATTATTTTTATTTATTATAAAATTATAATAATCGTTATAATTACGACTATTATTTTTTATTTTTACTAAAATATATTCATCCGATCGGTCCTGTATCCATTCTTCTGACGGAATAAAATTTTTATAAATTTTATAAAAATTATCGTAATATGAAAATGGAAATTCTTCAGATGATTGTATCTTATTGAAAATTTCTATTAAACTCATGTTATCAAAATTTAGTTCAATAATAAAATTCATTTCTAAAAATTCAAATTCCGTGTATAACAAACTTTTAAAACTATTTATTAATTCTATATCTGCATTTATTTTATCTATTTCTATCCTATTTTTTTCTATAATTTTAACTAGTTTATGTTTGGTATTTCTTATATCTTCCCACATTTCTTGTATCTTATACTTTTCGACGAAATTAATATCATTAAAAAAACTAATAAGAATTAATTTACTATTTCCTCCTACCATTTTTATGTTTTTTTTTATTTTATCCTCATTTTTTACTAAAAATAATTCTATTAACGATATTAATTCTTCTTCTGACAAGTTATTTACATATTCTATATTAAATATTTTCTGAAAAATATCATATTGTTCTATCATTTTTTCTAAATTAAAAACTTCAATAAAATTATTAATCGATAATACATTATCTGGTGGGAAATATAAATATCGAGGTTGTGTTCTTAATATATCGGCTATTTTTATTTTTATAGTTTTTTCAGTATCTAGAAATGTATGAATTTGTAAATCATATTCAGTCATATCATTTAATTCATTAAACTTTAAAGTATCCATTTATTATTATATTATATAATTTAAAGTTTAAGTATTAAATATAATAAATGACTATTATTTTTAAAGCAAAAACTAATGATGGATATTCTATAAAAAGCACTGCTGAAATTTTATCAAATAATATTAAAACTGCATGTTTTGAAATTTCAACAGAAAAAATTTCGTTATGCATGATGGACCATCATAGAATTACTTTAATAGATCTAGATCTATTTGCTGAAAATTTTAGTATATATAAATATAAAGGTTCTGAACCTTTATTTATTGGTTTAAATCTTAATCATTTTTACAAAATGTTGAAAACTATTAAAAAAAAAGATTCTATTCAATTGGAAATAAATGATACTAATAAAAACGAATTAATTATTAAAGTTATTCCTAGAGAAAAATCTAGAGTCACGACATCTTATTTGAAAATTCAAAATATACAAAATTTATCTATTCAAACACCGACCGGATATTTCAACCCTGTCATAGTTAATTCTACAGAATTTCAAAAAATGTGTAAAGATATAACTTCCATGGGACAAAATGTAAATATATTCGCTAGAAAATTTTATATTAAATTTTGTTGTAATTCAGGAGAAATTTTAAAAAGAGATGTAGAATTTGGAGAAAATTGTGAAAGTGATTCAGATGAAGAAGTTAATGATCAAAAATATTATTACAGTAATGAATTTACTACAGATCAACTTGCAAGAATAAATAAAATTTCCGCTCTTTCTACTAATATACAAATTTTTCCTGTAAATGGTTTACCTCTATTATTCAGATCCAATATTGGATTACTAGGAAAAATGTCTATATATATCAAATCAAAATCACAAATACAAAATGAAAAACAAATAAATTATTCAGATTCTGAATAAATCTGAAATTGATTTTAAACAAATAAAAATAATTATAAATAATAATGTCTCACCGAAAAAAATATTCTAAAAAAAATCCAATTGAACATATTTTATTAAGACCTGATATGTACGTTGGGTCCTCTAAACTTAGACAACTTGAAGAATATGTAGCAAATAAAGATGATTCAGGACAATATTATATTTCTAAACAACTTATTTCTAGTTCTCCTGCAATCTTACGAATATTTGTCGAAGCATTATCTAATGCGATTGATAATGTTGAAAGAAGTAAAAAAACTGATACTTTATGTACTTATATAAAAATAAATATAGACAAAGATTCAGGTGAAACATCTATATCTAATGATGGTGACATTGTTCCTATTGAAAAAAATGAAGAAGAAAATTGTTATAATCATACTATGATTTTTGGTCAATTACTTACAGGATCAAATTATGATGATGAAGAAGAAAGAATCATTTCAGGTAGAAATGGTCTCGGTATAAAACTTTGTAATGTTTTTTCTTCATATTTTTCAGTAGAAGGATGTGATCCTGTCACACAACAAATATTTTTTCAAAGTTGGACAAATAATATGAGACAAACAACTGGACCAGTTATTAAAAAAACTAAATTAACAAAAGGTTATACCAAAGTTACATGGATTCCTGACTTTACACAATTTGGTATTGATAAATATACTGATGATATTATAAATTTATATACTAGATATATTCTAGATGCTGCAATGTTATCAAAAGTTAAAATATATCTAAATAAAGAATTATTACCTTATAATAATCTTCAAAAATATTCAACATTATATCAAAATATTTCTGATGAAAAATTATATATTAAAACAAATAATTCAGAAGTTTTATTATCTCCATATTCTGAATTTCAAGCAATATCATTTGTTAATGGTGTGTATACTAAATTAGGAGGTCAACATGTAAATTCATGGATAGAATCTATATTTAGACCTCTTTTATCCAAAATTAATAAAAAGGGAAAACCTCTTTTGAATATAAAAGATATTAAACAATTTTTTAGAATATTTGTAGTCGCTACAGTTATTAACCCCGAATTTGATGGACAAAATAAATTTAAATTAGAAGCTCCTGAAATTAAAACAAAAATATCTAAAAATAATATAGATTCCATTTTAAAATGGAATGTTATTAACGATATTGAAGATATTATTAGAAGTAAAGAAATGATGGTCATGAAAAAATCTGAAAGAAAAAAAAAAGGATTTACCAAAATTAATGGACTTGATCCTGCTAATAATGCCGGAACTAAAAATTCTTATAAATGTACTTTAGTTTTATGTGAAGGGCTTTCAGCTAAAAGTTATGTCGTCGCTGGCATTGAAAAAGGTGTATATGATAAAAAAGGAAGAGATTGGTTTGGAATATATCCATTAAGAGGTAAATTATTAAACGTAAGAAATGCTGTACCTACTGCTATTTCTAAAAATGCAGTTATAACTGATATTATACAAACTCTTGGATTAAGACATGACATTGACTATCGAATCGAAGAAAATTATAAAACTTTAAGATATGGAAAAGTTATGGTTACTACTGATGCGGATGTTGACGGTATACATATAGAAGGTCTATTAATGAATTTATTTCATTCTTTATTTCCTACTATTTTATTAAGACAAACTCCTTATATAGTTAGTATGAAAACTCCAATTGTTAGAGTTTTTGGAAAAAAAGGTGAAAAAGATTTACTTTTTTATGATGAAAGAAAATATCATAATTTTGTTTCACAAACTGATAAAAAATTTAAAGCTAAATATTACAAAGGGTTAGGTACTACTAAACCTTCAGATGTCCCCGATACTTTTGGATTAAAAATGGTTGAGTATAAACATGATGATGATACTAACTTTAACATGAATAAAGTTTTTGATAAAAGATTTGCAGATTCTAGAAAAAATTGGCTTGAAGAATATAATGAAACTTGTGTAAATTCTGAATCATTAGATGACATGGGAAATATTGTTCATATGAACATTACAGATTTTATTAATAATGAATTGATTAAATTTTCACATAATGATTGTAAAAGATCCATTCCTAATTGTATTGATGGATTAAAAGAATCACAAAGAAAAATTTTATATTCTGTTAAAAAAAGAAATTTGAAATATAATGGAACATCTTTAAAAGTTGCACAATTAGGTGGTTATGTGGCTGAACATACTAACTACCAACATGGTGAACAAAATTTATTTGAAACTATTACAAAAATGGCTAATGAATTTCCTGGATCAAATAATATACCTTTACTTTATAGAGATGGTATGTTCGGTACAAGATTGGCAGGTGGTAAAGATGCCGCTTCACCAAGATATATTTTTACTAAAATGGAAGCTCTTACACACCTCATATTCAGACAAGAAGATGATGTATTGTTAGATTATATAATTGATGATGGTGATTTAGTTGAACCAAAATTTTATATTCCTATTATTCCAATGATTTTAGTTAATGGATGTTCTGCTGGAATTGGAACTGGTTGGTCATCTAATATTCCCTGTTATAATCCTCTTGAACTTATCGAATGTATTAAAATATGGCTTGATACAGATGGAGAAATTTTCGTAGAAGATCCCGACAATGAAGATAATATCATTTCATTATTCCCAGAACTTAATCCATGGTATAGAGATTTTACCGGTAATATTGAACAAGTTGATTCGCAAAAATACATTACTACTGGTCAAATTCAAGAAACTAAAAAAGAAAATACTATTCAGGTAACTGAACTCCCTATAGGATTATGGACTGATAAATTCAAAGAAATTTGTGAAGATTTATTGGAATCTAAAAAAATCAAATCTATCAAAAATTATTCTACTACGAAAAAAGTTAACTTCTTTATTAATGAAACTCAAAATGGTATTAAATGTAACATTAATACATTAAAATTAAAATCATATATTTATACTTCTAACTTGGTCCTGTTTAATACCGAAAATAAAATAAAAAAATATAAAAATGTATACGAAATTATCCAAGATTTTTGTACAATAAGATTTTCATATTATGTTAAACGAAAAGAATATCTTATCAATTCTTTAAAATCAGAATTACTTATCTTGCAAAATAAACATAGATTTATCAACGAAATTGTTAACAATAATTTGAATATTATGAATATTCCTGAAGAAGAATTAATTCTTGAATTGGAAAATAAAAATTATAATAAAATTAATGATAATTATGATTACTTATTAAAACTTCAAATTAGAACATTTACACAAAATAAAATTATTCAATTAACAAATGAAATTCAAATTTTAGAAAATAAAATAAATATTTTATTAACAACAACTGAAAAACAAATGTGGCTTTCAGATATTGAAGATTTTGTAATTGAATATAAAAAATGGATCAAGAAAATACAATAATCATTCTATTATTTCATATATATCATCTTCTTCTCTTATATCTTCTCTTAAATTATTATTACACTTTAAAAAAAATATAAAAAATATTAAAACACTTATTAACAAATAATAAAACATATTAATTTAAAATTAATTAATTTTAAATTACTTAATGATAAATTTCATTTAATAAATGAAATTTATCAAATCATTTTTTTTTCCTTCTGGAAAATATAATAAAAATTATACTAATTTTGTTAAATGGTCTTTCCTTTCAAACATATTATCTTCCACACAATATGTTATATCAACTCATAATATGTTAACTGCCATTAATACTGATACTGAAAATATTAGAACATTTAATTATATTAGTAAAGATATTATCGGACAAATCGGAAGTATTTGTTACATGTCTAATCTAGGAAAAAAAATTGATAAAGAACCATATAAATTTCTTAATTACACTAATATAATGCAACAAATATCTCAATTAACTATGTCTATTACATATTTAGTTCCGTCGTATTTTTTATTATTCGGAGGATTATCAAATTTATTAAATAATATATCTTACATTGGATTTGGCTCTATAAACACAAAATGCATAAATAAACTTTCAGAATCTAATAATTTAGGTGAAATTTATGCTAAAGTTACTATTTTTAATACTTTAGGAAGTAGTTTTGGTTTACTATCAGGTTTAACTATTATTACTATAATACCTGATAGACATGTACAAATATGTCTGTTACCTTTTATAGGTTTCTTAAAAATATACACATATAATAAAGCAATTAAACATTTAATTTTATAATCTAAATAAATTTTAATAAATTGAAAAGTAAAATAAAATATTAATAAAATTAAAAATGATAATCATATCAGTAGAAGGTAATATTGGTGCAGGTAAGACAACATTAATTAAATTATTAGAAAAAAATATTAATAAATCTAATTTCATATTTTTATTAGAACCGATTGATGAATGGACAAATATTAATGGTAATAATTTATTAGATTGTTTCTACCATGATGCTGAAAAATATGCATTTTTATTTCAATGTAGAGTTTTTATTACTAGAATAAAACAACTTTATAATAAAATATCCGAATGTAGTGATGATAGTATTATTTTTATTGAAAGAAGTTGGTTTTCAGATAGAATGTGCTTTGCACAAATTCTTA
>Ga0181568_10001694_pt1 | contig 20105 bp, 8 predicted proteins | sample 101ome_20_FD_133758 | JGI IMG/M metagenome (GOLD analysis project Ga0181568, IMG submission 133758) | Coastal salt marsh microbial communities from the Groves Creek Marsh, Skidaway Island, Georgia - 101404AT metaG (megahit assembly) | ecosystem: Environmental > Aquatic > Marine > Intertidal zone...
GGATGGATGGATGGATGGATGGATGGATGGATGGATGGATGGATGGATGGATGGATGGATGGATGGATGGATGGATGGATGGATGGATGGATGGATGGATGGACGGATGGATGGGAGCAACCTTGTACAGTGAAGTCAATTCGTGAATCTTCTGGTGTGTCTTTTCTCCCTACCCTCATGACCCTCCTCCCGCCCCCCCCGGATCGGCCGGAAAAGGCTCGGCCGAGATCTCGGCGAGGGCCCGGACTCGGCCCGGTGCCGGCCGGTCGTCCACGGAGCGCAACGGGTCTGCTACAACGCCAGCGGCGTTGACCACGAAGGGCACCGCGACGGCCGCAGAGCTCGGACTCTTGGCCACCAGACACCACCTGCCCCCACCCCGCGTCTCCAGCACCAGACGGGAGTTTACGGCATGAGCCCAGCCGGGGCCGAGGGCAGCGACAAGCCGGGGCGCGCCAGACGAGTCTGCAGCCGAGGGGGCGACAGGACCAGTCCCAGCGGCGCCCATCCCGGCACCGCCTGGCCTGACGCTGGGACCAGACCCATCGTCCGCCCCCCCACTCGAGGCAACGATCTGGTTGGTGACAAGAACAGGAATGCCAAAGTCGTCTGCAAGGGTCTTGAGGACGCGAGCGAGGGCGGCAAGGGTCTCAGCGCGGGCGCGGCGGTCGTCTGGGTCGGGACGGGTGCCAGCAGAGGCGGGGGGGGCTCCGCCCTCGATGGTCGCCGGCTTGGAGCTGAAGGGAGCTCGCGCAGCGGCAGCGACCGAGTCGACGATGACGAGGGCGACGCCGCGGTCGATGACGGCACGCTGCAGGCCACGCGTCCGCGCCAGCAGCGCCCGCGGGCACGTCTCCGTTGCCACCACGACCCGGTCCCCCACCACCGCCAAGGCCGCCACTCTCTGCGCTTCCGGCGAGGACGATGCGGAGCCGAAGGTACCCGGAGGCATCGAGGCCACGGCGATCTCGGCCAGGCGGGCAGCACTGAACTTGGCCTCCGTGTCGAGGTAGAGGACGGACCCGCCGCACCCCCCAAGGGACGTTGGGAGAGCGGCCCGCACCGCACAGCCCAGGCACAGCTGGGTCTTGCCCTGCCCCGGGGGGCCCACCGCCTCGACTATGTGCCCGCCGGGTAGGCCCCCACCCAGGGCGGCGTCGAGCGCGGGGAGGCCGGTGGGGACGACAGCGGGCGTCGCCGCGAGGAGCTCAAGGGCAGTGTGGGTGGGGGGGAGCGCGGCGAGGGCAGCGTCGGCGCGCAGCGCGCGGGCCGCGGGGACCGACAGATTCAGTGACTCGGAGAGCTCGATCTCGGACAGGGACAGCAGGGCGCCGAGCGTTGCGACGTTTCTGTCGTGGGGCGAGGAATGCCGGTCGGTCTTTTGGAATTCGGCGCTGCAGCGATGGGCTGCCAGGTGACGGCCCGGTTACCGCCACTATTCTCTCGCTCACCTCGCGCGCAGGAGCGTGAGAGTGGCGTCAGAAAAACCGAGCCGAGACACTGGGAGCGAGCCCATGCTCCTCGGTCTCTAGCGAATCGCAACGGCCTCTGCGCCGGGCGCCGCCGTGCGACGCAACGTCTTCGGCGACGGGGGGCGCTGCGCCGAGGGGGCGGGGGGACGGAGAGGAGGGCTGGGACGGTGCCCCTGGGCCGTCCAGCCCCGCTCTAACAACCGCGCAGTCGGGTGGTGGCGCGGGCGAGGCCACGGTGCGCCGCAGGAAGACCCGACGACTCGCCCGCCCGTCGGCCGGGTCGGCAGGTTCGTCCCGGTGGTTTTCTCGACTCCGAACCCAGTCGGTCTTGCCGAGTTTTCGCGTGGGAATGTCGTGACGGAGAGTGGGCTCGAAATGCGAGACGCGGCGCGACTCCCTCGCTCGTCGGCGGAGAGCGGCCCTGGGAGCCGCGACACCGCCACGTCGTTGGCGTCCGTCGGCCACCGCCCCTTCACCCCGGTTTCGGATCTGCTCGCGTTGGCACTGCGTGCGACAGGACTGAACGGCGCTACTCCTTACGAGCCGTCGACCTCGGCCCCTTCTACCTCTCCGCCGAGGTCGCGGTCGAGGTCGTGGCTCCCACCATCCCACGGCGGCGGCCTCGGACGCCCGCCGCCGCGGCAGGGGCGCCGCGCCGCGCAACGCCTGGCTGACGCGGCCACCCGCGGCGCAGCGGCGGGGCTGCTGGTGCGGGGTGGTCTCGACTTGGTTTCCCTCGTCCTCGCTGGAGCCACCGTAGCGGGCCGCCGACGCGTGTGGACCCGCGCATCACTGTGGCGCCGCGCTGTGGGGGCCACTCGCTTCGCCCTCTTCGCCGGGTCCTTCTGCGCCGTTGCCGTCGGAGTGGACGAGGGCCTCGGCGCTACTCTGGGCAGGTCCCGGACGCGTCGATGGCGGGCCATGGTGGCGGGGCTGTGTGCGGGGCCCACGCTCCTCCTCGCGGGTGGAGGGCCGCACCCCTCTCTGGCGACCTACCTCGTGGTACGCGCGTCAATGCTGGCCGTCCGGGTCGGCCTGGCATCCGAGCGGCCTCTCGTCCGAGCCCTTGCGTCCCCGGCGGCCCTTCCTCACGCCGATGTCGCGGCCTTCTGCGCCGCGGTGGGAAGGCAAGCATAACGAGCGCGAAAGAGAGAGAGGGTGTGCCCGTACAACGACATGCGCCGCCAGTGAGCGAGAACGCTGGCACCACCGAACCCGACGCTGCCGCCCTCCGCGTCGTTACCGCCGCCGCCATCCCCCCTCCTTTTCAACCGCAGCCTGTTATTTTCGTTTTTCGTGCTGCCCGAGACTTTGCCCCCCACCTACGTCCGCTTCCTCGGCCGGCAGAGCGGGAAGCAGGACTGGCAGCTGGCCGGAATTCGAGAGACGTGCCGACGGGCGGCGGGGGGCGGGACGTGGGGTCGACCGTGTCGTGCGCCGCTCAAGGCCTTACGTGGGACGTCCTTTGAAAACGTTGCCGTGGCGCTGCCATGCGAGTTCTGCCATCCCGGGCAGACCTGCTGGGGTCACGCAGTGGCACAGGTAGCTCCAACCTTTTTGCGAGCGCTTCCCGTCTACCTTCCCCTTTATCTCGTTCCCCTGCCCCTTGTGCACCGGACTGCGCTGCTGGGTCCCCGTGGGCCCGAGATTCTGTTGCGAGCCTTGGTCGGGGCGGCTCGGTCAAGCGCCTTTTTGGCCTCGCTCTTTGGCTTGGCGTGGACGGGGGCATGCGGGTGGGGGGGCCAGTCGGGCTTGGGCATGGGCTTCACGGGGCCGGGCCTAGCAGCGTCGGCGTGGGTCGCGGGTCTTTCTCTCCTGGTAGAAAAGCCCAGTCGCCGGGTCGAGCTCACTCTCTACGTGGTGGCGCGCGCTGTCGAGAGCCTTGCGCTGGTGCTCGACCGGCTCGGCACCCTGCCCCCTTGGCTACTGCGCCGTGCGCGAATCGACGTGTGGGCGTTTTCCGTCGGAGCCGGGTGCGTGCTCCAGGCCTACAGCGGGGATGGAGGCAGACACCGACACGCCTTTCGCAGTAAGTATATCAACGTGCTCGACTTTATCTTGGGCAACAGCGGGGCGGACGACGCCAACGACGCCGGCATTCGCCACGTGCCGAGCACGCCTGCCCTGGTGGGGCTTGCCGCAAGCCGTGTTGCGAGTCATCCCGCCCTGGCCCGACTCCGTTCGTCAGGGTCGCTCGCGGCTCTCGCTGGACTTGCCGGGGTGGGGGGGGGGGGGGGGGTGGGGAGGAGGGGAAAACGAGGAAGGGACGGCGACGTTGACGAGGGAGGTGGAAGCACGATTCAATCGCTAAGGCTTTGCACCAGCGCCACACCCGCCATCGTCCACCGCTCGGCCGAGTCGTCGCTGGGCATGCGCACAAAGGTGACGAAGTTGGTCGAGTGGCCTGTGGTGGCCAGGATGCCCCGTCGCTCGGTGGTGCGGTAGACGGGGCAAGCGTAGTGACGGAAGGACCGGAAGTCGGCCGTCTTGGCCGGCACAAAGTGCAGCACCGGGGCAGGCTCGGCGAGGACCTTGGGCAGGCTCTCGCGCAGGACGCCGCGGTTGGCGTCCCACCCGCATCCTTCGAGGAAGAGGCCGCGGCAATAGATGCCGTTGACGGGTGCCTCAGGGTAAGCGGCAGGGTCAAGCCCGAGGGCGACATGGTCGAAGCCAACCTCGTCAATGGGCACGCCCTCCTTCCGGGCATAGTTTTGAAGCGACGCCGTGAGGAAGGACTGGACGAAGAAAAAGCCTGAGATCCAGTGCACGCTGGGAGGGCCCTCGTCGCGCCACCGGCTCAGCATACCGAGCCGGGCGTAGAGGTCGTCGAGGTAGCTCCCGAGGGGCTTAAGCGAGGGGTAGGACACGGCCTTCCACAGGGCAGGCACCATGCCGAGGGCCAGCGACTGGAAGCAGGCCTCGAGGGACGAGGACATGACCTGGAGACCCTTGAGGGCGAGGTCGATGTCCTGGAGCGTGGTCCGCACAACGGCCGCAAGACCGTTGAATCGCTCCATCTCCTGCATGAGGACAGTGTTCATCGATTCATCGCGGCGGAGGGGATACCGCCGGGCGCAATCCTCGAGGTCGAAGGGCTCGGGTAGGCGGTCAAGGCACTCGCGCAGCAGGGCCGCGACTCGGGCGTCGGCTTCGCCGGACGCCTCGGCGCCACCTGAGGACCCTCCCGACGAGAGAGAGAGGAGGGACGTGAAGAGCGCTTGGCTGGCCTGCTGGTCCTTGGAGAGGTCAGCGTTGGCGTGGAGGCCAAAGGCCTCGGGGGCAGCCGACGATGGCATGGCCTCGACGTGCGCGCGGAGGTCGGCGAGAGACCCCGGTGCGGGGACGTGGTAGACGCCCGATGCCGAGAGAGGCGCCAGGTCATCGTCGACCGTCGCGGGGGCATAGACCAAGCGCAGGAGCGTGTTGAGCAGAAGTCGGTCCTTGTCGTCCGTGACCCGTCCTCCATAGTTGCACTCTCCCGTGACATATCGAAGGGCGTCAAACGGCACACTGTCGCCGGGGGCCTCGTCGATAAAGAGGCGCAGCTGCCGCGCCGAGATGCGCAGGTCACCATCGTCAAATCCGTAGGGCACGTTCCACCCGAGGGGACCAAAGGACCGGCGCTCCTGCACGACGGCGTGGAGGAAGGCGAGGCCAAAGAGGAGCTTCTTGAAGGCTGGCGCGTTAGAGCAGCCCTCATAGAAGCCGTCCTCGTCGCAGATGGGGTCAAGCGTGAGAGTGCGGAGGAGGTTGGCGCGGAGGCCCCGGGGGGGCTCAACAACCATCTTGACCCCCGACTGGAGGACGTCCACGGGGAACCGGGGCGACGGATAGGACGTGAGCCAGAGGCGAAAGGAGGGGTCGACCTTGCCCGTCAGGGCGTCGCGGCCGAGAGCGTCGCAAATGCGGTCGAGCGTGGGCATCCAGCTTGGCGCGAGGTGGCAATTGAAGAGAGCGACCCAGTCGCCTGCGACAGCGGCCTCGGCTATGAGCGTCTCTGCCTTTGGGCCCTGCCCATCGCCGAGGGAAATGGTCTGGAGACGCTGGCCCATGCCGGCCTCGTCAGCAAACTGCTGCAGCAGCGCCGTGGGGTCGCTCCCCGCCGACAGTACAAAGATGAGCGGGGTCACATTGGACGAGTCGGCAAAGCAGTCCTTGAGGTCGAAGGGGGGTGGGGCAACGAAACGCGCTCCGAGAGACGCCTCGACGTACCTGGTCACGGAAGCCACAACCTTGTCCAGGCGCACGCACCGCATCAAAAGGATGCGATGGAAGGGGGACAGCTGCAAGTTGCCGGGAAGGGCGTGGCAGAGGGGGTCGTCAGCGTCGTAGAGGGCACGCCACGCGTCAACATCAGACGCCACCAGGCTGTCGACGCCCTCGAGCGGTCCGCCCTTGGGTCCAACTGCCCCGAGGCGCCCAAGCTCGCGCCACGCACGGTCCGAGAGCCACGCGGGGGCGGGGTTGGGCGGCAGGGCCTGGTCCCCAGACGTTGCAAGGCCCCCAGTGAGGAGGAACATCCACTCGTCCACGTTGACAGACCCGGCGGCCTCGTCAATACGCGAGGCAAGGAGGAAGGCAAACAGAATCTTGTCCCGTCCAAAAAGCGACCGGCACACGTTGCAGAAGAGCGCGTAGGTAAAATGGTCGCGGATGGCGGCGAGGCGCGAGGGGACATCCTCCGAGTCGTCGGGCCGGACGGCACGTTCGACCGAGCTCACAAAGAGGGCGACAAACCAGGGCAGACTGTACTGATACATCGGGTCGATCTCCCCCAGCGCCGTGATCGCGAAGAATAGCAGAGATGCGAAGTCGCCGCACGGTGCGTAGGCGCGGCGTGCGTCTTCGATCTCAGCTTCGGTCGCCCGCGCAATGGTCTCGCGCTCTTCGATGTCCTTGCCAAGGGCCTTAGCAGTGCTGATGGTACGGATGGCCGTCTCATCGTCGAGGATGTTGCCCTCGGACTCGGATAGAACCCTCAGGATCTCGTCCTCGATCTCGGCGAGGCGGCGCCGGTTAGCAGCGCCCTGGCGCACAAGCTCATCCCTGCGGGCCTCGAGGTCCGGTCGTTCGCGTCCCACCACGACGTTTAGCATCTGGTCGCTCAAACCGTCCGGCGTGATGACAAAGTTGAGCAGAGTGACCTTAACCGCCACCTCGGGAAGGTAGTGCGGGTTGCGCAGCTTGGTCGTGATGAAGAAGCGGAAGTCGTGACTGTACTCGACCTGGGTGTCGCCGAGCCTGAGGTAATCGACACCGCCCTGCCGGAAGGTCTGCCGAAGCAGCAGAGGCTCGAGCGAGGGGTCGAGCTCCTCCTCGATGTTTTCCAGCAGGACTGGGAGACCAAACTGGATGGCCGACTCGAGCGTGCGCAGAAAGCTGGCGCCGTCAGTCAGCTTCAGCGTTTGGAGGTTGGCGGCCCGATAAGCATTCTTGACCCATTTGTTGGCCTGGCCCTGGGGGTCGATCATGAGGGGCCACCGGCGGGCGTGGTCCACCATAATGGCGTTGTCGATGGAGAAGGAGTCGTTCGGGAGGCCCTGAAGCAGCCACTCGCGGATCCGGATAGGTTTGCCCAGCACAGCCTGCATCGAGAGGACGTCTGAACACGGGAGGTTGCGCTCCTTGAGCAGCGCCTGCCACTCGGCTCCGACGTCAGCGCGGTAGCTTGAAGTGAAGGCGCCGAGGTAGCCGATGGCGCCGGCCGAGAGGAGCATGTCGCCCACGAGGTTGCGATGGTCGGCCGCAAGCTGCTCGGCGGCGGCCGTCCAGCGGACCTGCTCGCCGCCGAGGCCACCAATGAGCTTTTCGGCACGCTCGAGCTTGGTGGCCGTGAGCTCGACCTCGCGCTCGAGGTCCGCCTTGCGACCCTGGGCGGCCTGGAGCTCCCGCTCCATGTCGGCCAGCCGATCCGTGAGAACCTTGAGCTCTGCCTGCTTGGCCCGCAGGGACGTCATGACCCCCTCATATTTGGCGCCAGCGGCATCGGCCGAGGCCCGCAGCGGCGCGACGCGCTTGGCGACGTCTTCGTACTTGTCCATCGCGTGCACCCACTTGCACAGGCCAGCTGCCGCGGCTGATGCGCGCTTCGCCGCCGCGGCGTTAAAGTTCTCGTCCGAGGTGAAGTCGGCCCGGATCTGGGCGATGAGGGCAGGACGGATGTTGTCCTTGTCGTAGCCACGGAGATCATCAATGAAGGACTTGCGGCCCATGGTGGCGATGGCCGTCTTCCACCAGTCCTCGACGGGACGGCCCGACTCGTCCTTGCCCCGGGCAGGTTTCTCCCCAAGGAAGAGGCAGACGGCATGCATGACCGTCTTGATGATCTGAGGCGGATTGGGCAGCTTCTTGATGTACTGGATATCGGCGTCCTTGATTGTCTGGAGCGCTGCGAGGGCCTCTTCGAGGGCGGGCATAGCAACGGCGAGCTCGCCATCGCACTCATCCTTCAGTGCCTTGGCCTCACGAGCGACAGCACGTGCAGCGTCCTCCTCGACGCCAACGGCGGCGGCCTGGGGCTCGACGACCTCGGTCTTCTCGCGGGCAACGTCGGCAAGCATGCGCTCAACATCCGCCACCGTTTCGCGAAGGACGGGCTGCTTGGCCCGCAGGGCCTCTTGCAGGGCGGCAACATCGCCGGCCGCTGCGCCCAGCTTCTTGAGTCCGGTGCGGTACCTGTCTTGCCTCTGCTCGTTGTCCTTCCTGCCCTTGTCGAGGAGGGTGGCAAACAGCGAAAGGAGCTCGAGGTAGCTCGTGGGCGTGACGTAGTTGTGGCGACCCTCGTGCGCGAGGAAGCGCTCGGATGCCAGACGGGCGCTCGCATGGAAGCGCTGGCAGACGTCAGTGATGGCGACACGCTCGGGGTCCGTCAGGGTCATCTCGGCGAGGCCCTTGCGGGCGACGGCGACGAGGGCGTCCTCGGGCCAGGCCTGGAACCAATTGATGGTGCAACAGTTGATCAGGCTGGGGTTCTGCCGGAGCCGCGTGCGGAAGGCATCGCCGATGGGCGACAGCGCCAGAACGACATGGAGCCGCTGCCGGCACGTCTCTGTAAAGTGGCCCCATACCTCGAGCGGGGTTTCGAGACCCAGCTTGGTGGCGCGAGGGCGGATCTCCTCCATGATAGTCAGGCGTTCGTCCGTGGGGAAGAGGCCGGGCACCTCGCCAGAGTTGAGAATGTTGTTGAGGTCCTCGACGTATCCCTCGTCCTTGATCTGCGCATCGGAGAATAAAAAGACCGTGTGCTTGTTGTGCTGGCCCGCCGAGAGGAGGGCGCCCTTGAGATCGTCAAGCCAGTCCGTGTACCGGTAGTTCTTCGAGATTTCGACCTGACGGCATGGCATCCCAAGGATCGACGCCGCTAGCCGGGTCAGCGACTGGCGGCCCGACCCGCCCACGCCAACGAGGAGCGCATGCCCCCCTGGCTGCCGCAGGAGGCGGCAGATGCGCGCCACGTGCTCGCACGCGAACAAGAATATGGCGAGGTTGAGAGGACGCTTACTCGTCTGGTCGTGATAGGCCAGATATCCCTCGACCGCCCGCAGGATGGCAGGCACATCCTGCACCTCAGAATAGGACCGAGCATCTGGCTCGACTTCCGACTCGCAAAAGTCGACAAAGAATAGGCGCCGCAGGTGCTCCAGCCCGACCTCCTTCAAGGGCTTGCCGTCCTCTCCCCGGATCACGGGAGGCGGAGGCGGGACCTTGGCGATGTCCTCGGCGCCCGGCTCGAGGGCCGGGCCCCACCGCGCGCATCGAGCGGGGTCGAGGAGGTGGGGGAAGAGGCCCTCGAGCGTCGCCCCGCCAAGGTGGTTCTCGAGCCCGGTACGGATCTCGCCGAGGAGCCAACGCCGATCGTTATCGTCGACGAGCCGGTCGTAGAAGACGCGCAAGGTCTCATGCACCACGAGGCGCTGAAAGCCAACGGCCGGGGCAGAGGGCCGCGACGCGTCAGGTCCGGCGAGCGACTTGGCCGGCAGGAGCATGACGCCCTGGATGACTCGCGCAAAGTCGCGCAGGTTGAACAGATAGTGGGACTTGGCCGGAGTGGGGAGCAGCTGCTTGACGGCGCCCTGGTAGATGGACAATACAAAGTCAATGACGCCACCAGAGAGGGACGAGACGTCGGGGGGGAAGGTCCCGCCCTCTTGGCCCGTCCGACCCAGGTGCCAGCCCAGGATGGAGCCGAATATGTGCGACAGGGTGGCCGAATCCGGGTCCGCGAGAGTGACAAGGTGGAAGTGCCGGAGAAAGCGGTCGGTGACGTAGGTTCGGCCCCCGCCGGGCGGGCCCATGGCCCCGACGAGGGACACATCCTCGAGGTGCCGAAAGAGCCAGGTTTTGCCATCGCGTGCATACCACCCCCGCTGATCCTCAAATTGTCTCAAGAGCTCGATGGGAGGCTGCGCTCCCCACTCCTCCTGGGCCGGCATGTTGAGGTCGTCGACGAGGACGACTGCGCGAGTGCCAAGCGGGGGCCCGTAGTGGCCCTTCCGGCGCTTATCCAGGCGACCGTCAATCTGCTCTTGCGCTGCCGCGGCCGTCGTCCGGGCAGAAAAGGTGAGGAAGATCTGGACCCACTTGTCGCGGGGCAGGCCTCTGGTCAAGTGACGCCCGGCGTAGACGGACTTGCCCGTGCCCGAGGGTCCGCACAGTAAGAGTGGGTAGCGGGCGTCAAGCGCGAGGTCAAGGAGGAAGCCGACGCGGGCAAGGTCGGCCGTGGGCACGATGATGTCGGAGAACTTGGCCGCGGCAGGGATTTTGAGCGGGGGCACGAGAGTCGTCCACAATCGCCAGGACGGAGATCCCGCGGGAGCGTCGGGCGCGGCGAGGGCCCACTCGTGGACGGACCGAGGATGACCCTCGGCGTCGGCGTCGGGAAAGACAGGCACGGCGAGGTCAGTCACGGGGGGGCCGGCATAGTCGCCAAAGGGGGCAGCTGATGCTGGCTCTCCTCCTGCCAGCAGGCGCCGCAGAAGCGCGTCGAAGCGCGTCCGTGACTCGCCGTCACCCGTGCAGCCTGCAGACCAGACGATGGCCAGCAGAACAGCGCCATCAACACGGCGTTTGATGCCGGCATCGTCAAACTTGGCGGCCGGGCTGGAGGCGGACGTCTCGCCGTTGGCAGCGTTGTCGCCCTTGCCCTCGCCCTCGACAGCGCTGGGCCCGCGGGCCTCGGCGGGATTCTCGTCAAGCACCGCGGCCACCCCGGTCTGGTCCCCTTCCCCGAACTCGGGTTTGAGCAGGGCCGACGTAAGCCGCATTGCAGACTGGGCAACGTTTATGGGGGACGTTGGGGAGAGCTCGCGGCAGTCCTTGGCCACCCACCTCAGAAGCGCCGGGAGGAGCCAGCGCAGCAGCGCCGCGACGCGGGCGATCCCCGCGGATCCGAGCGTGGCGGGCAGCGTCGCGAGCCAGCTGGTCAGCATGGGGTCCCAACCAAGCTGGTGAGGCTCGAGGTAGACCATACCGCACCGCGACACAGTGGCAGGTGAGGCTGCGTTGAGGTCGCCAGTCTCGAAAATCATCGACTGCTTAGGGTGCATGGGCACTATCTCCGAGTTGGGCAGGCAGAGCTTCTTGTTGTCGTCGAGGACCGTGTTCATGTTTTCAATCCACACGGCGTCGACCGGCCCGTCCATGACAGTCCACCGGAGCCCGGGGGTCTCGTCAGTGCGGTCAGCCATGCGTCGAAAGGCTACGCCTAGGACGCCGTCCTTCCACTCTTGCGTCGCCTTATCGTTCTCGCCATAAAGGTCTCCCTTATAGACGGCCTTGGGGCTCACTGCAACGCTGCGGACAGGCTCAAAGAGAGCGCCAGGGACGCCGGCCTCACCCAGCTCGGTGAGGGCCTCTTGCAGGACGACGCGGACGGACGTCTTGCCACTAAATGGCCCGCCGACGACCATGAGTCCATGCCGCACAACAACCATCTCGTAGAGCTGAATGGCCTTGTTCATAAAATATGGCACAGCCTGCAGGTTGTGGGCCCGGCACCTGCCGCGAAGGGCGGCCTCGAGGGCGGCGTAGTCGGGCTCGGGGAGGACAACGCCCGGGAAGAGGTCGCTGACGATGCCGTGAAAGAGCGGCACGTCGTGGGCAAGGAACTTGCATAAGTTGACATCGACAATGGACCGAAGCATAAGGATGAACTCGTCGTCGTCGGGGAAGCGGCGCTTGAGGTTGCCCGCGGCCTGAAGAACGGCCATGACGGCGCGCATGCCATAGTCGTAATGGCGCTGGCTCGAGAGCTGCTCCGAGCATAGCCGGTATGTGGCGACAATCTTCCGGGCGCAGTCGCGTGCCTTGAGGTAGCCGTAACTGTACAACTTAATCTCGGCGATCATGGCATAGTCGGGGACCATCATGGCGACAGTTCTGAACAAGGCCTTGAGGTTGTCTGGCAACTCAGACCGTCCGGCGTAGCCCGGGTTCATCGTGATAAAGACGTTGCACGTGGGCACGATACGAAGCTCGCTGCCCTCGAACCAAAAGGTCTCGACGCCGGCCCGGACGGCCGTCTGAATGTCGAGGACCTGCTGCGCGACGACCGACAGTACCTCAAGGTTGATGCGGTTGAACTCGTCAAAGCACGCCCACGCACCAGACGTTGCAAGGCCCTTGAAGAATTTTGCCATCGCGGCGCACCCCAGGTCGTCCGAGCAGTTGAAGACGACGCACTGGCGCGCAAGGGCCTTGGCCAGGTCCTTGGTGGTCTCGGTTTTGCCCGTGCCGGCGGGGCCCTCGGGGGCACCACCCAGGTTGAGGTGGATGGCACCCATGAGGGTGCGGTAGCACCTGTCTGTGAGGGGCGTAACGACGAGGCGAGACGAGTTGCCAAGGTACTCGCATCCATATTCGATGCTTGCGTTCATCATGCGGACGACGGCCACGCCCTTTTTGTCGACGGATCGTGTCTCCCAGTAAGTGCGCAGCTGGGACGTCCAGGCAAAGGGCAGAGGGTCGTCGTCCGACACCGAGGGCGGCGCGTCTGCGACCTCGCGGACGAGATCAGCGGTAACATCGCGCTGGTGCACGTCCATGACGACAAGCGCCGACAGCGTGGCGCGCTGGAGGTGAGACAACTCTCCGCGGACGAGCTCGACGATGTCGTTGAGCTGGGACGTGCAGGCCTCAGCACGAACTTCGAGGCCGTCGTCGCGTTTCGTGTCGGGGCCGGCGCCGGCGCCACGGAGGGCGCCCTCGATCTCGCGGGTCCAATAGATGTTGCTGGCGACAAGGACGACCTGGCCAGGGTGGCGCAGGACCCAGTCGGGGCGAGGCCTTTTCTCGTAGTCGGCCACGCCACGCTCGCACGCCTCGCGGACGGCCTCGACCATGGACGACTCGACCTGGACGAGCCACTTTTCGACTGCGCCCTTGGCGTCGCGGGGCCGCACAGGGGTGGAAAAGGGCACCTCCTCGCCCTCAACCGACTGCATGGCGTGGATTTCCTTGTGGGCACCCTCGAAGCGTAGCTTGGAGATCCCTTCAAAGCACTTGCCGAGATGGGGCTGGACGGTTGAGGGGTCCTTGGTCTGCGAGAGGATCTCGAGCATGGCGTCGTTGGACAGAAAGAAGAAGCGCGGGAAGGCAACCCGCTTGACCTCGAGGTAGGCAGCCAGCCCCCTTTCGATTTCCTCGAGCATTCCGTTGGAATCCTTGAGCTCCTTGAGCCGGTCCTTATCGCGGGACGCGCGAAGGCACTCCGGCCGCGTGACCATGGACCGCATGATCTTGCGATAGGTGGCGTCGACGATTTGAAACTTGGACGTCTCGGTCGGCATCTGCGCCCGGATGTCTGCCGAAGCAAAGATGGGCTCGAGGTACTGCCAGGCCTGCTGACACTGGAGCTGGTTGTCGATGATGGACTGGAGCGTGTCGAGCTGGTCGGCCCACCCGTCGGCCTCGGCCTGGATGGGGACAATGAAGGGCGACACGAGCATCGACTGGGTCTTGACGAGCTGGTCGTCCAACGTGAGCTGAATCTCGTCCACGCCGCCCAACAAATACATGTCTTGGGTTCCGTAGGGCACGATAGTGAAGTTGACCCCTTCCCACTCCTTGCGCATGCGGGCAAGGGCTTGCTTGAGGGAGAACTCCTTGGATGCTGCCGCTGACACGGCCTCAACCTCGGGGAGAATCTGTTGGACGCCTGCCTCGAGGAGCTGGACAAGGTTGACCTCGGTCGACGACCGCGGGTCCCAGTCGTCGCCGTGGCCGAGGAGCGTAAAGATTTCGCGCCAGTGCCGACTCTCCAGGGCGCGGTTGGCGACGACGAGGAGGAGTGGGACAGTGGGAGCGAAATCGGCAACCTCATTCCTCAGCTGCATGGCAGCCGTGTCGGACCGGTTGGCGCGGAGGAGCTGGGCAGCGCGGATGCCGAGCTCGGACACCTGGGGCTCGAGGGCCTCAACGTCGAGAGACGAGAGCGCGTCCTGTTCACAACGGTGCTTGAGCTCGAGAAAGGCGGCAAAGGACGACCACGTGTCGTGGCGTGCCTGCAACTCCTTCTCCACGAGCTGGAGGGACGAAAGCCCGAGCCGGGACAAGCCTTCAGTCACGGCCGCTTCGTCCCCGGCCTCGAACTCGTCGGCAAGCCGGTCCTTGAGGGCGTCGGCGGGCGACACCGAGGCGGGCTCGCCGTCAGCGCCGTCCTCGTCCGGCGCCGTCTCCTGTCGGACAAGGGCCCGGTTGTCCTCGGCGCCCCCGAGGGCGAAGGATCGCTTGTAGCGCAGCATGGACGCGGCCTCATCGCGGAGGGCCCGGACCCGAGCCCGCTTCTCCTCCAGATCAGCGACGGTGCGCAAGACTTGGGCACGGTCCTCGACTGTCGTTGCCGAGAGAGACGCAAGGGTGACCGATAGCTCCTGGATGGCGTCCTTGGACTTGCCGATCTTGCGCTCGACGCGAGCGAGGTAAGAGTGCCTCTGGGCTCGGATCCACTCGTCCGCGTTGCCGAGGCCGAGGTGGAAGCGCTCGACCGCGCGCGACAGTTCGAGGAAACCAGCCTGGTGCAGCGCCTCGAGCCGCACGTCGAAGGGCGACTGCCCCATCATGTCAACCAGGTCCTGCGCCACCTGGAACTCGGCCTGGAACTCCTCCTGACGGGGCCGAAGCTCGGTTTCGATGGCGGCCTTGTACGCATGGAAGCCCTGGAGGTCGCTCTTGTCAGGGCGAGACTCGAGGAGCTTGAGGCGGTCGTCGAACGCGGATCCGGCGCGGTGGAGGACCATCTCAAGCTTGCGCACCATGAGCATGCGGAGGTCTGTCTGGGCGTTGGTGACCTGGGGCAGGACAACGGAGCGGATCTTGACCTTGACGTCGATGTTGATGATGCCGACGCACTGGGTGCGGAGGACCTTCATGAGCTTGCTCTGGTCGCCACGCATGCGAATGAAGTCGTCGCCCAGGGAGGTGGGCGTGGCCGCCTCGAGATCGTACGTCGAGGAATCCCAGCGCCCGTAGAATGCAACGACCGGGCGCAACGATTCGAACTCGTCGACAAAGGCCTGGGCCTCGGCAAAATCCTCCTCGACGGCGCCGACAATGGCGGCGCGGGCGGCGACGAACCGGGGCGATCCTCGAATCATGTGGCCAAGGTGGAGGCCCTGGAGCCGGGTCCGGAAGAACTGGCCAAAGACCCTGAGGCGGAGGAGGCGGAGAACGTTGCTCGAGATCATTGCCGCAACGCCGTCAACCACGCCGAGGAGGCCACGGGAGAAGTCGCCGACGGCGGGCTCAAAGTCCATGCGGCCGGCGGGGCCAAAGGACGCGTAGGTAACGAACAGCTTCTTGCCGAGGCCGTTGCGGGAGAACGACGCGCCCTCGACGCCCTCCGGGACGTATCCATCCTTCCGGGTATTGTTGAGGACGTGGGAGAGGTGCTCCGCCGTGTGGACAGCCTGGTCGGCCAGGGCCGTGCACGCCATGTAGTCGGCGAGCCGGACGAGGGTGCCGAGCCGGCCCGCCTCCTCCATGACGCGGCGGTACGTCTCGGCCCGCCGCGTCTTCTCGGCCTTGATCACCACCATGGACTTGTGACGGTCGCCCTCCTTGTGATAGAGGTCGACACCGACACGGTCGTCCAGTTCACGGTGGTCGCGCACACTCTCCTGGTAGAGGCGGGCCTGGCGCTGGGCGCCCCGGCACGTCGCCTCGAGGATGGTCTGGAGCCGTGTGATTTGCTGGTTGACCGCTTCCTGCAGCTCGTCGTCCCGCAGCGAGGCCTGCTGCCGCACGTAGTCCTCCAGGTGAGCCCCGGTGGCGTTGGTGAGGCTGCTGTTGAGCTTGTGGGACGTGTCCAGGGCAGGGTAGTTCCGGGAGGTGGGCGCCGTGGCTCCGCCGCCGCTGCCCTCTCCCGAGGCGTTTCCAGCGGCTCCGTCGGTGTCGTCGTTTCCGCCGTCGACCGCCGCTGTCCTGGGGCGGGCGCCGCCGTCATTCTTGGAGCCGCCAGAACCGTCGTCCTTGGATCCGCCGCCACCGTTGCCGCCGCTGCCGAGGTTTCCGCCACTGTCGTCGGCACCCTTGCGGGCAGCGAGGAGGGCCGGGTCGTCCGGGGACCGTAGCCGGGCCAGGTCCATGCGGCGGAGGTCGTCGAGGACGCCGCGGATGGCAACGAGCGGAGCAACAAACGTGGGCTGGGCCAAAAACAGACGTCTCTGCAGCAGCTCGCGTTTGCGGAGGTAGTTGCGGCGCCGCACCGTGAGGCGCCACTGCCGGAAGAACTGCATCTCCCGGTTGCGGGCAAAAAAGGGCGTGCGGCGCCAGACACGGAAGCTCGTTTTCTCTCGCACCCAGTCGCCGACGGACGTGAACTCGGAGCTGACTCCAGGGGTGATCTTGGTGACCCCCGTGACAGAGATGGTAAAGTAGAAGCCGTGGCCCGCAGGGCGGCCGGCGCCCACCTCGCCTCGCCGGACAACAACGAGGTCGTACGGCCGATGGTCGATGGAGCCGGGAGGCTCCGCAGGCACGCAATAGAAGAACTTATGGCGGGAGGAGACCTCCCCGTGGGCCCCGTGGCGGGCGTAAAAGCGAATGACGTCGTCGTCTGTCACGACGCCCGGGACGAGGTCGTGCTCCTCGGGGGCGTCGGCCCCGTCGGCCTCGCTCGTCTCGAGGACTTCGGCGATGGCCCGAATCGTCGCGGGGCGCTCATTGGGGTGCGCTGCCCCGATGTCGCCGCGGCCGGGAAGCGTGACGCGGAGCTGCGCCGACGCAGAGGGCACGGCAGCCGACGCCATCGCACGCCGGGTCCGGTAGTCTTCGGGCGCTGCGCGGAGTTGCCGCTGCCGGGTCAGGGGCAAGAGGTGATCGCTCACCTGCGTCAGCGTACTGGGCTGGAAGAGCGAGGGGGCGCGAGCCGACCGCGTCTTCAGCGGCGCCAGTGCAGGCTCGGACGCGTCCCGGGCGTGGCGACCCGAGGTCGTGGCAAGGTTGCCCCCCCCCAAGGTCGTGGTCCCGGCACCTGTTGCGGTTCCAACGACGAAACGGCCGGTTCTCGCCGCACGCGCCAGCGGATCGATCGCCGCTGTGCCGGCCACATGCGGCAGCCACGCGGGGGCCTGCGGGTTGGGTTGGCCCGGGGGGCTGGATGAGTCGGTTGAGGGGAGGGATGGGGGGGCGCCGGGGCAGGCTCCGAGTCGACGGCGTCGTCAACAGAGCCGAGGGCGGGCCCGGAGGCGCCGCGGAGCGACCGAGAGCGGGGGGGCGGGGGGCCGGGATGCGCCTGCGGCGCGGCTTGTCGAGGTCGGCCTCGGACGTCGACGTCCCGGGCAGCAGGCGCGACCTTAGCGGCGAGGCGCGGCGCGGCGCGGCGCGGCACGGTGCATCGAGGGTTGCGAATCTTACGAGGTGTCGTTGCGCGTCTCCTGCCCTCTCGCCTCCGGTTCGGGGAGAGCGGCCGCGCGTCGAGGAGGGCGCGCGTCGCTGCCGTGGCACGCGTCGTCCGACATCGGGGTTCCTTTTAGCCCCGTCGCACACTCGATCCACCACGCGACTCCCGGGATTCGACGGGGCTCGTCGGGAGAGGTCGTTACAAAAAGCGGGCTGCGAGGAGCGTCGAGAACGCGGGGGGCTCCTGCCGCTCTCCTCGCGGCCCGCCGCGTCCCGGTCTTGGTGGCACAACGCGGCTCGAGCCATGTTTGCCGCATCTCGCCGTCTCGACGCCCTTTCCTCCCGTCCGGCGGCTCGGAGGCTGACGGCTGCCCACGTGGCGACGGCGGCGCCGGCAGGGGCCGCAGCAGCGACGACGGTTCCGGCCACGCGTCGCCGCACCCCCGCCCCCCCCCGGGCGGGCGGGTTCGGCAAGGGCGGTGGGTCCTCGAAAAGGGCCAAATCCCTCAAGGAGACGGGGCGGCGCCTGCGCGAGCAGGTGACGGGCAAGATTGTGGAGTCCAAGGCCGAGGCCAGGCCGTGCCCGTGCGGGTCGGGATTGGCCGGCGGCGAGTGCTGCCTCCCGCTGATCCGTGGCAGGGTCGCGTCGGCGCCCACGCCCGACGCTCTGATGCGGTCGCGCTACACGGCCTTCCAGATGGGCAGCGGAGAGGCGACGGATGCCCGGCGAATCGACCCCGGCTGCGTCGACTACCTGGTGCGGGCGAGCGTCTCGGACAAGGGAAAGAGCGGGGGGGCGAGGAGGACGCCTCGGCCGACGGGAACGAGCTGTCGAGCGTGGAGGGGCCGGTCGTCTCGGTGCGCCCGGAGGTGGCCCGGGGCGACGGAGACGACCGGTGGCGCCGGCGGGAGGGCGCCGCAGGGCCACGCCGACTCCGCGACCCGCCCCCCCCCACACAACCCTCGGCAGACGAGCGCCTCGTCTGCGTCGGACCCCGGCCTCGCCCGCGCCGTGCGCGACACGATGAGGGATCTAGACTTTCTCTCTCTCCAGGTCTTTGGCTCAGAGGTCACGGCGGACGGCACCTCAGGCGAGGTGCGATTCCAGGCAACGGCGCGGCTCCGAGGCCAGGACACGCGATCGGGGGGCGCCGTGCCCGAAAACTGCCGCCGCGAGGGGGGCGTGTGGGTCAGGGACGTGTGGGAGCGGTCGACGTTCGCGCGGGGAGCGGGGGGGGAGTGGCAATACGTCGAGGGGGACGCGACGTGGCGCCCCGAGGACGAGGCGAGGTGAGGATCTCCCCCGAATCTTCGCCATCGTCGTCCCGGCCCCGCCGCCGTCTCTCCCCCCCTCGCCGCCGTCTCTCACCGCCCCGTCTTCCCTCCCCGCGGCGGAGGGGCCGGCAGCGCCGCCCCGGCCGTCGCCTCCCCCTTCCCTTCCCGGGCCGTCTCGGCAGCCCGCTCCGCCGCCCACTGCTGGAGGATGGCCGGGGCCCGCCCCCGGCACATGCGCGTCAGGCTCGCCAGCGCGCTCTGCAGCTGGCCCGCCACGGTCCTGAGCCTGCAACGACGGAGAAGAGGCGAGCGAGGAGGGGGGTGAAAAGAGAGGGAGCCGGCGGCCCTCGGCGGTCCCGCCGTCCCCCCTTCTCCCTCGCCGATCGTACCGCCAGGAGGCGTGGTCCCGAACGAGGGGCTCGGAGGCAGCCTCCAGCGTCACGGCGAGGTGCTCGACCAGGCGGTAATCGAGGGCCTCCAAAAAGTCGAGACGGGCGCGAAGACCTGCGCCCAGCGCGGGCCGGGGGGGAGAGAGGTGGGGCGCGTCGGGGGGCGGGCGCGTTGATGGCCCGGGGTCGGAACCCTGCGGCGTCGGTCTCCGGCCCCTCTATCCCCCCGCCCTCCTCCCGCGCGCTCGCCGGGGACCATGGAGAGCACGCCCAGGCGACGCCTCGGGTCTTGGACGAGGCCCTCGAGAAGACGTGTGAGGAGGGCGGGGTACTCGTCAAACGGGGCCACAAGGCGCTGCGCGTCCCGCAGCCCCAGGTAGGAGGCGGCGTCTGCCTCGTGCAGATAGAGGAACCAGAGGTTGGCGTCGGTCGAAAGCTGGGGGGGACGGGCGGAGGAGGGGGGTCGAGGTCGGCGGTCGGCAGCGGAACGGGAAGGAACCGAGACGGTCGGCGTCGCAGTCGCCCCTCCCTCACCCCTCGACCGACCAACCATCCCTCGCCTCCAGTCGGACGTACTGGGGAGCGCCGACGGGGCCCTTGACGAGGACCTTGGCCCGGAGCGTCTCGGAAGCGCCCTCGCCCGCGCCCGCCGAGGCCGACGCGGCGCCGACCCGGAGTTCGAGGGGCACGTCGACGATCGCGTGGACGCGGAAGCCCCCGGCGAGGCTCGGGTCCCGCTCGTCCATGGTGGCTCCGGCCACGGACGGAGCCACGGATCAGGGAGAGGGCGCTGACGAGCCCCGGCCGGCGGCGCATGGCACTCGAGCTCCGCTCGAGCACGAGGCGGCGGCGCGTTTCCAACCGCCCAGAGCTACGCATCGAACGGCCTCGCCTTCTCGACCAGCACGCCGTCCGCGTCGGTCCTCCGCGCGTGCACGCCGGCGGCCCGCGCGTTCCCGTTCTTCGTGTCGCGGGACCGATGGAAAGGGAGGCGAGGATTCCGTGGTCCGAGTTGACGTTGGGCGAGCGGATCGGGTCCGGCGGTCAGGCGACGGTATTTCGCGGGACACGGAGGGGCCACGACGGCGACCTGGCCCTGAAGCGCCTGGACGGCGCTCTCCCCGTCGAGCCC
>Ga0181568_10001696_pt1 | contig 20093 bp, 13 predicted proteins | sample 101ome_20_FD_133758 | JGI IMG/M metagenome (GOLD analysis project Ga0181568, IMG submission 133758) | Coastal salt marsh microbial communities from the Groves Creek Marsh, Skidaway Island, Georgia - 101404AT metaG (megahit assembly) | ecosystem: Environmental > Aquatic > Marine > Intertidal...
ATGTTCCTCGCAAGCTTTGCTGGGTTTGCCTACATTGCGTTGGGCAAATGGTGGTCCATTGTTGAAGGCAATCCCTCGAGAAATATCACCGAGATTTCGGCGTTTTACATTTCACTGACCGGTATGGTTTTCGGGCTGCAGTTCTTTCTCGCAGGTTTCCTTGCGGAGATGACTTCACGCAACGATGCGAAAAGGCACGACTACCAGGTGGCTGAAAAAATCAATCGGCCCCTTTGAGTGTTTCCACCCAAGGGACCGACAATTTCCAATTTCTACTTCTGCGATTCCAGATCCGCGTTAGCGCACAATGATTGTGGTGTGAGCGCTATTCGAGGATTGGGTACCGATGATTTGGTAAATACCGGCTTCAAAGGACGATGTGCTCAAAATCCATTGAGCGGGATCGTTGTTCGGTACGAAAGATCGCTTTTGAATCAACCTTCCTGAAACGTCGCGGACTTCAATGTCGATGGGCAAGTTTTGATCCCATCCTTCGCCGTTTAAGTTGGTATCGCCTTCCGTTGGATTCGGATAAGGAGCGAAACCCATCGGATCGGGAAAGTCAAACGGCGATCCGCTGCCGTCGAAATCTTCGCAAGAGGAGTTGATGCCCAAATTCATGGAGTTCAAAAACCCTTCATCCAACGTGGCGGTAGACATCAATTCGTCATTCATCCAAACTTCAATCCAACCGCCGTTCCAGCCATCCGCATTCATGTCCCACATGGTGACTTCGTAACAACCGTCGGCCAAACAGGCTGTGTAGGTGTGGGAAGTGTTGCTGGCATAAAAGCTTCCGCCGACAGTACCTCCGACTGCATCCGTTCCGCCGCTCAGGTTCCATCCCATGCTCATCCCATCCTCTAAGGTGACTGTTACAAAGGTGACTTCGTTCGTGGGGCAGAAGGCAAATTCGCACGAACCGTCATCTTCTGTCGCAGCGGGGTCATAATTGACAGCGCCACCGTCGGTGCATCCAACAATTGGGTCAGGTTGATCGTCGCAATCGGAATCGATGCCGAATTGGACTTCGCCATAACTGCCATTCTCCAAGGCGAAATCCAATGCGCCATTCTCCCAACTCAATGTCAGCACAGAACTGTCCCATCCATCTCCGAAGGAATCAAACATGACCAAATTGTAGCATCCAGCCGCCACGCAAAACTCCATGGTTTGTCCACCAACTTGCAACATTGAGCCAAAGCCTTCCCAGACTACCGATCCGTCTTCGTCGATAAGTAACCAGCTGATCTCTTCAATCCAGGTACCTCCATTGAGCTCTGCAGAGACTGTAATGAGGCCTTCGCAATCCACTGGGTAAAAGCATGAGCCATCGTCGATAGTTGCTTCAGGGTTGTAATTCGCGGCCGTCTCGTCCGTGCAACCGAAGACATCGCCACAATTTCCATCCATGGAGAATTGTACCGTTTCATTGCTGGCATCGTAGTCGAGCGCTTCGTAAATCAATTGCGCGTTTCCGGCATTGAGGTAGAAGTAGCCGCCGTACCATGAGCCCTCGCCGTATAGGTTGGTCATGGTCGCTGTGTAACAGGCCGTACTGTCCACACAGACATCGATATAGACAATGGCCATGTCATTGAATCCTTGTTGGTCAAACAATACATTGCCTTCTTCGTCCTCAATGGTCAATCCCACCGCAGCGCCTTGTGAAAAGGTGCAGACGTAGAGTTGGCCCGGCACTTCGCCTTCTTCGCACACCAATGGGTAAATGCAAGAACCATTGTCCTCAGTGGCGTTGGGATTGTAATTCAATGCTTCTTCATCCGTGCAGCCAGGAACGTACGGCTCACAATCCTCCACATTGACCCCGAGTCCATACGTGGTTTGGAAGGCATCCGCGGGCACATCGAAATACAGCGTATCTCCGTCCAAAACCGCTACAATGCTTCCGTCAATTTCCGCAAAACCGTTGTTGTAGACTGTAAAGTTGTAGCATCCGTCTTCGATGCAGCCTTCAGCAACCCAATTGCCATTGTCATCCTGGTATTGCACGTAGTTGTACCACGAGGTGTTGTTTACATCAGAAATGTACCAGCTGTAAAATGGGAAGTTGCCCCATCCGCCTCCGTCAACCGGAGAAACTTCGGGATAAACCAGCAGCGAAGTGTTGTCAGTGCATTCAATCGGATACAGGCAACCCGAGTCAACGGTCGCGTCTGGATTGTAATTCAAGGCGTCGGGATCCGTACATCCGTAGACCGGTTGTTCGGAACAATCGCCATCCCAATAGAGGTATGCACCAGCGCATTCCAATTCGCACAGGTTATCGAAAGTGATTAATTCACCGGTGATCCAGCTCAATCCGCACACGGGCTCGAAGGGCTCATCATCGCATTCGCAGGATGGCAGGCAACTTCCGTCGTCGACTGTCGCTTCTGGATTGTAATTCGGTGCATCGGGGTCGGTGCATCCGAAGATGTCTCCGCAAGAGCCGTCAACGGAGAAATCAAAACTCCACTCGCTTACGTCATCCGGAAGGCTGGTGTAAATGATTTGCTCCCAACCGTAATTGATGTAGAAGTAGCCGTTGTACCATCCGTTTTCGCCTGCTGTGTTGCTCAGTGTCGCCGTGTAACATCCATCGCCGAGACAGATGTCGACGTATTCGATGGCAAAATCAGTGAAGTTGTCACCGCTGTACACGACATTGCCTTCCTCATCGGTGATTTCGAGGGCTACGTTTTGGCCTTGACTGAATGTGCAGAGGTAAAGCAGCGCCTGCTCACCACCGTCTTCGCAAGGATAGATACAACTCCCATCATCCACATTTGCCAAAGGATTGAAGTTCGAAGCAGCAGGATCTGTGCATCCGTAGATGTCTGTGTTGCCGCCCGTTCCTCCACCACCGGTGTCGATGTCTTCACATTCTGTCCCCAATGCCAAGCCGAACGCAGCATAATTGCCACTTTCGATGGTCATGTCTCCAAACATTAACCCTTGGTCTAGAAAGTTCAGCGAGATGAATGCGCCGTTCCAGCCGTCTCCGAAAGAATCGTACAGATGCAGGGCGTAACATCCGGCCTCAAAGCAATGGGTAAAGGCATCTGCATCGTAATCGCCGTAGTTTCCTCCATCAAGGACGACTTCTCCTGCATCGTTGGTGATTTCCCAACTGATTTCATTGCCCCACATGGCCGTGTAGCATTCTACCTGCGCTTCGTATTCACAATCGGTTTGTCCTTGTGAAACGGTTGTTAACCCCGTTAAAATGATGGCTAAACCCGTTAAGTAATGTCGACTTCTCATTTAAATCTTTTGTCCTCAGCAAATTAAACAAACAAAGATGAAAATAGTTGCATGCTATGGATTTAGCGCCTTCAAGCCCCAATAACGCCAGAACCAACGCATTCATCACCGAGGTACCACGCTGCAAATTGGCCCGCTGCGACTCCTGCCTGCTCGGAATCAAATTGGATAAAGACTTCGTTTCCTTTTCGGAATAAGGTTCCGGATTGCAGAGGCTGCCGATAGCGGATTCGAAATGCGAAATCTTTTGTCCTCACGCCATCCTCGATTTCCATGCTGGGACGAATCCAATGCGTTTCTTCCAGTTTCATGGACAACCCGCTGCGCAACAATCCCGGGTGATCTTCGCCTTGGCCTACGAATAAAGTGTTGGTTTCGACATTTTTCTCGAGCACGAAAAGGGGAAGCGGTTTGCCGCCAACTTGAATTCCGCGGCGTTGCCCCACCGTGAAGTAGTGTGCCCCTTCATGCTCACCTACCAAGTCGCCATCAGCAGTTTCCCAATTCAATGGTTCGAATATCGATTCAGCGTTTGATTTTTTGGTAGCGGCGGCTTCACGAGGAATCTCGATGATGGTGCCGCGCTTGGGCACAAGCTGCTGTTGTAAGAAATCTGGAAGACGCACTTTTCCGATGAAACACAGGCCTTGGCTGTCTTTTTTATCCGCTGTGGGCAAACCAATTTCTTTGGCAATTTCTCTGACGCGAGGCTTGGTCAGTTCGCCAATGGGGAATCGTGCTTGAGCCAGCTGCTCTTGTGTCAATTGACATAGAAAATAACTCTGGTCTTTATTTGTATCAACTCCGCTGAGCAATTGGTATTCCGTTTTGCCATTTTCAGTGATTTCACCACGTCTGCAGTAGTGGCCGGTAGCTACAGCCTCAGCACCTAAGTCAAGTGCAGCCTTCAGAAACAGGTCAAATTTGATTTCACGGTTGCACAACACATCGGGATTTGGTGTGCGGCCAGCAGCGTATTCGTCGAACATGTAGTTCACGATGCGCTCTTTGTATTGAGCACTGAGGTCCAAAACTTGAAAAGGAATCCCCAAGTGTGAAGCCACGAGCATCGCATCGTTCGCGTCATCAATCCATGGGCAGGCGTTATCGATGACAACGCTTTCATCGTGCCAATTGCGCATGAAAATACCGATAACCTCGTGGCCTGCCTCCAAAAGTAAATGTGCCGCTACGGAGGAGTCTACCCCACCTGATAATCCAACCACGATTCTCATGAGGCAAATTTAAGGTGCTTGAACGGGGAACTGGGAAGAACTAAACCCATGAAAATGAAAAAAATACACTTACCTTGTCCTTAATGCAGCGGAGTCGAGGCAACCTTTCTGTTCTGTTGCCGTCTTAACACCGGCGAGAGCCATGTCTGAAATCGAGTTAAGGAAACATATCGAAGGGTGTAAACAAAGAAAACGCCTGTCCCAAAAATGGGTGTTTGAGCGGTTCTACCGCCCGATGTTCGGTGTTTGTTTGCGTTATACGAATGATTCCGATCGCGTTCAAGACATGGTGCAAGAAGGGTTTCTAAAAGTGTTCTCGAACATTGATGGATACACTTCGAAAGGTTCTTTTGAAGGTTGGATAAGACGAATTATGGTGAATACAGCCATTGACAGCATTCGAAAAGATGCTGTTCATCCGGTTGATGCCACGGAGGATGATCAGCTCGAGCGTCTCATTGAAAATGAGGAAGTGCACGAGTTGGATTTCGAATACGGTTATTCTGTACACGATGTATTGGATGCGATGAATGAACTTTCACCTGCTTACCGTGCGGTCTTCAACTTATTCGTTTTTGACAATTACAGCCACCAAGAAATCGCTGAAAAATTGGGGATTACAGTGGGTGCTTCAAAATCAAACTTTGCCAAAGCAAAGCGAAATGTCCGTGACACTTTGCTTTCGAAGAACAAAATGAAAGTTGCGAAATGAGCGAAAACTTGAATTGGCTAGATCGACTGAAAAACAGCTTTGACGGCTTTGAGCCGAATGTTCAAAGCAATTGGAATGCTTTTGAATCGAGATTGGATGACTTGATGCAGGGAGGTGGAGATTTGGATCTCATGCGACAGGTAAAGAGTGCTCAACGCTTCGCTATCGGAGCGACCAGCGTCGCAGCGGGTTTGGCTCTTTGGATGGCCTCACCATGGTTGATTGAAATGGCAGATGAGACCCAAAACCAGAGCGGTTCAGTTGCAAATACGGAAGTTTTGATGGGTGAAGAAGTGCCCGAAGTGCCCAGCGTAGAAGGCGTAATTACTTTGACCGATGATGGTTCTGAAGAACTAATCAGGGGTGAGGTAAAACATGCGATGAAACTGGACCCCAGGCTCGTGGTGGAAACTACAGAAAGTTGGAATGAAGTTGAAAAGCCTGCTATGGGAGCACGAACATCAACCACATTTGTACTCAATCTGCCTGAAACTACGGTCCGAGGAAAGGCGAGAGAAACTTCTTCAAGCGACTTCAAATCAGGATCTGCAGCAGCTTCTCAAGGAAAACAATTGGAGAGCGCATTGGAGATGGTGAATCCTTTGGCGTCTTCAGAGGCAGTTGAAAAAGTGGGCCAAGTGGAAGAGGCAAAGTCCGTGGGTTCGGATGGTGACTTTGAAGAAGTATCAGATTTAACAGGTTTCAATGTGTCTGTCCAAGAGGCCTGCGCTGGAACGTCTGTATCATTTGCCTTAAATGGCTTGGATCGAGAAGGATCTGTGTTGTGGAATTTCGGAGATGGAGGGTTTTCTCAGGACATTGCTCCCACTCATGTTTACGAAAATGCGGGTACATATGACATCACAGTCTCCGTCCGTGCACCAGGTGATGGTACAATTCGTACGCGCACGGTGGAAAACATGATTGTGGTCCGTCCTAAACCTGAAGCCCGCATGCGATGGGAGTTCCCAACAGCAAACCCAAACCGGGCAACTGTGAGGTTGCTGGACGAAACGGATGGAGCGAGCAGCAGTACATGGTTTGTCGAGCAAGATGATATTTTGAATTCAGAGGTGAAGCTTGACATCCCTGGAGAGTATCATGTCAACCTCGTTGCGAGCAATGCTTTTGGTTGTCAAGATGTCGCCGTCGACGACATCAAGCTGGGCTCGAGAAAAGAAGCCATTGCACCGGCACTCTTTTCACCCGATGGAGACAATCGTTACGATACGTTCATACCCTTGTTGGTCATGGATTTCGCAGGTGATTGGAGTTTGTCGATCTGGGATGGAAACTCGCTAGTCTTCGAAACATCGAACGAATTAGAACCTTGGAATGGTCGATTGCCAAATGGATCGTTGGCACCAAAGGGCAAGAAGTTTGTTTGGAAATTGGAGACGATTTCAGGACAAGGCGAGCGCAATTTGTTCGTTGATGAGGTCTTGATTGACGGGTAAAACTTTAATGGTGCAGTCCATTGCCAAAACTGTGCTTCAGGGAGACGAAGGGTTTTTTCAGGATAAAGACGTTCATTACCTTTAGCCAATGCAACTCTTATGGATTTTTTTGGTTCATATTTTGGTAGCCTATGAACCGCTACAATTCGAGTCAAACTGAATTCATGAAGATTATGACTACATCTACGGTCCGAACATGCTTGTTGTCCTTTGTGTTCCTAATGGCATTGGGAATTTCGAAAGGAACAGGACAAGAAGACATTCAAATTAGCGCTGGAGGAACAGTCGAAATTTGTGACGGATTTTTCTACGACGATGGGATCCTCGGTGCGGTTGATGGAGGGCCATACACGGACCAAGATTACACAATCACCATTTGCCCTGAAGTTGACGGTGATGCCATCCAAGTAGTTTTCATGGCATTTGACCTGCAGACCAATGCCAACCCAAACAACAATGACGTCCTATACGTTTTTGATGGGCCCGACACCAGTGCCGAAATGGTTGGGGCGGGAAGCAATAACAGCCTGCAAGGAGTTTCTTTTACAGCTTCTACATTCAACCCTTCGGGATGCCTCACATTCGTCTTCAATAGCAACAATGGAGCGACCGCAGGGGCTGCTGGTTGGGTTGGTGACATCAATTGTGTAACACCTTGCACGTATCCAGAGTCTGGTTATGAAATGGTAGACCCTGAGCCGTTTGAGCCGGGTGTCTCCAGCGTAGGAGTTTGTCCGAACCAGGAAGTTTATTTCGATGGTTCGAATTCCACAGGGGATGGCGTTGCATTGGAATATTGGATTTGGAATTGGGGTGACGGTACGGTTGATTCCACCTCTTCCCCCGCAACCTCCCACTCGTTCGAGGAACCAGGAGAATACTTGGTTTCATTGGTGGTTTCTGATGAAAACAATTGTACGAGTGTGAACTTAGAGATTTATCAAGTCTTGGTCAGTACGATTCCGATCTTCAATGCAGAATTCTCTTCTCCACTCTGTACAGAATCTCCGGGTTTCCTCGATGGTAATCCCGTTCAAAGCGTGACATGGACCGCACTGCCTCCTTTGGCTGTTTCAGAAGAACTCCCCATGCCAGATGCTACGGGAGCTTGGTTCGAATCGGAATTGTACATTGATTTCTTTGATGATGGCCAAGTGCTTGAAGATTGCGATGATCTGTTGGGCATCAATGCGTTGATGGAGCATTCTTTCGTAGGTGATTTGACCATTCAGGTTGAATGTCCTGACGGTACGCAAGTGCTCATCATGGAAAATAACAATTCGGGTGCAGATGACTGCAGTGGAGGGAATGATTTGAATGGATATTACTTGGGAGAACCGGACGATTTCGATGGGACGACGCCAAACCCGGGAGTAGGGTATTGGTATACATTCACCCAAGATGGAGAGTACTTGTTGGATGATGCCGACAATCCTGATGTCACCGGAAATACCATTCCTGCTGGAGAGTATGGATTGTGCGGAGACATCTGTGACTTCGTCGGTTGTCCACTCAATGGAATTTGGACATTCCAAGTCATTGACCAATGGGGTGCTGACAACGGATTCTTATTCGAATGGGGCATCGACTTTAACCCAGAAATTGTGCCGGGCATTACAACGTTCACCCCGACGATCGGGCTTGGTATGGATTCGAGCTATTGGCAAGTGAGTTCCTCCACATACGGCGTTGAGGCCATAGATCCAGAGGCTGATTACGTCGACTTGATGTTTGATACCCCAGGTGAGTATGAGTTTGTTTACACGGTGACCAACAATTTCAGTTGCACGTGGGATACCACGGTTGTTGTTGAAGTGATCCCCGGCTTGGGCAATTCGGTAACTGCGGGAGCGGACTTGATTTTCTGCCAGGACCCGGTTCAACTTCAAGGGGAATTCGTAGGAGGTGAAGTTTCAGCGTGCTCGGATGTAGAAGGCACCCAAACGCATTGTTACGGTCCAAATGCTTATGATGTTTTCACTTACTGCCCTGATAATCCTGGAGATGGTACGATGATGACGGTGGATTTCGGTGGGGGTGTTATCGAAGCTTTTTGGGACCAGGTGGTTATTTATGACGGTGATTCCGACACGGCTCCAGTCCTAGCCAATTTAGATGGAGACCTCACGGGATTGACTTTCACGGCGACAAACGCCGATGGATGCATTACGGTGGTCTTTACTTCTGACGGCTGGGGGTCTTGCTCAACGGGGAATTATGAAGAAGTGACCTATTGCGTTTCGTGTGGAGGCCAAGTAGAATGTGGATATTCTTGGACATGGGATCCGCCCACGTACTTGGATGATCCGAACAGCCCAAATCCCACTGTAACTGCTTTTGATGGTGTACCCATCGAATACACCTTGCTCGTAGAACCCATCGGCATGCCGTACTGTGGCACCGAAGATGTGGTAAGTGTTCTTCCGGGATTCGAATATGCGGTGGATTTTGACGAGCCGTCTTGCCTTTTGAATGACGGCTACGTATCGGTCAACATCAGTGAACCACCATCGGAAGGGCCTTGGACATTGAATTTGTCCGAAGGTGGAACATTGGTTGAGTCCATCAATTCCAACGGTGGCCTGGATGTTTTTGACGATTTGGTGTCGGGAAATTACGAGTTGGAATTGAGTGACCCTGAGGGTTGTTTGTACTACATGGACATCATATTGAATCCACCGGCTCCGATGGATTTCGATTTGACACCAAATCCAACGATATGCATCAATGGTTACACCGTGTTGGAGGCTAGTTCAGAAATGGATCCCACTGGTGAGTGGACCTATACCTGGGACAACGGCCTGGGAACCGGAGACAGCCAGGTGGTTAATCCACTTACAGATACGGACTATGAAGTATTCGCGACGGATCCGAATGGATGCACATCTGAGTCACAGACCGTCACAGTGCAGGTCTACGATTCGCTGAGCGTTTCTTTGGATGCACCTGATTTGATTTGCGGAGGTGCGTTTGCCGAATTGGAAGCTGTAGACTTTTCTGGCGGCAGTGGTGCGGGTTATGCATTCAATTGGACATGGGAGAGCATGCCTGTAGGCACCGCGGACATGTATTGGGTTGATTATCCGCCTTCTACGGGTACGTACTGCTTGACGATTACGGATAACTGCGAGACCCCAGCGGTCACAGTTTGTGAGGAAGTTGTCATTGAAACGCCCATACCTGCGGCGTTCAGTGTGGATACCACCCAAGCTTGCATTCCAGGGGTGTTCCAATTTGAAAGTTTGGTGGATCCCGATTTGATTTCGCAAACGGAATGGTTCTTCGGAGATGGGGAAGTGGGGTATGAATCCAGCCCTGCGCATGATTATCCGAGCCCGGGCGGATACGACATTACCTTCAACATCACCTCGTTGATTGGTTGTCACTACACCAACTTCCAACCCAACATGCTGCAAGTCTATGCGCGTCCTTACGTCGGATTTACAGCCTCTCCTCAGCCGACGCGTGTGCCGGATACGCACATTGAGTTTGAATCGGTCAATAGTTCAAATGTGGTCGACTGGTATTGGTTATTTGATAGCATCCAGTCTTTGGGTGTTGCCGATGTTCCTCATCCCGAATTTGACTTCCCGATTGATATCGGGGGAGAATACCCCGTGACCTTGGTCGTGACCGATGCCAATGGTTGTACGTCCCAGATTACTCGAATCATCGAGATCTATGACATGTTTGCCTTGTACATTCCTACCGCCTTCTCTCCGAACAACGATGGCGTGAACGATGCGTTCTTTGTTCAAGGGGCAGATATTGACCCGAATCGTTTCGAAATGCGCATCGTCAACCGATGGGGCAACCTGGTCTTTGAAAGCTTCGATCCCACAGAAGTTTGGTACGGCCCTGCCGATGCCGAATCTGAACATTTTGCTCAGGACGGTGTGTACTTCTATAGTGTGGTCGTTTACAGCTTGAGCAACCCAGCGGAACGCAAAGAGATTGCTGGCTCGGTGATGCTTACACGCTAATCAGGTGTAAATCAAGCGCCGTGCCTGCGATCGAGGCAAAGCACATCCCCAAAAAAGCCCCGTCAATCGATGGGGCTTTTTTATTCGTGCAACGGGCTGAATCCGATGAGCGGAAAGCATCAGCGATTCCAACCCAACAATTCATCCATGGTTCCTGTAGCTACACTGTGGTAATTGGGACGCGCCAACTCGTAGATGCGGTTGGCCATATCGGCTTGGTCACTTTCGAGCATCGCTCGGTAGAGTGGGGTTAAGAATTTCCTACGACCAATATTCACGAGGAAGGATTCCAATCGAGGATAAGCAACACCGTATTTGCTTCGAATGCTCTGTTCGAGCCATGCAAAGAGCACTTCATTGTTTCCAGTGGTTGAAATGGACCAAGCGGCATCCAACTCGGCCATTCGCGCTGCAGATGTATTGTCCGCCAAGTTGGAAAGGAAACGGTAACGCTCTTGATACACCCAATCATTCCAAGGCAGATCATTCGTTTTCAAATTTCCAGCTTCCCAATCGACCAAGGCTGCATCCACGTTTTCAATTCGGTCTGAACCTACTGTTGGGCAGTTCGCGGGCAATCCAGCGCCGAAAATCCAAGCGTCCAAGTTCACGGTGCTGAGCAATTCTGGGGTGTTGAGGAGATTGGCCTTGAGGTAGGCGATGAATTGGTCGGTATCCATCACCGAAAAGGCATGGGTCTCAAAGTAGGTTTTGAGGAAACCGTCAAATGCTTCCCGTCCAACCGTTTCCTCCATCAGGCGCAAGAAGAAATACCCTTTGTCATAGGCAATTGCTGTCATGCCGTCGTCCGGGTCGCGGTTTTGCAAGTGCAATTTGAGGTGGGTGTCGTCGGGGTTGGTGTCCATGATTTGGTCTACTTCATCGACCAAGCCCTGGTAGCTCAGCGTCGCGAGCATTTCAGAAATTTCCCGACCGTAAACGGATTCCATGATGCGCTGCTCGAAATAGACCGTGAACCCTTCGTTGAGCCAAAAATCATCCCACGTGGCGTTAGTAACGAGGTTTCCGCTCCAGCTATGCGCCAATTCGTGTGCAACCAGTGAAACGAGGCTTCTGTCACCGGCGATGATGGTCGGCGTGGCGAAGGTCAATCGAGGATTCTCCATCCCTCCGAATGGAAATGCAGCAGGCAAAACCAGCAAGTCGTAGCGTTCCCAAGCGTACTTGCCGTACAAGTTTTCAGCAGCCACCAGCAAATCCTCCATTTCCGCAAATTCATAGGCAGCGGCTTCAATGAGTTCAGGCACAGCATACACGCCCGTGTGTTCGCCTACCGGACGGAATTCTACGTTGCCGACCGCCAAGGCGAGCAAGTAAGACGGAATGGGTTGGTCCATGACGAAGTCGTAGTGGCCATCCGCTGACTGCTCCGTGGGATTGGTCGCGCTCATCACGGCCATGGTACCCACAGGAACGTCTACGTGCGCTTCATAGGTGAAACGAATGCCTGGAGAGTCTTGACAAGGCACCCACGTGCGAGCGAGGATGGCTTGGCTTTGGGTAAAGAGGAATGGGTTCTCGCCTTCCACCCAAAGCAATGCGCCTGCTTCTGGCGAGCTCTCGTACGCAATGCTCACGGATTTGCTGGATGGGCTGACGGGAATGCTCAAGGGTTGACCGATGAACGGTTGGGTCGGCCCCAATTCCCATTCTACGGTTTCACCGTCGACGCGCACTTCTTTGATGGCCAGATCGACACAGTCGAATAGGATTCGTTCTGCACCTTCGCTGGCATGGATGTCATAAGCAGCTGTAGCGGAAATGATCCGCGTATCAAAATTGACCGCAGCGGTCCAATTGAGGTGCGTGATGACCGCTTCTTCTGGGCGGCTGTAACTGTGAAAATCCGTAGCTCGTTTCATTTCGAGAATGGCGTTTGATTTGGCTGAGGCTGACGAATCCTCGGAATTCGTTGCGCAACCAGAGTGAAGGAAGGAGAGGAGCACACATGCTGCGCTCCACATGAATAGATTTTTCATGGGTTAATCAGAATCAGATGAAGTGGTTTGGGAAGTGGTGGAACGGGATTTCAAGGCGGCAACAACCAATCGCTGGATGAGGACCAATGCCAAACCACCGAATGCAGTTTTGATGAGCAATCCCGGCAATAACCGTTGCACAGAATCCCACAGAGATTCTTCCACGGGAATGATGGCGTGATACCAAAAAAGTCCGAGTCCGAGAATGATGAATTGTCCAGCGAACAAAATCAATGCCCCGATGAGTACCGATTTGCTCGATTGAAACTGCTCCATGGCATAGCCGCTTAACACGGCGGCCAGCGGGAAAGCCATCAAAAAACCGCCTGAGCTGCCGGCAAACCGATCCCACCCCGAAGTCCCAAAAGCAAATACCGGTGCTCCCAAACCGCCAATAAGCAGGTACGCCAACACCGCCGAAACTCCGATTTGCCAACCCAACAACACAGGTATCAACACCACCAATAAGGATTGCAAGGTGATGGGGATGCCCGCTTCTGTTGTGACCGGTGTCAATGGCGACAAGGTGACAAGTGCGAGTAACGCCAACAGAAAGGCCGCTGAACGAACCCATAAGGGGCGGTTTGCAAAGAGATGTGCTATCATCTTAGTGGCGTTCGTACAAACGCTTGATTTCGGAATCGAACTCGACCACGTTGTTTGATCGGTCGGTATCGGCAGTCAAGCGATCCGGATCCAATTCGACTTTGACGATTCCGGATTTGCTCGGCACGGAAAACGCATAAGTCGGATGCGTCCAGGGCCAATCTTCCAAGAGCGTCTCACCGTCGCCGAGGGGGCGATGGCCGCGCATCATGACCAACGGCGCAACAAACGATGCGGTGGTTCCGTCGGCATAGGTTACCCGGATGTTCTGCGGCATGGGCATCGCGCCGATCCGAGAGCACTGGATTTCTGTCGTTTCCGAACCTTCGGCTACGCGATCGATGGCGTAATCGATGGTCAACGTGGTGTGCACGAAGTACTGGAAGTACCAATCCAAATCAAATCCGCATGTTTTTTCCATGCTCCGCTTGAAATCGTTGATGCCCGGATGTTTGAATTGCCAATCGCGGAAGTACGCTTGCATGCCCGCATCGCGCAATTCCCGGCCCATGACAGCTGCCAATTGAGCCACCAAAACTTCGCCTTTTGAATAAGCCGCGACGCCGTAGGCACGGTTGGTTTGATAGTGGTCTGCGTGGGTGATGAGCGGTTCTTCTTTTCCGCTGAGCGCCTGGCTGATGTAGCTCGCATACGCCGATCGGTGAGGACGCTCATCGCTTTCGGGCCCTGCAAATAGGTGGTTCATGCACAAATCTGTCGCCCAGCTCGTCATGCCTTCATCCATGAATTCGTACAAGCTTTCGTTGGTGGCGAGTACCGCTTGGAACCATGAATGCGCCATTTCGTGCACCGTGACACCCACCAAACTTTGCAGGCTACGTTGACCGGTGATCAGGGTGGCCATGGGGTATTCCATGCCCCCGTCTCCACCTTGAATGACTGAGTATTGTGGGTAAGGGTAGGGGCCAATCAATTCGTTCAGGAATGCCAGAGCACGCGCCGTGTAGTCAGGCAGTGCTTCCCAGTTGGCATCGTATTCTTCGTCTGCTTGGTGGTAGAAGTGAAGCGTGACACCATCGGCATCGATGGAAGTGTGCTGGTAGTCGGGATCAGCCGCCCATGCAAAATCGATTACATCCTCTGCCTCGAATACCCAGCGGCCTGCTGCCCGCGCATCTTCAATGGATGACTGCAACACGCCTGTACCACCTACTTCATAGCCGATAGGCGCTTGGATGGAGACTTTGTAATCGCCCCAAATCCCATGAAATTCCCGTCCGATGTAGGGTTCGGTGTGCCAACCGTCGTGGTCGTATTCGCACAATTTGGGGTACCACTGGGTCATAGAATATTCCACGCCTTCTTTGTTCATCCAACCGCTTCTGCGAATTTGTCGCGGAACCTGTGCGGTCCATTTCATGGTGAACGTGGCCTTTTTTCCAGCACGAATGGCATTGTTTAGCGTGACATCCAAAATCGTCCCGTCGTGAGTGTATTCCACGGCCTTGCCGTTCACGCTGAGGCTTGCGACGTTGATCCAGCCCCATTCCTCTTCCGGCAATTCGACAATGCGCGAGCCGACCCGTCGATCCGGGTCCTCAATGGTGCGCGAGCGGACGTCCATCATGCTCTCCGGCTGAAACGCATTGAAAAAGAGGTGGAAGTAGGCTTTGTCCAACGCATCGGGGCTGTTGTTTTTCAACGTGACGGTCATGGAGCCGCCGTATTGATGCAAAGCAGTATCCAACGTGATGTCCATGGAATAATCTACAGCCTGCTGCCAGCCCGGGTATTGGCCAAGGCTGATGAAATAGCAGCATAAAGCAGCGGTGAGCAGTGCGAATCGGTTCAAAATCATGCGTATTTGTTTTGCCGCTATAAATGGCGGAATGCGAAAATAAGGCGGCAAAGCGATTCACCCGAAGCGCTATTCGCCCGAAGCGCACGCCCGGGACGGTGAAATTCGATAAATCAGGAACCGTTCCACACGATTGTGCGGATTGAGCCAAGCCAACAAGCGATCCCACCGACTCGGCGGTACTTGTTGCACGTAATCCATTTCAGGATAGACTTGCCTGTACTGTTCGACGCCTTCACCCAAGTGCTGAACCCCGGAAAAGACTAGGTAATTCGGAAAGACATACCGATCGCTGTTGCACATCACGCGAAGGTGATTCTCGGCATCCGTCTGCAAGTCACTCGTCCAGTATTTTTCCCAAGAACCGCTGTAGAATTGGGGTGGCATGGCACCACCATCGGTATGGATCAACAGGAAATTCTGCAAGTCGCCGCGTTCGTAGAGGGCGGTCATGGCATCCACGCGCGATTTTTTCGGTTGAATAAAGCAAAGGGCGATTCCGGCAATCAAGCTGAAGGTTGTTCCCATCACCACCAAGCCCAATCGCAAACGGGTGTACCTAGCCCAGAATTTCGAAGTTTGCTCAAACCGATGCCATCCGATGCTGCCGGCAGCAATGATGAAGGGAATGGCTGGCAGAATGAATCGTTCTTGCTTGTTAGGGAAATAACTGTGGAACAAAAAGAAGGCGAATGCAGGAAGCACGATGTAGGCCAATCTTTTCCATTCGCGCACGGCTCCAAATGTCCACGCGAGGGAGAATGGCGGGATGAGCAATCCCAACACCACCCAAACGTACTGATGCCAAAACCCTTGTGGATATTCTCCTGAATGGGATGTGTTGTAGGCGATGTACGCTTTCAATTGGGCGAAAGGTTCACCCCAAATGATCCAATCTTGAACTTGTCCCAAGGAGAAGGTGGCCAAAGCAAAGGTGCCGAGGACAGCTGAATTCGCTAACGCTTGCTTGATGGATTTCTCGGTCAATACCAATGCTGCAATCCAGCCAAATCCGAAAACACCGCATTGATAGCGGAGCGCCGTTGCCACGCCAATCCCAACCCCGGCCATCGCCCAGGTGCGCCAAGTTCGCGATGACGCCTCTGTGCGAATCACAATCCAAGCAGCCCACAGCAGCGGCGGGATGCAGACCACTTCGACGAGTTGTCGGACGCTTAAAAGCGGAAACAGGCCAAATGCGGCAAGGGCCAACCCCGTCCAAATAGCAGGAATTCTGCCTCCGAGCTTTTCGGCAATGCGATAAGCGAGCACCACCAAGGTCAGGCTCAACAGCCCATGGAGAAACCTCAACCACCACATCTGCGTGGCGGGATGGGTCATCCCTATTGAATTGGCAATTCGGAAGAAACCACTGACGATGCCGGGATAGGCGAGGTTGGCTTGATGGGGGGTGGGTGTGGCGATTCCGTTGGCGCGTTGAGCGCTGGGCAACCAGTTATTGTAATCTTCTCCGACGGCCCAAGAGGCTCCCGTTTCAACGACCAGGAAATGATCGTCGTGCATGAGGTAACCCGGCGAGTACGTTGCAGCCAACACCCGCAAGGCCAGTCCCAATATCAAAATGGAACGCAGCGGATGTCGCTCAATCGCCGATCGCATGCTTCAAAGCGAGCATTTTCAAGCAAGCCACGGCAGCCTCAACGCCTTTGTTTCCAAGCACACCTCCAGAGCGCGCTCGGGATTGCTCGATGGTGTCGTCGGTGAGTACACAAAAAATCGCGGGCTTTCCGGAGTCCAATCCAACGCGAAGCACGCCTTGACTTGCAGCTTGACAGACGTAATCAAAATGTGCGGTTTCGCCTCGGATGACAGCGCCCACTGCAATTACAGCATCACAGGGCTGCGGTGCGTTCAATAGCCATTGTGCACCGAGCGGCAATTCGAAGGCTCCGGGCACATCGTGCACCACCACACCTTCATCGGGGATCCCCGCAGCGCGCAACACCTCAATGGCGCCATCTCGCAAAGCATTTGTGATCTCACTGTTCCACTCAGAAACAACGATGCCCACTCTGTAGCGGGCACCGTTGGGCAGCTGAGCTGCGTCGAATTGACTTAAATTTTTTCCGGCAGTTGCCATGGAATCGCGTTTAGCCTTCAATCAAAGAAGCCGCTAACGAAACCGAAGCGTTCTTTTGCTGGCTGTTTGGGTAATCTTCCACGATCCGGTCGAGGTACGATTTGGCTTCACTGTTGTTTCCCAATTCCATTTCGACCAAGGCGCCTTTGTACAAGAACATTGGGGCCAATACGTCTTCAGCGAGGCTTGACGAAGCCAATGAAATCGCGCGGTCAAATGCTTCAGAAGCAGCAGCATAATCAGCCAACTCCACGTAGCAGTCACCGATGTTGCCTGCAGCCAAAACTTGCACCACGTCATCGTTCACGTTCACTTCTTGAAACGCCGCAATGGCTGCATCGAAGTCACCCGCGTCGCGGTGGTAAATGCCCATGCGGTAAGCCGCACGTTGGCCAGCTGGTGTTCCAGAATTGTCCATCATGACCTCTTCCAATCCAGCAGAATATCCGTCACCGTAAGCCGCAAGGCTCAAGGAATCCATTTCGAAGTAATTCTCTGAGCGCCATACTTCAGTTTCCGCGGCTGCATCCGCAGGGCCTACGATGAAACTCTGGTAGCCGATTACGGCCAAAATCAACACCGCTAAGCCGCCTACGCCGTAGGTCAAGGATTGTCGGTTCTCATCTACGAAACGCTCTGTTTTCGTATACACTTCACCTACGTCGAGCAGGGTATCGTCTTCGGGCTTGGTCTTCTTCGCCATGTGGTTTTCGTTATGTCTTGAAACTTTGACGTTCAAGAACGCGCAAAAATAATGAAATTCGCATCATGGTTCTCGAACATCTTCACTTGCATCATTTCAAAAATCACGTCGGCTCGGATTTGGCATTCGGAAATCAAGTGAATTGCTTGCTCGGTGACAACGGAAGTGGAAAGACAAATGTGCTGGATGCCGTGCATTATTTGTGCCACACCAAAAGTTATTTCAACCCCATCGACGGCCAAAACATCGCGCACGGCGAGTCACAAATGCTGATTCAAGGTGACTTTCGAAGGCATGATCAAACTGAGCGCGTCAGTTGTGCGGTAGAACGAGGGGTAAAAAAGGTTTTTCGCCGAAACGAAAAGGCATACGAGCGGTTGGCCGATCACGTGGGCCGATTTCCAGCGGTCATGATTGCACCTGCTGACTCAGAATTGATTCAAGAAGGCAGCGAAACCCGTCGGCGCTGGATCGATTCAGTGATCTCTCAATTCGATCGGGAGTACCTGAATCAACTCATTTCCTACAACAAGGCCTTGAACCAAAGGAACATCTTGCTGCGGTATTTTGCCGAAAACCGCAGGTGGGATGCGGAAGCCATTGAACCATGGAATGTGCAGCTCATCCCGTTGGCCACGTCCCTCCGTGCCAAGCGCGCGGAATTCATCGACCGATTTAGCCCGGCGTTTCTTTCGACTTACCGTGAAATCACCAACGGAGCCGAGAGCGTGGGCATTCGCTACCTCACCGATGTGACCGAATCGGAAACGTCATTCAAAGAACAGTTGGCCGCGGCGGAGTCCGATGACCGACGCCTCCGCCGGTCGACGGTGGGCATTCACAAGGATGATTTGGCCTTTGAGTTGGGCGATTATCCATTGAAACGGTTCGGCTCGCAGGGTCAGCAGAAGAGTTTTTTGATTGCGTTGCGATTGACTCAATTGGCTTACATTGAGGAAGCTACGGGCGTAAAACCCATCTTGCTCTTAGATGATATTTTCGACAAAATCGATGACAAACGCGTGCAAGCGCTCATGCATTGGGTGACATCAGGAGAGTTTGGCCAGGTGTTCATCACAGATACCGATTTGGGACGCATTCCAGAAATGTTTCGCGAAACCGGCGCGGATGTCCAGGTTTTTGAAGTGAATGGCGGCGAAGTGCGTACTTTCGAGCATTGACCATGAAACGAAACGACGCCAAACCCTTGAAAGCTGCCATTCAGCAGTTCATCCGAGCACATCGGATGCAAAACCGCTTGGACGAGGTGGACGTAGTGCAAGCTTGGTCTGCGTGTTTTGGGTCGTATGTGGAGAGGCAGACGCGATCCATAAGGCTGCAAGAAGGAGGCAAGCTCTGGGTGAAACTTGACAGCGGGCCGTTGAAAGAAGAGCTGCAAATGTCGAAGGGCCAGGTGGTGGAGCGATTGAACGAAGAACTTGGTCGTATCCTCGTGCGTGAGTTGGTGATTCAATAATTTGAGCACATTCACGCACCCAATTTTTCGAGTTGTGACAAAATGATGACCCGGTTGCAACGATTGGTGTATTTTGGAGGTTGGTAGTGAAGTGCAGGAAAGCAGAACACAGATGAAGTCCTTGATTTGGATGGTGATGGCCACGGCCCTGTTGGGGCTCGGGTTGATGGGGGCGAATCAGCGTCCGGCCCATTGGCACGGGGACGGTCCGTATCATTCGGAGCGGTTTCTTTCTGCTTATGGCGGCTTACCGGACACATCGAACAGTTTGTTCACCGGCAGCGGAAAATGCGCGGGCTGCCATGCAAAAGATCCCAATCACTTTGCCAGCATCGCCGGTCAATCTTATCCCGCAGTCCCCATGCCCGATGGTTGGGACGTGAACGTCACCGATTACTGGCGCAGCACCTTGATGGCCAACTCTGCGCACGACCCGTTTTGGCGGGCAAAAGTCCGTCACGAAGTGCTCGTGAATCCAGAACATCAATTGGAGTTGGAGGACAAATGCACGTCTTGCCATGCGCCTCTTGGTCATTTTGCTGCGCATCATGATGGCGAACCGCACTACACGATGGCGGCGTTGTTGCAGGATAGCCTCGCCATGGACGGAGTGAGCTGTGTCGCGTGCCATCAGCAGGCTCCTTCTGCAGGCCAACACCACAGCGGCAACCTCGAATTTGACGACAGTTTGGAGTTCAATGCGGATATGTTTGTCCACACCTACAAAGCCTAC
>Ga0181568_10001699_pt1 | contig 20084 bp, 14 predicted proteins | sample 101ome_20_FD_133758 | JGI IMG/M metagenome (GOLD analysis project Ga0181568, IMG submission 133758) | Coastal salt marsh microbial communities from the Groves Creek Marsh, Skidaway Island, Georgia - 101404AT metaG (megahit assembly) | ecosystem: Environmental > Aquatic > Marine > Intertidal...
CGTCCATCTGGGCTAAATGTTGTAATTCCATGATCGTATCCTCTTCCACTCGGTTGCATTTATCTCACCATTTCCTTCTCGTCCTCGACGCTTTATGAGGGTGATGCTTCACCACTCTATACTTCCCACTGGAAGGACCCATTTGAACACTTGGCTTGTTTTCCCTTAATCTCATACAGTTGAAGTTCGTGGAACGAACATGCGAATCGCCGTTCTCAGCTCAGGAGGCAAAGACTCCTCTGCAGCTTGGTGGTGGGCAATGTGTCGCGGCTGGGATGTTGTGGCTGTTGTTACCGTGGATATCCAAGACGGTGACTCCCACATGTTCCAAGTTCCGTCGACAAATTGGGTAGAGCAACAGGCAGAACTCGCAGGTTTGCCGTGGGTTAACGTTCCTGCTTCTGGTTCGGTCGAAGATGAAATTAACGTTCTCGAATCGGCATTATCAAACCTCGAAATTGATGCCATTGTCAGCGGCGCATTACGCTCCGACTATCAAAAACAAAGGCTGGAGTGCATGAGTCAACGGTTGAACATCCATTCCTTTTCGCCGCTTTGGCATCAGAAACCAATCGACCATCTCTCAGGAATGGTTGAGGCAGGTTTCCAAATCATGATCACATCCGTATCATGTGAAGGATTGGACCATACATGGCTAGGACATGTCTTAACGATGGAATCTCTGAACGAACTTCATGATCTGTCGAAAAAATACCGATTCAATGTTGATGGGGAAGGTGGGGAATACGAAACCTTCGTCCTTGGTGGCCCCATTTGGTCACGAGCATTGCATGCAGAAGGCGAAGAACATCACACTGCAAGTCGTGGTGTTTTCAGGATTCATTCTGTGGTTTGAATCGCTGCACGTGCGAGGGCTACTGCTTCATCCACGAGCTCTCCTGAGACGCCGATGTGATTCCTTGGCTCAAACATGGCTTCCAATTCCTCTGCACTAAATGCAGCAGATATTGCGGGCGTACGGCTGCAAACATCGATCAGTTCCTCTTTGTTTGCGACAGCAGTAAATGATGCCTCGCGGAGGATTTCGTGTGCCTCGTCGCGAGGTATACCTCGTTCCACAAGGTCGATCATCACCTTTTCAGCCATGACCAATCCTCGTTGAGCCAGAATGTTTTCCATACATCGATCAGCATCAACCCACATGTTGGTAAGGACTTGGCGCGTTTTGGCTATGACATCCTCGCAGAGTGCACTTCCATGAGACAATGTAAACCGTTCACTGCTCGAATTGGCAAGATCTCGCTCATGCCACAAGAGAGCGTTTTCGTAGGTTGGAATGATAAAGGAACGAACGATTCTCGCTAGGCCTGAGGCGTTTTCAGACTTGATTGGGTTTTTCTTGTGAGCCATAGTGGACGAACCAACTTGTTTCTTAACATCAAATCCTTCTCCTGCTTCGGACAGTTCGGACCGTTGTAGGTTACGTATTTCTTGCAATATTTTCTCACATGTTGTTGCAACATTTGCGAGCCAAGACACATATTCGACATATCGGTCTCTGCCAACAACTTGCGTTGTTGCTAGAGGTACGCCGAGTCCTAAGTGTGTGAGAATGAGTCGTTGAAGTTCACGAGCATTCTCACCTTGTGCAGCTCCTGTTCCAACAGCGCCGAGAAATTTTCCAACCGCAATACGAGGCGTTGCTTCATCAAGTCGAATGAGTTGTCGCCTCATTTCATCAAGCCATACCGCTGCTTTGAGGCCAAAGGTAATCGGTACCGCAGCTTGTCCGTGGGTTCGTCCAAGCATGACTGTATCTCGTTCTCGTTCAGCAACATCAGCACAGACGCCGATTAAGAGACAAAGTTGTTCACGAAGAAGTACGATGCTGTCGCGCAGTTGGAGGGCAACTGCTGTATCAACGATGTCGTTGGATGTCGCACCGAGGTGAATGCACCAGCCGGCATCTCCTGCAGCTTCAGCCATAGCCTTGGTTAATGCCATAATGTCGTGACGTGTTTCTGCTTCGATTTCTGAAACACGTTCCTTGCGGACAGATTCAGGATTCGAGATCGCTGCAACGGCATTGTAATCTTCTTCAGATACACGTCCGAGTTGCCAATGAGCCCAGATGAGTGCTCGCTCAACTTCGAGCTGTCGTTCATGACGCCCAGATTCGGACCAGATGTGTTTGAAATTTTGGCACCCATAACGGTAATCGAGAGGACAGAAGGCCATGTTTCGTGGTCAAGAAGAGACTTCATGAACCTTGCTCACTGGCAGTCGCGGTCATTTCATCGCGTGATTCCTCATCTGTCGTCATCGCATAGCGAACCAAAACCATTGCAAATGCAGTAGAAATCAAGAAGGCGACTCCAACATAAATCGATAGGTTGTACCACAGCATTGCAACACCTACAAGTGAAACATAGGCAAAGAGTTGACAAATATTGGAGGCTGTTTTCAATTTCTTGACCATATGATGGCTCAATTTACCGTTGTTCTCGAGCAAGAAGGTGTAAATGAGGAAGTAAATCGCCTGAAATGGCAATGTTGCGGCAATGATGGTTAACGCTACTTCACGAATCTGGGTAGGATTCGCCTCCTGTTCCATTCCCTGAAAAAGCATGACTGCAGTATTGGTTCCGAGTAATGCTGCCATAATCGTCCATCGCTTGTCTTGGGACGAGGTGCGACTTTCAACATTGACAGAGCCTTCACTCATAACCAAGACTTCGCCAAATCGGGTTTGAATATATCGCTTAATGTACGGTTTGGATGCGGTTTTTTGAAGCCGCAATATGAAACCATCAAAGCGATTCAAGCAACTTGATTGCAGCACCAGTGATGGTTGCAACAATGAACAGTAGAATCATCATGCCGATCGGGCCGTATTGATTTGCATCGTTGATGGCAGTACTAAAGAAGCCGTCACGAGAGACCGCTTGACCGAAACTATCGGCCTCTTCGTATGGAGGTGGGTCTCTTCGAGGGATTCGCTCTCCCTTGCGAACATCACCGGACATGGTCTGACCATCGAGAGAGAGGTCAAGAGCATTTTGCATGAACGGAATCAAATCATAGGACTCCTTACACACTTCATGGCGGAACGTTGGTCGATGAATTTGAGCGGAAAACGCATACATCTCTCTGTTGAGGGCGGGTGCGGTGGAACCACCTTCGGTCTCCATTGCGCAGTGAATGAAATCCAATCTGGGGGCCGAGTGTTGTGGGCCTCTCCAGAAATGCCGAATCCATCACGATTTTCACAACTCTTTGCCTCGTTAAACATCGTCGAATCAAGTCGATTCCATGCGCTCAATCTCATTGGGGCGATGGATCGATGCGTTGACGCAATCGTTGAAGCAGAGCATAGCCTACCTAGAGTTGGATTGGTGGTCTTGGATGATTGGTGCGCTCCAACAGGCCGGATTGAAAGCGATAACTTAGAGGCCGTTTTCGACCTGGCAAAGCGGATGAAACCGGAGACAACTCTCCTTTTGATTTGCAAATCTGGAACCGACGTCACCGGTTCAGAAGCCAACTTTCATCCTCGCTCAAAGTCTGATTTTGAGCAGAACAAGTTTGAGATTTGGGGCTTGTATTATGATCAGAAAAACAATGTCAATCTTGATTTGCAAGGAGAAACCTTGAACGGAAAAATCAAGGAATCAGGATTCTTCTTCTGAATCCTCTCCAAGAAGTTTGGCCATTTCATCAAGAGCTTCATCATCTGGTTCATCAAAGCGCTGTGGGTGTCGTGCACCGCCCTCCAACGTATCTTCTCCTGCTACCTTTGGAGCATGGTTCTTCAACATCTCTTCGCGATTTTTCTTGGCACGCATGGCGACGAAAATCATCATTCCGAGGAACGCAAGAATGAGAATCGCAGTTGTGATTGTCTTTGTCGTGTCTTCTGCCATGGTGTTTTGTTTGCATCACCGCTAAAGATTGTTTTGTATCCTTGTTGTCTTAAAAATTGGTTTTGCAAGGTGGCGTCTTGCAGACGCAGGAGGTTGAATCCATTCATTCATTGGTAACAAACGAGGCGTACTCTCCCATCCATCATCGGTCTTGTACCCACATTTCTTACATCGAAGCCCTTGATTATGGCCCATTGACGACATTGCTTTGTGACATGTTGGGCAAGCCGGTCTCTTTTGTTCTGCAACAAGATGTCGAATGCGCATGAGTTCGATGTGGATTGATTGATCAGGTGCAGTTAATCCATTGCATTGGATGATGTCGCCTTCTTGCAGTTGTTGACAAATAGTTGCAATGCTTCCCGACTCTTTGAATGCCAAGAATCGGTTATTCTTTGTGTGAATCAATGTGTGGCCACCTTTCAGAACTTCGATGCTCTTGACGCTAACCTCGATGGGGTTATCCAAGTGATCATTGGTTGCTTGATTGGTTTCGAAGACCATCGATCCTGAATTCTGTTCTGTACCGGGTGCATCAAGAAGCAAGCGTAGTGCTTCTTCTGCCACGTTGCGAGTCCATGTGCGAATACCAAACAACACAGGCGATGCACCTTTTGGTGCTAACAAAGAAGTTCCAAGCCGATCATCACGACAAAGGAATGTTCCATCCATCTGATCGATGAGATTCATTGCACTTTCATCCAACTGTCTCGCACCCTTGTTTGAAATGTCTCTCCAAGCAATGGCTTCGAAGGTCGAACGTTCAGATGGCCACAGAACTGCAAGGGTTGCTCCAATTCTTCCGTGACCTCCCCATGAATTGTTGGCTTTCGGCAAATCGTCGATAGATATCTCCCCTCTCAACCCTTTTCTATAGAATTCATTATCGAACTCAATGTCAGAAAACCAGACCATTCCGGGGTCCGATGGATACTGTTTTCGTTCACTATGTTGGCTTATTTGCATTGCTCCCTTGAGTGGAAGAATCTTCTGGACCCAGTACTCATCCAAGAACGAGAGTAATTTGGATTCGTCATCGGAATTCAATTCAACGGCGACTGCAGCGTTCCCTCGGGTGCGTTGTCGGGCGAATGGCCACAAACGTACAAGTCGAGACTGTCCGACTTCAACATGATCTGGTAGGGCTTGGAGGAGGCGATACAATACTTCCGTTGTACATCCCCCTTGAAGAGAATCGGTGTCGTCCAGTCCAAGCCAACCCATGTTACCACCTCATTGGGTCGTAGAAATCACCTTCATCTTCATCATCGAGAACACGGTTAACGACTTGTGGCAAACCCAATTTGTCAGAGACTTCGAATGTTCTTGCACCAACTGCCCAACCTGCTCCCATGTCCGATTTTCGATCACCAATCATTGCATCGAGTACATGCCACGAATCTGGTTTTGCTCCAGCCCAATCGATACGCCCGTTGATTTTCCGTTCATTACGGAGTAAATTGTTTCCTTTCACGAGCATTCCTGGCCATGGCTTTCTACAACCACAACGGTCTCTGTTTCGATGTGGACACGTAACGATGATGTCAATAACTGCGTCTTGATTTTCTTCAAGCAGTTGTCTTCTGAGCTCATCATGAATCGTTTTCAATCGTTCAATGGTCCAAAGTTGGCGCATGATTGGTGACTGATTTGTGACAACACAGATGCTGTATCCCTTTTGACGTAAACGAGCAATGGCATCACCGCTTCCGGGTATCATCTTCAATTCATGCGGCTGATTGACGTAACCATTTCTGCCATAATTGAGGACGCCATCGCGATCGATGAATGCGATTGGGCCCGTGGCCGAACCCGAACCATCGACAATGGGTCCATCCATGTCCACTCGACATTGAACCAGTTGTTGGACTTAATGGGCAAACGTTTCTATGAGGTAGTGTTCTGGGAATAGCATGCTCCTTTCCAAAGAGGTTGCCACCATCGTTGGCGCACTTGGGATGGTCTTTCTTGCTATTTCTTGGCACAAGAGACACAATGAGGGGGTTTCACGACTTGCCCAATCGGGTTGGATTTTGGTTGGAATATATTACTTCAATGATTCATCGTATTATTTCGAACTTGGAGATCTCGTTCTCACGATTATGACAGCACTCGCCCTTCCAATTACAGTGGCCTTGGTGATTGCAGAAGCACGTTCTCTCACGGCTCGTGACCGGGCGGCTCTGAATTGGGCCAGGGGATGTATGGCTTACGCAGGCGGACCATATCTCCTTGTGGCTCATATCCCATGGCTTTCTGTACTGGCGATTTGGTTCGTAGCATCACAAGTAGCATTCTTCTTGTCCTTTACAGGTACAGTTGACATCGAACTGGGCAAAACATGGGTCAATACAGAAGAAGGTCGTATTCTATGGTCAGAGTGGGACGGAAACAAGTGGTTCATGACAGACGGTTTTGCTGAACACCCGTTCCAAACAGAATTGGTTCTCGCTGATGGAGGGTTGATAGGAATCAATTTCGTTCTTGCTTGTACAGCACTTCAATCAATGATTGTCTTTATCGGAGCTATATCAGTACTTGATGTCGATCGAAAACGAAGAATACGTGCTCTTCTGTTTACAGTTCCAGTTATTCACATCCTCAATTTGTTTCGTAATGCAGGACTGATCTGGATGCATCTTTCCTACGAAGGCTGGGAATATCTCGGAATGAGCATGTTCGAGTTTGGACATTCTTACGCTTCTCGGGTTGTTTCACTGTTTGCAATGTTTGTGATGGCCATTGCGATGTTTGAATTGCTACCTGAACTGCATCGACACATCTTACGATTGCTGGATGCTGCTGGACTTCGTAAGAAAAAATCGAAAATCAGTTCTTGATCCATCCTGAATCAGGATTGTCACGATACCATAAATGTCCACTGTTTGGTGGATACTCGATGTGTTCGCGACCGTTTGAATCCATCATACCCATCAAACTCGCAGCAGGCTCTTCCGTTGAAGGTTCAACAATCGCTTGTCCAAAGTCATAGAGGGGCATGTCCGATGTCCCAATAACAGGAGGTGCAGTGTTGACCGTTTGCAATTGTGGGGCTTCAGGGACGTGTACAGGTGATGACATTTCGTTGTTCATGTTTAACATCTGTTCAGCAAAGGCATCTGTTTTGTTCCATTCTTGATCCATGCTTGGACCAGAACCGCCTCCACCTCGTGCGAAGAGAATCAATAGTCCAATGAGTACGATGAGTATGGCACCACCTGCGCCATAGAGCATATCATTCGCAACGCTTGGGGCAAAGTCTGCATTATCTCCAATACCGTCGCCATCTGCATCATTGGATTCACTTGGATCGTTCGGGAATTGATCATCGATATCTGGGATACCATCGCCATCACTGTCGAATGGATTGTATGTTGTTGTACAGGCTGCGATTGCCTTTTCTATCTCCATGAAATCAATAAACGCATCATCGTTCAAGTCGAGTTTTTCAACATCAATGTCGTTCTTGAACGGTAATGATGCGAAGAAATCAACTGCGGTTCTATCTGGCAATTGTCCCATGAAGAGGTCAAGTTCATTCTCACAATTGCACACGTAAGCTAAAACTTCGTTAAATTCAATCAAACCATCTCCGGAGATGTCAATGTCACTGAGTTGAACTTCTCCGGGTGCTCCAGAGCGGCGGAATTCATCAGTATTGAGCAAACCATCGCCGTTGATGTCTGAATCTGCGAAGAAATCTTCCAATCCATCATCACAGGCCATGATTTCATCGGGTTCAGGTTCCGGTTCAGGAGGTTCCGGGCGAGTGTCCTCTTTCCAATAGGCGACAATAGATACATCGGAAAAATCGTCTTCTGCAATGACTGTGATATCGAATCTCCCTGCTGCAGGTGAGTAAATGTACAATTCTTGGTACGTTCCATCTCCATAGGAAGTAAATTCTTCCTCAAAGAGATCTTCTTCAAAGAATTCGAACTCATCAAATCCAAAGAAATCACCGTAGTCCACTTCGCCATCGCCAGTGATGTAGAGAGAACCTTCCCCGCCATAGGTCGTGATGATGAGCTCCTCTGCACGGGAGCTGAGATCCACATAGAAGTAGAGTTCTTCCCCAGCAGGAGCACTAAGTCCTTCTACGTCTTCATCATTGAACAACTCGATTGGTGTGCCATCGTATTCCCAAACGTACAGATCCTCAAAGGAAGCGGTGATTGAGACGCCACTGAATACACTCTTGGAATCGAGCAGAATGTGCCACTTGCCTGGTGTAGGATTGTTGAATCCAATCTTATCACTAGCACCAGGTGCTCCTGAATGATAATCTGCTTCACTTGCTGTAGGTGTGTTTTCAAAGCGCATGTGGAGCGTCGCCTCTCCAAATCCGCCGTCGAGGTCAACTTCGAGTCGCTCGGTCCCTGTTGGCACTTCAATGAAGAAATACTGGTCAAGACCATCGTAACCGCTCATTGGTCCATAAGCAATACCAGGTTGTAGTTCGATAGCAGTTGATGGGTCTGCGTTAGCAGGTGCATAGGTGAAATCAGCCACAATCGTGAAATCAGACGCCTTGCGATACGTGAATGCTGTGATGTAGTAAATTCCAGGCTCTACATCGAACAAATTGACTTCGTCACCATTCCCATCATTGGTTGACCAAGCAATGTTGCTTTGTTGAGTACCATCTTCAAAAAATTCATCGAAGCCTGGTTCGGTGTAATAGTAGTAGTAATTAGGATCGATAGGTCCTCCTGAGGACAGGATGAGGTCGACATTTCCTTTTCCACCGTATGTTTCAATCTTGAGTTCAGTAAGTGAATCTGTTACGTTGACGTAATAGTATTCCAATGCTGCATCCCAACTATTACGGTCAGATTCAACGGATTGTGATGTAATCGGAACACCGTTGAACAATTGTGTCATTTCTTCAAGACTTGGTGGCTCTTCCGCAACTTCCCAAGAGGCGATGATTTCCAATTCCTCGATGTCTTGCTTCGCAACGATGGAATACCACATGACGTCATACTCTGGCCATGTCCATGAGTTGAAGACCGAACCCCAATAACTGGTTAATTCCACGTCATAATCCCAAGGCGCAGGAATGCGGTCGTAACCAACATATGCGTCAAAAAGCATGTTCTCTTCGTACTCAGCATCCCAATCGTCGTAATAGATCTCGGACCAAGAGTAAATGGCGATGTCGGTCATGAATGTGTATTCCTCAAGTTCTGCATAGAAGAGGAGTGTGTCGCCTTCCTGAATGTTTTCTAAGACGAGGAATTCATCATTAGATAATTGTACAGCTTGTGCAACGATTGAACCATCCGGCATAACCCAATCCGCACCGTGAATTATCCCAATGCGTTCCATTGTGGCATCGTTTAATGCATCGCCAGTGTCACTTCCTTCACCCTCCCAAAACGTCCATTGACTGACAGGTTCCCACGTGTTGTTTTCAAGGAATGCGATGGTGAGATCATCGATGATACCCTCGAAGTGATAGCAGTCGCAACCAGCACCCATACGAGCGATGTACAATTCATCACAATCGTCACCAGAGGTAAAACAATCATTGGAGCCAAAATCACCTTGAGGGATGTTGGCATCTTCGGCAGAAATATTGCCTGCAGGGATCCCATCGATGGTAAAGAATCCCCCAATACCTTCGGTAATCTGGACTCCGATTGTGTGCCATGTGTCCTCAGTAATGCTCATGTTCGACATTGGGTGCTTGGAAAGACTGTATTCAGAAGCATACCCAATGGCACCATCAGAGAGATACATACCCCATCCATAGTCTCCTTTCATGGTAATAAATCGAATGCCATCAAGACTTGTGGCCTTAACTGTCGCCTCAATTTCTAACGAACCGGTGGCGATGAGATCATCATCATGATCAATGACAATGTGGTCTTCAACACCGTCAAATCGAAGAGAGAAATCAGCACCAGGACCTACCTCCACTACACCGTAGACAGGGAAGTATTCTGGTTTGTTCTCCAAATCGTTCCATGTTTGGGGCATGATGTTCCCCATATTCGTTGATGCGATGTGAACGTAGTCTGAGTCATCCCCTCCAGTTGGTTGATCAATGCCCCAGTTTCTGTACAAAAACGGAGTGCCATCGTGCCAACGGTAGAGGCCTTCATCTTGAACATCGTTTAGTCCAATCCAGAGGTGACGGCTTTGATCTCCAAAGCTTGCAAATGTGTCAAAGACCCAGGTGTTTTCTTCTTGATCATCGATGGTTGTTAGGTATCCGTCGAGCGAACGTGCCTTAAATGCAGCATCTTCCCAGGATGATGCAGAAAGTAGGTGATACGTCTTGTTGTTGTCAGGATTAACCGCTGTATGCATGATCTCTATTTCATCGAGTACGCTTGAGTCTGCTTGTGCCGGTGCAACCATGCATGTTGATACGAGCATCATCAAAATCAGGATAGAAGCAACGACTGGAGAGCCTTTGGCCATGTTCTTGTCAATGATTGGACGTTCATAACTCCATTGCCTGCGAGTCAATTCAAAAATTGCCTTATGCTCTTGTATCGTTGAGGTGTTTCAGATAAAGAACTTGGTAAAGTGGTTTGTCCATTTATTCAATCTTCTTACCACCGATACGGAGTTCTGTCTTGAGAGGCATTTGATGTTCCCATGCAAATTCTTTCACAACACGCCAACCCTTTTCGCTTCCTTCGTAATCTGTAACATCGATGATTTTGTTTCGTGTATTGGCCTTGAATGCAGCAACAGGTTCAGCATTGCGGAACACGAGATAGGCGCTCCCGAAACCAAACCTTTCCTTGAGGACATCACCGAAATAAGGAGCAATCGGATCGGTTGGAGGGAGAACAAAGTCTCGTATCGGATTGATTGATTTTGCTGACTCCAACAATTCTTTTCGCCCCCAACAAACTTCGTGTAAATTCTCGATGAGGAATCCTTTGACGAGCGTACCATCATCCTCGAATTCATTGAGAATTGCTTTCAGTTCTTCAGGCTTAAACGGCGTACCTGAAAGCCGCAACAATTGTTTGATGGTGATGATTGGGAAATCACTCACCAAGTTGCGGAGGTACTCCTTTCGTAGATGAACAGGATCTTCATCCGTTCGTGGGTGAACTGCACGGAATCCACCACGGAAATCTTCGACAATGTGTCCTGTGCGAATAAGTGGTTGAACGAGTTTTCGAAATTCTGATTGGGTCAATGCATGTCGTTCCTTGAAGATGTTTGGATCGGTTTGTGTACTAAAGAAATCAATAATGTCGACCAAGTCTTCTTCAGGAGGAATGCCACGAATGGTAAGCAGGGTCTCAAAGTATTCGTAAGGGGCCCATACTTGGTGACCTCTCATGTTGACACCTTTGTGCAATCGATTTGCACTGGCCATGGATTTGAGATTCGTTCGAAATACTTCACAACGACCACGCAATGCAAAATCATCTCGTATTTCCTTAATTTTCCGAAGAGCCAAGGTTTCGTTTTCATGGCGTGTCTCCTGGTGCAGATGGTGTTGGTGGAACAACGCCCGTTCAGCGATTTCCCTCGGCTGTGGGTCAACAACACCGCCTCGAATCATTCGTTCACCGACTTGTTTGAATCCAATTCGCTCCAAACCATCCCTCATTGGTTTACTCAGTTCTGAAATGGGTTCGCTGTTCACGTTGGTGAGGACAGCAACGTCAACCAGTTGGTCTGCATGATTTTCAAGTAAAATGAGGAAGGCATCACAAAACTCTTCGAAATAGGCTGTTGGAACGTGCATGTCCTTAATTTCCAAGTAATCGTTGACCCGGAACATGAGCACCTTTCCAACAGGATCAACACCCTTGAAGACTGGAAGATACCAACCACGATCCAATGCTGATCGCACTTCCCAAATAAATCGAGAAACGTAAGGGTCGGACTGTGTAAGAATCCGGATTGTTCGATCTTCACGGCGTGGAACCTGTAGCATCTCGACTTCACTTGGCGTACAATAGAAGTCTTCCGTATCGGGGACGAGAGCGGTCACCTTTGAAATGCGTCCACTTGTTTCGAGATTATGCAGTGCAACAAGAAGATCTTCGTAATTCCTTGAAACATAGAAACGCAAGGTACTTGCCTTTACTGGGCCCATTCGACGGACAACTTCTTCCAAAGCATCTTCAAATTCCATCGGTTTGTAAATACCGTGAACCTTGTGGAATAGGGACAAACGACGTCTCCTTCCGATGACTTCCTCGAATTGCTTGACAAACAACATTTGGCGATCCAAATTCGATATTGCATTCTTGACATCTCGCTCCAACTGACGATGTTCTTCACCTTTCGGGAAATCCTGAACCAATTCTTGGCGTGTGATGTTTTCATCCGGGTGAAGCTTGGAGAGGATCTCTTCTTCCATTGCACCAATCCACGGTTCTGGTTTGAGTCCCAGGAGCATAGGGATGTTGTTTTTCGTTGTGTACCCCATTCGATTATGCAACAATCGACCACTTACAACATCGGAATCGAGTTGCAAGTCTTTCCAATCTTTGAAGCGGAAATCCTCGATTCTGTAGAGCAATTCTTGTTGTTTTTGGACCAAAACATGTTCATTGAAGGCTTCGAAAACATCATTGTATTTTTTGAAAGATTTATCCAACACAAGATTTTGAATCCATCGATATTCTACGATTTCTTCTTCGCCGCCAGTAATCCGATGTTCGTCCACTTTCAGGATCAATTCTGCTTCATCCGTTTGCGTGAAGAAACCGACTGAAATAACGTTGCGAGTTTCCAATTCATGGACAATTCGGTCCACTGATTTCTCTGAGAATGGGAGTCGTTTATGCAGGATTTCAGTCGTTTTTGGACCTTCTGAGCCGAGAATTTCAAGGATTTTTACCCTAAGTGCCTCATGTGGATCTCCGACAGAAATTGTCTTCCATTTTGTTGGAGTCGTTCCGTCAAATTCAGTAGCTATTTCGAAGGACATATCCTTTGTATCGTAATCTCGTAAATCGACGATCGAACTTGAATCACTGGATGCGAGACATGCGAGCGTGCCATGAATTTCAGCCATAAATGGGTTGAACCATTTTCCATCGATATCACGTTCACCCGTTCCATCGATCTTCGTAATCTTTCCGCGATTGCAGAGATCTTCGACCCACGATCGAATCACTTCCAACTCAATACCTTCGAGTTTATCACGATACAATGGATTGTTGAACTCTCGATCGAGACCTCCTCCGTGCTGCATTAGCTCGTACAGTGTGTCTGGAGAATGAGGAATTGGTGCTTTATCGCTGTAGTATTTGTCCAACTGTTCAGTTGTCATTTCCGTCGCTAGACTACGCGAACCCATCAAGCGTCGAAGGACCTCAGGATCGATGTCTTTGACAAGGAAAGCACGTGTCTTCATCGACATAAGGTCCTCGAATGCAGACATGTAGAGGCTCATGCCGAGGCGAGATGGAATCGTAACCTTGGTGTGAACAATACGAGCATCACCTTCGATGCACGACTCGAGGAATTGGTTTAATCCAAAGACGTCAATATCGCCAAACAAAACCTCGTTCTTGGCCTCCCTCATCAACAATGAACCTTCCATTGTTCTGTGGCGGGTAAGCAAGGCCTCGGCTTTTTGTTGAAATTGTTGTGGACTGATTTCTTCTGCACCCACTCGCTTTGGAATAATCATCGAGCGACCAGCGACTTCCCGGAATCGCTTAGCAAAAATTTGCGTATTGATGATGTATCTTTCAATGACCTCGATGTGATTGTTCGATCGGAATGCTTCGTACAGTTGTCCTGGATCTACATCTTGAGCAGTTCGAATCAACAATCCATTTTCATCAAACGATAATTCGATGACACTTACTCCCGAAGATTCAGCTATTCCTGCCATAAAATACCCAAGTGCAGTGTTGAATGCACGTCCTCTGCAGGTTGTGATAAGGTAGGCAGGGTGGCCTGTTCCTATAATCTGTTCAATCAAAATTCGATTGGGTTCTGGGACTTGGAACGAATCAATTGTGTGTTCTTCCAAGTGTCTTGCAATGGCATTGGATACTGAATTGCTTAATCCATATGCATCTCTTAAAACTACACGCGGATCTTGTTCCCTACGCAATGAAATCATGCAATGTCGTATCAGAGACAGAAGGGATGACGACAATTCACGGCTTCGTGAACGTGCCTCTCCTGACCATGAAGGAACGGTAGGTCTGTACCCGGTTACGCTTGAAACGTTGACTCGAGTTCCTTGGATGTTGGTGACACGATAGGTGGAACCGCCGAGCAGAATGACGTCACCTCCTCGTAAGTTGGATACGAATGAACCAGAAAGTTGACCGAGAATCGATCCTTCAGCATTGAACACGAGGTAGGAATTATCAGGCGCAATTGTACCAATGTTCGTGTAGTAGATCATACGTGAATAGCCACGTTTTCCATATGTGTTGTCTTCCCAATCAATCCAAACACGACGCTCTTCCTCAAGCATATCCAAGACTTCGATGAAATCATCGTATTCGAAATTTCTATAATTCCAAGCACTGGATACGATTTCATATGCTTCATCAATGTCTATTTCATTGATAATGACCAATCCGATGAGGAATTGGGCCACAACATCGAGACAGTTTACAGGAAAATCCAACCGATCCATGTCTCCCGATTGAATAGCCGCCTGCAAAGCTGCTAGTTCAATTAGGTCATCAACACTTGACGGAAGGAATCGTGCACGAGGAATACCGCCAACATGGTGTCCTGCACGGCCAATCCGCTGCAATGCAGTTGCGATGTCACCGGGTGAACCAAGTTGAATCACCATGTCCACGGCACCGATGTCGATACCCATTTCCAACGACGAAGAGGTGACGACAGCCCGAAGATGTCCATTCTTGAGTTGCTGCTCAACATTCAGACGAATTTTTTTGTCCATTGAACCATGGTGGCCTGCCACCAATTCACCAAGACCAAATTCAGGTCGTCGTAATCGTTGAACGAGCGTTTCTGTCATTTTCCGAGTGTTTGCAAAAACCAACGTTGTCGTATGTGCAGTAATCAAATCGGCAATGACATTGATGTTTTCATCCAATATTTTCAGTACTGGCAAATCACTGAATTTTGGATGTGGGAGTACGATGTCAAGATCAAGTTCCCTTGAACCAGACACCTTTGCAATGTGCACTTTTTGACCATCTCCACGAGATTCACGATCGTCACTTGCCACCAAATATTCTGCAACGGTTTCAAGCGGTTCCATGGTTGCTGAAATTCCAATACGTTGCACTGGGCGCTCCAGAAGTGTGTCCAAATACGCAAGTGTAAGGGCAAGATGCACACCTCTCTTGGTAGGGACAAGAGAATGCAACTCGTCGATAATCATGTACTCGACGTTACTAATGATCGGTTGAAACCTAGGTGATGTAATAGCTATTGCAAGGCTTTCAGGTGTCGTAATGAGAATGTGAGGTGGCTTTCTAAGCATTTTTTGTCGTTCAGATTGAGGCGTATCTCCGGTACGCAATCCGACTCGAATTTCTTGAGCTCGATCAGGTAAAAAACGTTCAGATATTTCATTAAGTGGGCCAATGAGATTCTTCTGAATATCGTTGGCAAGGGCTTTAATCGGAGAAATATAAACACAATGAATTCGTTGTTCTAAATTTCCATTTAACGCCTTGCGTACCAATTGGTCAATAATCGTGAGGAATGCGGTTAATGTCTTACCTGAACCTGTCGGGGAACACAACAAGAGATGTCCACCATCCATGATCGTTGGAATAGCAAGTTTTTGGGGGCGTGTAAAATCAGGAAATTTTTCCTTGAACCAGTTTCGTACAGGAGGACACAATTGGTCCATCAAAGCATCCGTTTCTGTCGGATGTTCAAGATACGTAATCTGAGGCATATTTTTTTCACCAATCTCAGTGTTGTGGAGGCAAGGTACGACACATATGATTGTTTCGTTTTTCCCTTACGCCCAACCGAGACCTTTTTTGCCCCAACGTCGAACGGTTTGTGTATCTGGATCGTCGCTAATTGTGAGCAATGGTGATTGTGTTGATATTGGAGGCATTAGAATCTCATGAAGTGCTTTTGTGGGGCAAGAACCGATGCAAGAGAGGCAGCCAACACATTGGGAGGCTACAACAACAACTGGTCGTTTCTTGTGATTTCGTTCTTGTGGATTGTATGAAAGTGGTAGAAGTGCTTCGAAGGGACAATGAGGTATGCACAAATCACAACCTGTACAATCCGCTTCGGTAATTGCTACCATGGATTGTCCCATGGAGATGCCTAAGTGTCCGGGTTTTTGAATGCAAGCCTTCGTTCCAGAGGTCAAGTTGAAATGCCATCTCCATCAGGAAAGGCTGAGGGGATTCGCTGTCCAAAGATGATGCACGTCTTGAACGGTTGCAAGGAATGCTGCGACAGCGCGGTATTCTCCTTCCCGCATTCGATATCTACGGCGGAGCAAAAGGGTTTTACGATTTTGGACCAGTTGGAGGACGCCTTCGTTCCAGGTTGAACCAAGTTTGGCTCGATCATTGGCTCTCTATGGGCGATATCGTTGAGATTTCCTGCCCAACCGTTACCCCTTACGAAGTTCTTGAAGCAAGTGGGCATGTCGGAGAATTCTCAGATTTTATGACGGTATGCAACCAATGCGATGAAGCGAGTCGGGCAGACACACTTTTGGAGGAACATCATCCAAATCCTGATGCGTTATCGAAATCCGAGTTGCAGAATTTGCTCGGTGAATTCAACCCACCGTGTCCTTCGTGTTCTGCTTGTGATTGGAGTGAGATAGAAGCCCAAAATTTGATGTTTTCGACGACCATCGGAGGCGGCTCATCAGGACGAGAAGGATTCATGAGACCAGAAACTGCTCAAGGCATGTTCACTTCGTTCCCCTCTCTGTATCGTCATTTTAGAGAACGACTACCGTTCGGTGCCGTACAAGTTGGAAAAGGTTACAGAAATGAGATTTCTCCACGACAAGGTATGATTCGCTTACGTGAGTTCAACATGGCGGAATTGGAATACTTCATCGACCCAAACCAACCGATTGCACATGATTTTTCGCCTTGGTCGACAATGAATTTCAACCTGATTGATGGTGAAGGAAAAGCCCATCACTTGTCTTTGGTCGATGCCGTTGAAATGCAATTGATTCGCCATGCAACGGTTGGATACTTTATGGGCAAAACGTATGATTTCCTCCTCGGTGTTGGCATTGATCCTGATCGACTTCGATTTAGGCAACATGCTTCTGATGAGATGGCTCACTACGCATCGGATTGTTGGGACGTTGAAATCGAAGGTTCCTATGGATGGGTCGAGTGTGTTGGTATTGCTCATCGAGGATGCTACGACCTCGAAGCTCATGAAAAGGCTACGGGCAAGACACTTCGGGCACGTCGTGAATTCTCCGAACCTAAAATTGTTGAAATCGATGGTTGGACAATCGATGGTGGGACCGCAGGGCCTGCATTCCGTGCAGATGCAGGTCAAGTCAAAACCATCGTTGAATCATTTGATTCGAATGTGGAGTTCCCAACACATGTCACGCTCTCCGATGGGCGAATACTCTCAGTAGGACTAGAACATGTCAAGCGAGTCCAAAAAACGGTTAAAGAAACAGGTGAATGGTATATCCCGCATGTTGTTGAGCCGGCATTTGGTATTGACAGAATTCTTTGGCATGTCCTTGACCATGCCTATGTTGAAACCGAAAAGAGCGGTGAACCTTACCGCATGCTGAAACTATCTTCATCGATTGCTCCAGTCGATGTTGCAATTCTTCCTCTCTTCGAAAAAGATGGCATGGATGATGTTGCGAATGAAATACATCAACGATGTTGTCAAACCTCTGGTATTGTTTCTCTTTACGATGCAAGTGGTTCGATTGGAAAACGCTATGCTCGTGCTGATGAGGTAGGAGTTCCGATTTGTGTTACTGTAGATCACCAATCTGTTGAGGATGGAACGGTAACCATTCGTCATCGAAACGATGGCTCGCAAACTCGAATTTTCATCGATGAACTCCCTTTCTTCTGATGAAGGAAACATCTTCAAGAACCGTCGTTATGTTGGAAATTTATGAGCGGTGCTTCAGATTGGACTGAGCGGCATCGCCCAACCTCGGAGCACCAACTTGAGGGCAACGAGGGGCAACGCCGCAAAATACGTGAATGGCTCGATGGATGGGTAAAGGGTCAGCCAAAGAAGAAGGGTATTCTCCTCGTTGGACCGCCAGGCGTTGGAAAAACAACAGTGGCTCGTGCCATTGCCCAAGATATGGGTTGGACAGTCATTGAACTCAATGCGAGCGATACACGAAATGCCGTTGCTATCCGCAAAGCAGCTACACAATCATCAACACACCGTTCACTCTTTCATGATCCTAGCAAACCACAGCAACGAACCCTCATTCTATTGGATGAGGTTGATCATATCGGAGGTGGACTTCGGGCTATTAGTGAGGACCGCATTCGAAAAGGTATCGAAGACGATGAGTCAGCTTCACTTTCGGGTGATTCGGGAGGGAAGGCGGAATTGTTACGCCTTCTCCAGGTAACCAAGCAACCAGTGATACTTGCATGCAACGATATCATGGGGCTCTGGGGTCGTTCGTCGTCCACTTGGAGGAACACAAAAGATCGATTTAGTCGTCATCTGATTACCGTAACGTTCGACAGAGTTTCTGATGAAGCATTGCGAAGAATCGCTCGAAGAGTCCTCAGAGAAGAAGACATTGATTACACGAACGATGCCATTGATGCACTCGTTGATGGCAACCATGGAGACTTACGCGCTTTGGTGCGTGATTTACAAGTCCTCTCATCAGGAGACGTCAACGCACTCAATCCTGAATTGGTGCGTCAGCACCTAGAGGCAGGAGTGCGTGATATGACTACAGAAGTATTTCCCGGAATGGAATCTCTGTATCGTTCTGAATCAGCTTCAGATGCAGTCTCCATAGGCCGTAGCATCGATAAGCAACCTTCAGATTTGATGAACTGGGTTCATTGGAACAACTCATCGCTGTTCGATGAAGTTGCTATGCGTCGAGGTTCCAATGCACTTGTTCTCGCTGATCGCTCGGTTGAAAGCCGTTATCGAGATCTTGCCCATCATTCATCGTATTGGACATTGCACTTGGCCTCATTGTCGGCTAGTGTGGCTAACAACAAGACTCTGCCAAATCGCATTTTCCCGAGTTATCCGAATTATCTGAGGCGATCCGGTTCTTGGGCACGTCCAGCCATTATCACTCATCTTGCAGATATTTCGAAAACAAGTCGGTCGACAGTTCGTCGAGAATTCATGCCTTTACTGAGTGCACTTCATCAAGAGAATCCTGTTTTTGGAGACCCAAATCGATTTGAGATATCACTTGCATTGGGATTGAGTGCTGAAGAACATGCAGCATTGTGTAATCTTCAGGCCTCTCGTAAATCTACGAAAGCATTGATTCAGGCGTATGAACAAGCAGAGGAGCAATGGAAAGATCCTGTTATTGATTCTGTGCTCGAAGAGTTGCACGTTGATGAACCAGAACCAGAGCCTGAAGTTGAGCAAGAAGCAGAACCAAAGAGGGATTCAGCTCAGCGGACCTTGTTCTGATTCTTCGTGAGGCTCTCTCGAAATCATTCGCTTGAGTCGTGCAAGAGCACCACGAGGCGCCTGATCTTTGGACTCGGATCTCCATGTGTGTGGATGCAAGAGAATGACGGCAGTCAATAACTCGAGACGACCGAACCACATCAGAATGGACGTCAACAACAATGCTCCTGAGTTGAGACCAGCCCACGTTTCTGTAGGGCCATAATTCCCTAATGCTGGTCCAGTGTTTCCAAGACTCGATGCAACCAATGCCAAAATGGATTCAAAATCTTCACCAGGTACGATAAGAGCGAGTAAGATCGATGAAATTGCAAACAAACCAATCCAAACGAACAACATTCCTACAATGAGTCCAAGTTGTTGGTCACCAACAACTTCTCCATTCATTCGAATGGTCTGGACCTTGCGTGGTTGTGCAATTCGAACCAGCTCACGCATAGCGACTTTGAATGCTAGATTGATTCGTAGAAGTTTCAATCCACCGCTTGTACTTCCTGCAGAGGCACCGACAATCATCAACATGAACAAGAAGAGATGTGTAACAACAGGCCATTGCATGTAGTCGGTTGATGTGTAACCTGTCGAGGACCCCAGAGAAACAACATTGAACAGAGAATCGATGAACGAGTCGAC
>Ga0181568_10001704_pt1 | contig 20044 bp, 37 predicted proteins | sample 101ome_20_FD_133758 | JGI IMG/M metagenome (GOLD analysis project Ga0181568, IMG submission 133758) | Coastal salt marsh microbial communities from the Groves Creek Marsh, Skidaway Island, Georgia - 101404AT metaG (megahit assembly) | ecosystem: Environmental > Aquatic > Marine > Intertidal...
AGCAGCAATCTCATTCTTCCATCACGGTTCACTTGACGGCACCATTATTGGAATGACTCAAACATTCAAGAATTCTATGCCTATCTTTCAGGGCGTGGGTCAGTTTGGTTCACTTAGATCTCCAGAGGCAGGTGCTCCTCGTTATATCGGCGTAAAGTTTAACGAAAACTTTCGACGGCTCTATATGGACTTTGGTCTCACGACACCGAAGTTTGAGGAAGGCCAGGAGATCGAGCCCAAGTACTTCCTGCCGATTGTTCCCACAGTGCTGCTTAATGGTGGTTCAGGGATTGCTGTAGGATTCGCAACCAATATTTTGAACCGTAACCCATCTGACATCATCGAAGCTTGCCTGGATCATCTGTCCAATCGGAAGATTAAACGACTCAAGCCATGGATTAACGGATTTTACGGCACAGTCACACCTGTTCCTGATACTCCTCGCAGTTGGATTTTTCACGGTGATTATGTAGTCAAGAATACATCAACTGTTATTATCAATGAGATTCCTCCAGGCTGGACGTATGAGAAGTACGAGGCACATCTTGATAAACTCCAAGACAAGGGTGTCATTACAAGCTACGATGACGACTCTTCTGATAAGGTCAGTTACACGCTTAAGTTTCAAAGAGTTAAACTCAAAGCTTTGATTGACAAAAATAAGCTTGTGTCAACGCTTAAGCTTGAAGAAAAGCAGACTGAAAACATTACCACACTTGATGAAAACGGTGAGCTAAAGATTTTTGAAACAGCTGAAGACCTGCTCGCTTATTTTGTAGATTTTCGTCTAGGCTATTATGTCAAGCGTAAAGAATACCTTCTTGATAAAATTGACCGAGACTTATTTGTGATTGACAACAGAGTAAAGTTTATTAAGGCAATTATTGACCAGAAGCTTGAGCTAAGAAACAGAAAGCGTGCAGATGTAGAAAACGATCTGCCCGGTCTTGATATTCAGAAGCACGAAGATTCTTATCGATATTTGCTTGATATGTCTGTGCACTCCCTGACAAAAGAAAAGTGGGAAGAGTTACAAAAGCGTGCTGCAGATCTAAAGAAAGAGCGTGCAAAGATTGAGAAGACCACACCAAAGGACTTTTACCGAAAAGACCTAAGAGATCTTAAGAAGTTTGTTTGATTGCTAGAGTGCATAAGATATAAATGTAATTTAAAATAACTTCACCAAGGAGGTTGACATGGGTGGAAAAGCTCACGGCGGAAAGCGTATTAACCGCGATACTGCATTGGCTCTATATTCTGAGATTGTAGATCAGATGCCAACTGTAGAAAATGTAAAATTGTGTGGGAGCGCAAGACGTCTAAAGCCCACGTGCGGCGATCTGGACATCGTTGTCGTTCCTGCAGATGACCCACAACTCAAGAAAGAGCTTGATGACTTTTTTGTCCGCATGTTCGGACATCAGAAGAGCGGAAAGCCTGCAAAGAATGGACTTTTCCGCGGAGTACAGACAGAGTTCTATGTAGCATCTCCAAACAATTTTGGCACCTTTGTCCAGATGTGGACTGGCAGTGCCTATCATAACGTATCGCTGCGCCGAAAGGCGACGAAGATGGGATATTCACTTTCCCAGTACGGTCTTAAATGTAAATCTACAGGTGAGATTGTAGAATTCAAAAGTGAAGAGGAGCTCTATAAGGCTCTCAACACGCCATTCAAGAAACCGGAGGATAGGTAATCATGGCAAATACTGAAGTACTAAAAGAGTTTATTGGAAAGGTTAAGCAGCTCGAGTCTGAAAAGGAAGAGCTTAAGGAGTATGAGAAGCAGCTATTTGCTGAATACAAGGATCAGCTTGATATCAAGTCTTTTCGATACGCACTTCGTATTGCAAAGATCAAGCAGAAGCTTTCTCAAGTCGAAGATGCAGAAGTAGATCAGCAGCTTGAAGTTCTTCTCGAGCAGTTTTGATGGATTCACCTGAGGTCGTTGAACTAAAGTCAGTTCTTGTAGACCATTGGGAAAATGCATTTCATGTGGTTGAATCAGGCTCAGAGTATAAGATCTATGTTGAATTAGACGATACAAATGAAAAGACTGATCTCTGGAATCACATCCCGATGAAATTTAGAAAGAAATATGTATTGATATTTAAAGTTCCAACGGGTTACATTGATGTCTTCTTACGTTCTAAAACCAAAAGTTGATGTTGTCATGGTGTCTAAAAAGACACGTGGCAAGTTTCCCGGAGAAAAAGCTCCTGTAGGAACATTAGGTTTGGTTTGGTCGAGCTGGACATCTAACTCAGTGTTTCATACACAAAAGATTTCTCTTTTGACTGCGAGCGGTGAAGTACTTTTTACAACAGCAAAATGTACAGACCTCGTTGGTGATATTACAAAATTTGACGACCTTTATGAAGCTTACAAGAAATATGCAGAACTAAATTTTGTACCTATCTTTGGCTTTGTAAGAAAGCCTGAGAGCAAGTCTGAATTTATTATTGTAAAGTTTCTTTCTCGTGACAGAATCATGACTGTTCCTACAAGTTGTGTTCACTACGAAGATCTAGATGAAATATTCGAATCAAAAAAACAAGATAATTTTTACTGCCTCAGAATTGAGCCTTGGTTCTTAAAGGCAAGAGATCTTTTGTAGAGTGCATAATTTCAATTAATGATTTAAAATATCTTCACAAGGAGGAAAAATGAGCCTTTACATTACTGAAAACGATGCTAGAGAAATTCTGAGTCGCATGAAGGGATTCGAGTCAGACCTGCGCGGCGTTTACGAAAATTGGTCTTACGACTTCCGAGAAAATCTTGGCAGACGAAACGCTCTTGTGTCTATGGCGCAGGAAACTGAAACTGCACGTGTCTTGTCTCGTAAGTTTCGTGATGTTTCTTCTGACGGTGCACCAGGTAAGCCTGACATTGTTATTGGTGAAATCGGGGCTGAGCTTGAGTGCAAATTGACAAGCGGATCTAGATCTGGCAATTCTGTCAACTTCGACTTTCGAACTGACTGGGAAACCATCTGTAATAAGGAGAAGCTTGACTACATCTACATTCTTGCAGATGAAAACTTCGAGAAGTTTGCCTTTCTCTTCTTTGAAGGTCTTACTCCCGATGACTTCTTTCCACCAGCAAGTGGTTCACGTGGAAAGTCTCGCATGAACAAGGAGAAAGGAATGAAGAAGTGCACTCCTCTCTTTGGAAGCTTTGTCAAGCGAAACGATGTGTACATCGAAGCAATCAATGCAGATATCAGAGATGCGACTGCAAGTTTTAGGACGCGCATGGAGGATTTGCATGGTCGATCTGCTTCTACTGAAAAGAAGAGGGACAGGATTCGAAAGCTCATCGCTTCTGAGATGGGTCGTCTCGAAAAGAAAATGGACAAACTCCAGGAGCGAATTGCATACTGGGAAGACTCTCCCGACAGTTTCACTTTCGTTCTTGAGAGTTTGAATTAATTGCACATTGAGTGCAATTGCAACCTACTTAATGTATAATAAAAAAGCCAACAACAGGAGATAAAATGAAAATCAATGTGGCAATCGACGACATTCCATTCGGAACTTCTATCCAGGATATCACTGTACCTGATGTACTGAAGAAGCGTATTCCAACAGGTCTAGACTACTTCGATGCTGCAATCGGCGGCGAAGGGTTTACTCCATCTATGGTTACTCTCTTCACAGGTACTCCCGGCTGCGGCAAGACTACCATGATGCTGACTCTGGCAAATTCGCTCCAGGGACATGGTGGGCAGGTTGTCTTCAACACTGCTGAAGAGTCTCTTCACCAGGTCAAGATGACGTCTGAACGACTGCGTCTGCGAAACTCCTTTATGGTCGGAGGACTAGATAATGTTGAGGAGCTGCTTAAGGGTTGTGACAGGGTTCGAGCAGCACATCCTGATCGTCCTTTCTTCTTGATCGTTGACTCGTTGCAGTGCATGAACGACGGTTATTTCAAGAGCGGTCGTATTACTTCTGCAACGAGTGAGCGTTCTCTGCAGATGATTACCAACTATGCAAAGGAACACGCTTGCAACATCCTTGTGATTGGACAGGTTACTAAGGACGGCAAGATGGCAGGCTCTAACAAGCTCAAGCACATGGTTGACTCTCATATCCATCTTTCCGTTGAGGAAAAGGATGAGGACCTGCGCGGATGCCGTGTTCTTGAGACACAGAAGAATCGCTTCGGAGGCTGTGGACACATCGTCTTCCTCAACCTTCGGAAGAGTGGATTCCAGGAAGTTGCACGAATCTCTGCAGCAGGAATCTAAATTGGAATTCCGGGGGAAGTTTTCCCCCGAAAGACCTAGATACGGTTACACAAGAGGACAATATGAACAATTTTATTAAAACTGCTTTGATGATTATGGTTGCTGTGTCAATTGTAGTCGCTTTCTCTGTAGTTGCTCCTAAGCAGGAAATAGTTGATGATGTTGCTCAGACAACTATAGACTATCAGACTGAGTACACGCTTCAAAATCTTATTAAAACTTATGATCTTACTCAAGATACGGGACATTTCATTGATCCCGAGAGCAGGGTCGACTATTGCGAAACTGAATAGAGGTAGTTATGAACATGGTGACTGTAGTACAACACGGTTAATAAACTTGCGCCTAGACAAACTTCTGCATATCATGTAGTTGCTTTTGTCAAGTCTGGAAATCATCTTGTTGCGGCTGCTAACGATGAGAAGTCTTCGCCTCGTTATCTGCGTTTTTATGACAAAGGGATTACTACTTGCGCTTACACTGGCCATGCAGAGATGATTTTGTGCGACAAAGTCAACAACATAAACAAGAAGACTGTTTATGTTGCTCGATTCTTGAAGGACGGAACTCCGACCATGGCACGTCCTTGCCGTCATTGTCAAAAGTATCTTTACGCTTCGGGTGTAAGAAGTGTCCGGTATACTGACTGGGGTGGCAAGTGGCGTAAGATGAGAATTTTTGAGAATCCCTACTAAGGAGTATTTATAGAATGTATTGTGTAACAATCTACAATAAGAAGAAGCATCACGACGTAGGTCCTACTTTCTTTTCTGGCTCTGAAGAAAAGTACAAGTCTCTTTCAGATGCAAGAAAGGCAGCTGAAGAATGGCTCGCACAACAGACTGATTCAGAAGATTTACAAATCGATTCTCATATCGTAGGATGTTTGTAATTTTCGAACTTTGAGTTCGAAAGTAATAGATATTACTATGACAATTAAAAAATGTAAATTATGTAATGTTTATGAAGTAAAGTCAATTAAAGGCTACAATTCTCATATGGGCAAAAAACATTCTGGCAAACAAATTTTTGAATTTGACTTAGAGTATCTAATTGAAAATTGGAATATTATAGGCTGGCCTAGTAAGAGAGCTGCTCTTTTATTTGAATCTAACAATTCATGCTCTCAATGCGGGTTTGATAAAAAAAGGCCTGACGGCGGTATAGTTTTAGAAATTGATCACATAGACGGAAATCACAAAAACAATCAAAAAGAAAATTTGAGAGTTCTTTGTCCTAATTGTCATTCTCTTACATCTACGTATAGAAACTGGAATAATGTAGGAAATACTAAAACATCAAAAAGAGTAAGAAAAGGAAATTCAAAATATCTAGACCAAAAAAACAAAGCAAGCTTATTTAAGAAGTCTAAAGACTCTTTTGAAAAAAACTTTATTTCCAAAGTTGAAGACTTGCATGCCTCTAAAGAAATTGATTTTTCAAAATCTGGCTGGGTTCAAAAACTTAGTAATGTTTTTGAAGAAGCACCTCAAGTAACAGGTAGAAGATTAAGAAGATTAATGCCTGAATTTTATGATAAACATTGTTTTAGAAGAACTTATAATAAATACAAGAATTAAGTTTGCTGATGTCGCCTAGTGGTCGATGGCACCGGCCTTGTAAGCCGGATGGGAAACCTCGTCGTGAGTTCGAATCTCACCATCAGCTCCATTTTAGAAGCGTGTCCGAGTGGTTTAAGGAGTCGGTCTTGAAAACCGAAGTAGGGTAATCCTCTACCGTGAGTTCGAATCTCACCGCTTCTGCTTTTTAGGTAATAAAATTCATTCAAAGGATAAAGACAATGTATGAATACAAAGCTTTCGTCAGAAAAGTCTACGATGGCGACACAATTACTGTTGATATTGATTTAGGTTTTGAAGTGATGCTAAAGAATCAGAAGCTTCGACTTTACGGAATTAACACACCTGAAGTTCGAGGAGAATCAAGAGAAGAAGGCCTCAAGGTAAGAGATATTCTAAGAACAAGAATCTCAAACAAGTGGATTATAGTCAAAACTCATCGAGATAAGAAGGGTAAATATGGCCGCTGGCTAGCAGAAATTTACGATGATTCCGAAGAGTCAATTAATCAGTGGTTACTCAGTGAAGGCCACGCAGTAGAATTTATGAAAGGATAAAAGATGCTAGAAGTAACAGATAAGAATTTTAAAGAAGAAGTAGAAAACTTCGAAGGTACAGTCTTCGTTGACTTTTGGGCAAGTTGGTGCGGTCCATGCAAAGTCATGCTGCCTACTTTTGAAAAACTAGCTGAAGCTTACTCTTCACCTGACGTAAAGTTTGTCAAGTATGAAGCAGGTGCTGAAGATTGTAGTGACGCACTCCGAAAATACAGCATTAACGGCGTTCCTACTTTTATCGCTTTTAAGCCCGGTCAAGATCCCGTTAAAATGGTCGGAGTAGGAGATCTCGAGGGTTTTGTTAAGAGGAACCTTGACAAAGATGATTGATTACGCTGACGTTGTATGTGGACTAGCTTGGGGTGACGAAGGTAAAGGTAAGGTCACGTCTTATCTTGTAGAAAACGGAGACTATGACTACGTCTGCCGGTGGGCCGGTGGGTCTAATGCAGGTCATACCATTTATGTAGAAGGCAAAAAGTATAAGACGCATATCGTCCCAGCAGGAGTATTTCACGGAATCAAGTCTGTAATTGGACCAGGATGTGTTCTAAATGTAGAGTCTTTCTATCAGGAACTCGATTATTTAAAGGCTGCAGGATTCGACACCACATTGGTAAAAGTTTCTCCGAGAACACATATTGTCACAGAAGACCATCGACATGCTGACAGCGGAGAATACGCAAGAAAGCTTGGGACCACTTCTTCAGGAATTGGACCGGCATATTCTGACAAAGCTTCAAGACGTGGAGTAAGAGCATCTGATGTTTTACCTGAACATATGCTCTGGAATGAAAAGTTTGAGTCTGATCCGAAAAGCTTTGGTGCTAAGATTTTATGCGAAGGCGCACAAGGAATCTGGTTAGATATTGACTGGGGAAACTATCCCTTTGTGACTTCATCAAACACGCTTCCTTATGCAGCCTGCAGTCTAGGTTTTCCACCACAGAAAATTAGACATGTCTGGGGTTGCGCAAAAGCCTATGATACAAGATCGGGTTACGATCCTGAGTTTCCAGAGACGTTAATGGAAGACTCACACTTGAATTTTCTGCAAGAAAAGGGACAAGAATTTGGAGTCACAACAGGAAGACGACGCGCAGTTAATTGGTTGAATATCGACAGGCTTATCAGAGCTGTAAATATGACAGGGACAACACACCTTATCGTTTCAAAGTGTGATGTTCTGGAAGAATCAGATGTGATCAAAGTAAAATTCTCAGGTGACAAGTTTGAGCCAGATACATACATAAATCTTGCTTCGATTATAAAGTTTGAAAGCTTTATAATCAAGCAGGTAGAAGAATACTGCGAAGGAATTAAGTCAGTCAGGTTCTCGTACTCACCTGAGTCTATTTAGTACCTGAGCACGAGACATCTTACGCTACGCGCGTACGCGCGCGGAGATATAATAGAGTGCAATTAAATCAAAAGTAGTTTAAAATAATCTCACAGGAAAAGGAAAAAGAGATGTTTTCTACAGCACGAAAAAAGGCACGTGAGGCTCTGCTCGACGAAGCAAAGCGTCAAATGTTTAGAAATCAAGTCGTCTTTACTGAAGATCGTCGGCCTGTTGATTCTGTCAAAGCGTTGTACAGACAGCTTAACGACGAACTGTTCGGGGGAGAGCTCCCGCAGATTGAAGTTAAGATGAATGGACGTCTTAGAAAGTCTCTTGGAAAAGCTTTTTACATGATCGAGGCCGGAGGAAAATTTCGGCCAACAAAGATCGAAATCAAGAAAAACCACAAGTGGTCTCCTCGATTTCTTCGAAAGGTAATGACGCATGAGATGTGTCACATCTGGGCGTATCAATTCCACAATGAGAAAGGCCATGGGCCGAAGTTCTGGTCTAAGATGAAAGAGCTGGGCTATCCTAAGACTCATGTCTGGGACGATGCGCTGGACTGTGAAAAAGATATTTGGTCTTGAGTGTAAAACTTAAGCTTAGTGTGTTAATATACAAAATACCTAAATGGAGTAACTAACTTTATGTCACGTGCTGATGATCTGGAAATTGAGTCGGGTCCTTATGTTGTTTTGAGCGATGGCAGTCTTTTTGACGATGCTCTTGAATGTGAAATTGCTTATTTGAATAAAGCTGGTGATGAAGAAGTTCTGGACATCCAGAATCGTGGCTGGAATCTAGGAGATGGTCCAGGCGCGCATTTTGATTCTGCTGAACCTGACCAGACTTATTCGATTCCTCTTCGAGAGATTATTCGTTTTTATTTTGACAATCACCCAGACGAGGATCCAATGCGATGATTTGGACAGCAATTTATCTGAATACGACTAATGACTCTTTTTCTCGATCAACTGTCTTTAACTGGAGCTTTGACAGTGTTTCTGCTTGGGAAGAAGCCTGGGGCAATGCTGAAGATTTCGAAACAGTTGTCTGTTTGCTTAAGGGCTCGCATGAAGTTTGGTCTCCAGATCTTGAGTAGAGTGCATTAGCTTTCCTTATGTGTTAAAATATTTGCGAGAGGTAAAAATGAAAAACCCAGGCATTATCGAAGCACTTAATGATTTCTCTGATGAGATTGCAGACAGTATTTGTGATGCTATCTTGTCGGGATCGTTTGAGCTAGACTCGGATGATGACTGGTTTGTCGAAGAGCTTGAGCAGCGCGTCGACATGTCAATTCCTCTCAAGACGTTCTTTTATCTCGGTTTCAACATTCCAGAGAATCTTCAGGAGATCAATGACGAAACAGATGATGTAACGATTACTGTGGCAGTTTTTGAGGGAGACGATGTGTTCTCTATTTCTGCAGACAACTCTCCTTTGGATGGGTCGGCTGTCGGAATGCACATCAATGTCTTTTTCCCAAATGAATGGGATCTAAAGAACGACCCGGATCGTGATATTTTTATGTGTGAGCTTGAGAACACCGTTAGACACGAGCTTGAGCACATTGTCCAGGAAGAGTTTTCTGAAGCAGTAGAATACCTCGACTATCATAAGATTGATTTTCGCGGTTGCCCTGATCCTTCGAATCTCTGCTTGTACCTCGTCCAACCTGCAGAAGTTTCTGCACACGTGAGAGGTTATGAGAAGGTGTCTCAAACTCACTTTGAATTTTACAAGTCGATTATCGGTCTTCTCCGAGGATATGTACAAAAAGGGTTCTTAACTGATGACGAAGAGCTTCGAGTTTTTTTGTGCTGGAAAGACTGGTTTCTGAGAAATACTTATATTGAAGATCAAGGAGTCGAACTATGTGCGAAGTAATTTGCCTGTCTGACTACAAAAAGAGTCTTGAAAACAAACAGAAAGAAGATGATTTAGAGTTTCTCTACAATCAGGTGGATGCCATTATGGAACGAATCGGTGAGATCGAACCAGAAGGTTTTTACGGAAATGATGATGTTATTGATGGTCTGCTTAATAGCGGTCTTACGTTAGGGCCATCTGAGTCTGCGCTATTTAGCGCATATTATTCCCTAATGGGTGAGGGCAGAGAAGATTTGGCCGAGCTCGTCCTGGGAATCCTTGAGATGAAATGAGTGCAAATAGTTCCAATATAATATAAGATAAAAAATGGGAGAAGCAATGAAGTACTCACTTAAGCAAGTTGTTGTGGATCGACGCGGGAACCGCGGTCAGATTGTAAATGTTGCATCTACTAACGGTAGAAACTTCTATCAAGTCCTCTTTGACAAAGATTGGGGCACAGGTAAGGCTGACTTCATTCCAGAAGAACAGCTTTTTGAAGAAGGGCGCCAGAGAGCCTCTTAGACGCTCTGCGTTGCTCTCTGTTGAACTTTAAGACAATCTATTGGTGTATAATCATTTCGTAGGAGAAAAGAAATGAGCGACTTCTTGAAGTGTGGCGTGTACTATACTGAAAATGCGACCCAAAGTGGTTTGAAGCGAATGCCTTTTGCGTTTGATGTTCAGTATGAAGGTGACAATCCATTTGCACCTAATATGCCTCGCGGTCTTTACTATTGTTCTAGCTGGGGTGCACAAGCGCACGAAGGCATTGACTACGCAGATGCTATTGGGTGGAAAAATATCCCGAAGGGCACAGAATACTTTATTCTTTCCGGAAATAAAAATTGTTATGCTGTGACAGCTAAACATGCTCGATCTAGCTTTAGAGCTCTTTTTTCTTCAGGAGTGATTCAAGATATTGTCAGTGATGTGGCTCATGAAGTTTATAAACTTACATACAACGACGAGATTGAGGAAATTGAGTCTGACTACACGATGGAAGAAGTATCCGGGTGGGATGAGGAGGCAGCATGAAGCATGTGCAGATGTTTTCTGAGCTAATGTCAGAAGAGCTCGATCGACAGTTTTGGGGAACAATTGACCCAAATCTTTTTCATGAGATTGCTGAGAATGCAAACAGCAATTTTGATACCATGTCAGAAGATGCACAGTCTTTGGCAAAGATCATTCAGTATGCATTGGAGCGCGAATAAGTGAAACAGTCAGCAGGAATTATTCTTTTTGATGTGACTAAAACCCCAGTGCGGGTTCTCTGTCTCAGAGCATACGCTAACTGGGACTTTCCTAAGGGTCAGCTAGATCCAGGCGAGACGCATCTAGAAGCAGCGATTCGTGAGCTAGAAGAAGAAACTGGTTATAATTCTAGTGATATTCAGATTATTGCTAAACTAAAGCATCTGCCAGAAGTTATTACATACGGTTCTGGCAAGAAAGCAAAAACTGCCACGTATTTCTATGCAACGCTGGTCAACTTAAATAAGGAACCCTACCTTCCGATTAGCCCTAAGCTTGGCAGACCGGAACACGATGAATGGAGATGGGTTCCAACAACAGACCTCCGTGATTTACTCCCTAAGCGTCTGCAACCTATTGTAGAAAAGCTGAGTGCAAAAACTCAAAACTCGCATTAAAATATAAAGGTAAACAAGGAGGTGTATTTTGCATCCAAATATTCGTGAACTGGTCACGCTTATCACGTCCGAAATTCGTTCCAACGCTGACAAGAAGGAGAAGTGGGCTGACTTCAAGCGTAACAACGCTGAAGCACTGACTCGTCTGCTCCAGCTTGAAGGCACAGGAATGGATAATCCTGGTGCACTTATCGGGATTGACTTCGATGAAGAACGAAAGCTCATGTTGCTCAATTATACTGGGCAGGCACACAACTTTCTTCATGAGATTGAAGGCGGCTGGACTCATGTTCTTCGGCAGCTTCGTGGCCTAATTGTTTCTTATGACGGCGAGCCTCGCATGGTGTCTCGTGGTTTCGAAAAGTTCTTCAACTACAACGAGCTTCACGAATGCTCTGTTGAGGGTCTGTCTGAGACTTTTGGTGCTGATAAGAAGTTTCTTGCTCGTGAAAAGGCTGACGGTCATATGATCGAGTACTTTGTTCACAATGGTGAGCTCTGTGCCTCGACTCGTGGCAAGTTTGGTACTGCAAGCTCTGATCTTGCAACTAGTATGTTTACTCTTGAAATGTTTAATAGCGTTGTTGAGGCATCTCCAAACGGTGTCACATCCATCGTTGTTGAGCTTGTTCATCCCGAGACTCGTGTTCACGTTGACTATGATGAGTCACATCTTTTCCTGCTTGCTGTTTTTGACAAGGACGGAAATCGATACAGACATGGATTCCTTGAGTATCTAGTCAATATGCCATCTCATCGTAACTTTTTTACAATGCCTAAGCAGCGAGCAATGTCGCTCAACGACATGATTGCCGAAATCAATGATCGCAGTGTCCTCAACAACGAGGGGTGGGTCATGGACTTCGACGGCTACCTTGTCAAGTTCAAGTACATTTCGTATATCGGCGAGATGGTCAAGTCTAAGTTGTCCTACAAGTATATCATGAACTGCATTAAGAACGATCGTCTCGATAAGATGCTCTTCACGCTTCCTGAAGAAGTTCGCGAGGAAGCATATCGAATGGTTGATGTAGTCAAGGCAAAGACTCGTGCAGCACTCCTTGAAGGCACCTACAAGCCGTTGTACACGCTGTATAGCGAGGATATGGAAGGGTCAAAGGGTTACTTTACTCAAGTATGCCGGACTTATTGGCGTGAGCACGTGATTCCGGATGGTTTGGATGCGGCTCGTCGAGCAGTGCATGGTCGACTTCCTCCGCTTCCGTTTGCATTTGCGGGCTAGCGACTCGAGGAAGTTCTTTTCTTCCCAAGAAGTAGTCTAGTGCTCCGAGTTTAACAAAAGCAAAAAATGCCAGGATTAATCCAATAAAGAATGATCCTAGCATTATATCAACGATGCTCTCGTCTTCCATATAAATACATATACTTTTCGTGTGCAGGTTTGTCACTTATTTGTTACAATAAGTCTGAAGGCTATGGAAACAATCAATTTCACAATCCCGTTTGGCGACACCGCCGATCCTCAAAAGATTGCTGAAGAAATTGCCAAGAGTCTGCAGTTTTGCGACTGGATGGTTAGAAAATCTGATGATTCTGCTGAGGATGAAGGTGTTGCAGCCACAAAGTTTGTAATAATGGGGTGGACAACAAAATGGTAGATATAAAAGACTATGATCACGCCGCAGCAATTGCGCTAAAGTTGATTGACTTAGTAGAGAAGATAGTAACCATCACACCAAAACAGAGTGATGCGCTTTACGATCTCATTGTCGAGATTTTAAATGACAATGCTGAGTTTCAGGGTTATCTCAGCCACAACTAAAAAACCACTTGACAGTCTGTGATCGTCGGGTTACATTATGAGAGTAAGGAGAGAGAAGAATGAGAACAACAAATCAACACTTTCCAGCTGCCATTGGACTAACGGAGCAATGGGGTTGGCAAGCAATCTATGAAGGTTTTGATTTTCGTGGGCTTGCCTTTGAAAAAGTCTTCTGGCTTCGAGAACCTAGCGAAGATCTGAGGTTGCAATTGTCTATCTGTGAACATCCGACGCCTCTAGCAGGAGGAACAAATATGTTGTTGCCGTCTCTTTATAGAATGATGTCGGAAATTAATGTTAATTTTGACAAGAGTAAAATTAATGATACGTAGATTCTTTCTCTATCTTTCTCGATTGTTTGACAAGGGCAGGAGTTGTGGCCACGAAAGAGACGGAACTTATCATCAGTGGGGTTGCGAAGAATGACACGTTTTATTTTGTCGAGCCTTCTCGCAGGGTGTTCACAAGTAGACTACGACACGCTTGACACGGGCACACTTGAAGAAGTCGTCTGTTCACACCCAAGCTCTCAGTTTGAGGCCCAGGTAGACGTAAACTATCCTGACGAAGACTTTGCATCAGTCGAGTTTGTTCTGGGCCAGAACGAAGAGTTTTGGATTACAGATTTGCAGCGTCCAAACGAAGATGTCGCAACTTGGCATGCAACAATGCAAATTCTCGAATTCGACTGTTACACAGATTTTACATACGACTTTGTTGCTGAAAATTAGCAGAGTGCAAAAGGCACAAAAAAGAGTTAAGATAACTATGCCAACAACAAAGGAGGCCAATCATGGCTAAGGCAATTGACAACGCAACTGCTGCTCTGATTTCTGATATTCAGAGTGGTGACACTCCAGCAAACCAGATCTTGGCTACTGAAGCTGTAGGTCTCTCTGTTCGTGGCTTTATCGAGCTAGATGACAACGGCGATCTTGCGCTTACTCGCAAGGCGTTTAATGCCCTTCGTCGCTTCGAGAAGCAGAATGAAATTGCTGTCGCAACCGAAGCTGTTCGTGGAGTTATCGACGATATTCTTAATGAGCCTGGTGCAGTCACCCAGCACCGCGCTGTCTGGAATGCAGTCGGCGGACCTGATAAGTTCGAGCGTGACACTGTTCTACAGGCTCTAAATGTGCTAAAGGCCGAAGGTGTTCTAAACAATCATCGAACGAGCGGAAACAACTTCCAGATCTTCTGGAAGCGAGCTGATGATGTTGTTCCTACTCCTGACTTTGAGACGAACTAATGAGTCGAAAATCTGACACCGGCCTCGCAGTTGCTTCGCTTTTTGTAATCGGCGCGCTTGCATTCGTGTCAATTGGCGTAAACGAAGCAACAGAGTTCGAAGATACAATTACTATTGACAAGACCTGGACCAAGATGCAGTGTGACGGAGAAGGACAGTGTTACGAGAAGTATCTCGTCCAAGCAACTTCGGGCGAGGTATTTCAGATTACTGACTCTCTGTACCGCGCTCAGTTTCGAAGCAGTGATATTTGGTCTGACATGGACCGAGGCGAAACTTTCAAGATCAAGGGCGACGGATATCGATTTGGATGTACTAGCTCTTATCGACGAATTTATCACGTAGAGGCAGCAAAGTAATGAAAGAAATTTATCTGGTAGAGATTATTAGGTTTGGAAACCCAGACTTAGGAGTACATACTTTTGGAGTTTTTGACGACTTTGAAAAGATTGCACCTACCATGACTGCTTACAATGTTTATCGTGGGGGTAAGTACCCAGCATATTACGTCACCAACATGGGCGTCATGAATCCTAATGATTCTGACTTTTGCCCCCGAGCATTTTATGAAGTTGATGAACCTCTTTAGAGTGTAAATAATCCTAAAACCTCTTATAATAAAAAGGTAAGAGGTAAAACTTCGGGGTATAGCGCAGTCTGGCAGCGCAATAATATTTGAGAAAAATTGCGCTGACCAGAATACTTATATCTGGAGGTGATAATGAGCAAGAAAGGAACACAATATTCAAATCGAGTTACCGGACCGGGGATTCGGGCAATGAATACAGCGTCGAAATTATGTGCTTATTGTAAAAAATCTTTGTCTCCAGGAAACTTAAGTCGCCACGAAAAGGCTTGCAAAGAGAATCCTGAAAATCATCGCTTATGTCCGGCATGCAATCAAAAGAGCAAGTTTTCTGGTGTGACTTGCTCTTACTCATGTTCAAACACGTATTTTCGTAGCGGAAGAGATAATCCAAACTCAAAGCCCGACGAAGAATCTAGTTATCGAACTATTGCTTTCAGGTATCATGAGAACAAGTGTATTATTTGTGGGGAATACAAAATCACTTCAGTACATCACTACGATCATGACCACAACAACAATAGCCCAGAAAATTTGGTTGTTCTTTGTCCGACTCACCATCAATATGTACACAGTAGATACAAAGACGAAGTCAGTACTATAATAGATAAGTATGTAGAAAAATTTAAACAATGCTTGGTGGCCGATAGGTAAGGCGTCGCACTGTTAATGCGCCCAATGTGGGTTCGAATCCCACCCAAGCAGCCATTTTTGATAAAATACTTTGAGTGTAAATACTTTAAAGTTGTGCTAAAATAATAAAGAAGAAGAGGAGAAGACATGACTGATCTTATCGAAAAGGTCTACATTGACCGCCAGCAGTGTGAAAAGTTCGGATCAAAGTATTTTGATGAGTGCGGTTTGGTAATCTCCTGCCGTGATCTCAGGAACAGCAAGCGCTACGACGCTGCTCATAACAAGCTTTTTGACGCTTATCCTGACAGCATCTTTCATCTACGTCGCGAGGAGCGAGATGCGCCTGGCTGGTACAGCTGGGCGCTGTTTTGAGCCAGGGATTTTAATCAAAAAAATTCGTGGTCACCATGACGTCGGAATAATAGGTTTCTTGCTTGAAGCAGAGCAAAATCCTGCAGGTCACATACTTGGAACTGTGTTAACTGGACAACGAATTTCAAATTGGCTTTTAGAACAGACTACAATTATTGCCAATGACTTGGAAGATCTCTGAAAATACTAATATTCTGGAAGAACCTCAGCCTGGAGATATTATCTATAGTACGTTGATGAAACGCTATGGTTTTGTGCTTGGAGTATTTTCAGGCAAACGAGTAGCTCATCCTTTTGTAGAAGTATTGACAGAATATGGCCTTGACGAATGGTATGTTTCTGAGACTGATCTGTTATTTAATGTAAATGAAATAGTTTAAGTTTCGAAAAAGTCATTTAAGACTAATACTTATTCAAAGGAGCCGAGGGTCCCTCGAGGCCAAGAATTTAAAACAAAAATCGCCAACCCTCCTCAACCACAATGAAAGTAATACCCACACATAAAAAAATTACGTCTATACCTGACTACTACTTGTATTATCTCAACTGGTTAGCGCGAGCTGAAGAAACAGGAGACAACTATGCGCTCAACGAAGCCTATCGTCTTGCTCATCTCGCAGAAGAATTTGGGTTGGCAATAATCGAAGACGAAGACACAATGGAAGATCTACTTCAGGACAACTAAGCCAGCGTGGTGGAATGGTATACACAGGAGATTCAAAATCTCCCGTTCATCTGAGCTTGCGAGTTCGAGTCTCGCCGCTGGTACCAATTTAAAATAAAAAGATTTTGAGTGTAAAAACACAAAATAAGTTATAAGATACAAAGGTAAACAAGGAAGCTAACAGCAATCTTTTACTTACCGCAATTCATCAAGTAAAATGCTTCCTGACTTTTTTAAGGGTAGATACAGCAAACTTCTATTACGAAGTCAAGAATTGTCTAACAATTCACACAGTTTGCAAGAGTTCTGATAAACTTGCAACCTACCCTGTTTGTTTTAACGGAGATACAATGTCCAACCCATTCCTCACTTCTATGTCAAATACTACGCAGACTGCAAACGGCGGAGCAACCAATGCTTCTTCTTTGAATAGCTGTGTCGATCTGTTCTTCCAGATTGGAAGTATGCGTAGCACATCTGAAGAGGATATTCTTGTCGCCTGGACAAAGGCGTTTCTAGAGAATCCTCAGACTGCACTCAAGATTTTGTTCTGGGCACGTGATGTTCGGCAGGGTGCAGGTGAGCGACGTGTATTTCGGACGATTCTAACTCATCTGGCCGAGCGAAATCCTGATCTGTTTACTCAGAAGCTTATTGCTCAGATTCCTGAGTTTGGACGATGGGATGATTTGTTTGTGTTTTTTGGAACTGCTGTTGAGCGTCAGGCTGCAATTGTCATTGAAAACGCGCTCCAGAAGAACGATGCACTCTGCGCTAAGTGGATGCCTCGTGAGAAAGGCTCAAAGACGCACATTGCTCGAGCACTGCGGCAGCACATGGGTATGACACCGAAAGTCTACCGCAAGACACTTTCTAGTTTGACTTCTGTTGTCGAGACACAGATGTGTGACAACGAGTGGGCTGATATCAACTTCTCTCATGTCCCGTCGCAGGCAATGCGAATCTACAAGCAGGCTTTTCAGCGAAACGCTCCTGAAGCTTGGGTAGGATATATGTCACAGCTTGCTTCGGGCGAGACGAAAGTAAATGCTGGTGCTATTCATCCGCATCAGATTCTCGGTCCTTACATTCAGACTTCACCAAATAGTGTAGGATACGGGTATGATAATCGAAAAGCAAATATTCGAGAGTTACCACAGATTGTTGAGGAGCAGTGGAACGCACTCCCGAACTGGATGACTTCAAACAAGGGTGGTATTCTACCTGTTGTTGATACGTCAGGTTCTATGGAGGGCTTGCCGATTCAAGTGGCTGTTTCGCTTGGGATCTACATTGCTGAACGCACCGTGGGTTCTTTCCAGAATCATTTTGTCACTTTTGCTACTAATCCGAAGATGCAGAAAATGACGGGCGAGACACTTCGTCAGAAATTGACTTCTGTGTGTAGTGCCGAGTGGGATATGTCTACAAATATCGAAGGTACTTTCGAAGCTGTTCTGCATCATGCAACCACTTCTGGCGCAACTGCAGAAGATATGCCCAAGACGATTCTCATTCTGTCTGATATGGAGTTTAATGCGTGTGCTAATATCAATGAGACTGCAATGCAGTCGATTCGTCGACAGTACAACGAGGCAGGGTTTGATCTACCCAATATTGTGTTCTGGAACTTGAATGCTCGTCTGGGTAATGTCCCTGTGCGTTTCGACGAGCAGGGAACCGCATTGGTTTCTGGGTTCTCTCCGACTATTATGAAGTCAATCTTGAGCACCGACAACTTTACTGCTGAAAGCATTATGCAGATGACGATTGGGTCTGAGCGTTACAATAACATTACTTTTGAATAGGGGGAAATATGTCAGTTTACTTGGAGAAGGGCACTAAGATTTGCCGAAGCCGCCGCGGCCACAATGGATTCTTTTATCCCGACCCGGAAGATTGGGATACAACTGCAGTTCGTACGAAAGTCATTCCAATGTCTTGGGTAGGCTCTGATTTGGCTGCCGTTCTAATTGCCGAAGATTCTTTCTTGGGGACTGGCCGGGAAGACCGCTTGATTCCTGTGTGGGTAGAAAAGTCAGATTTGGTCAAGGAATAAGTGTCTAAATGGTGGATCTAACATTTGCGATTATTGTCATTCTAAGCTTTCCTCTGCAGGGAGCACCTTTTACTCTGATCCACCATTTTACTTTTTTCTATTTACACAGAAAAAAGTTTGGTCTTAAGAAGATTCCGGGATTTGAATGGTCAGACTTTTGGTTTGCTTCTTTTGCAGGATTTCTAATCTTTCTGCTCTCTGTCGTTTTTTGGAATGCATTCGGATTAACAGCAATCACAACGTATGTCACTATGCTTTCTCTGTTTGTTCTGTCTGAAGCGTGGGACGTTGCAACGTTTTGGGCAGACAAGAAGAAGACTAATCAGAAGAAATAAAATCACACTTTTGAGTGTAAATGAAGCAAAGGTGAGTTAAGATATAAAGGTAAGGCAGGAAACAAAGGAAAACAAACCTTACGTGATAAGCCTCGATAGTTCAATGGATAGAACACCGGCCTTCTAAGCCGTAGGTTCCAGGTTCGAGTCCTGGTCGAGGCGCCATTTTAAAAAGAACTTTCACTACTTCGTGCATAAATAACTCTAAAGACTAGAGCAACACAAGGAGTAGAGAAATGCCTAAAAAACATAGAAAATGTCGTCACGAAAGATGTGATGAAACGTTCTTTGGTAGCTGCACAGAGTGCAATAAATGTAGAAATAGTAGACAAAGATATGGTTTGACTTGTCCTGAGAGAGATGACCTCTTAATTGAGCAAAACTCTTTGTGTGCAATATGCAGTCAGCATATTACTTTTGACGGAAAACGTCACAAATTTAGTGCTGTTGTTGATCATGACCACACGACAGGTGAAGTTAGAGGAGTTTTATGTCACTCCTGCAACGTATTTTTAGGATATTGTGAAAATCATAAAATTGACTTATTGAAGCTAGAAGAATATAAAATCTCAAAGAAAAAACAAAAAATCTTTTGAGTGTAAATAAGGTAAAGGCGAGTTAAGATATAAAGGTAAGGCAGGAAACAAAGGAAAACAAGGCTTACAAAATAAGGGGTGGTAGCTCAATTTGGTTAGAGCACCTGTCTCATAAACAGGCGGTTTGTGGGTTCAAGTCCCACCCACCCTACCATTTTTTACTCTAAAACACAAACAAGGATCCAGCTATTCGAAGCTAAGATGTTTTAGAATATTTTAGGATGCTAACAGCAAACCTTTACAAGATATTTCCGATAAAATAACAATGTAAATGCATCCTGTTTTTTGGCTGAGTGGTGGAACGGTATACACAGGAGACTTAAAATCTCCCGGCCTCTGGCCTTGCGGGTTCGAATCCCGCCTCAGCTACCAACTTTAGGGCCTATAGCTCAATTGGCAGAGCATCGGACTTTTAATCCGCAGGTTCCAGGTTCGATTCCTGGTGGGCCCACCATCTTCTTAACAAGCTCTTGTTAGAGCATCGGAGAAATAATGAGTAT
>Ga0181568_10001707_pt1 | contig 20015 bp, 23 predicted proteins | sample 101ome_20_FD_133758 | JGI IMG/M metagenome (GOLD analysis project Ga0181568, IMG submission 133758) | Coastal salt marsh microbial communities from the Groves Creek Marsh, Skidaway Island, Georgia - 101404AT metaG (megahit assembly) | ecosystem: Environmental > Aquatic > Marine > Intertidal...
ACCCAACGACCCGGTATCAAATCGGTGGTATTCCCCGATTCACATTCCATCTGTATTTTGACAACACCGCCTATGTTTTTACCATCAACAACATTCGTCTTAATGCTTGGGGCTTTATCCCAATCAACAGTCAAAGGCTTCCAATAATCACGAAGCAACGCATTGTCAATATCAACAACGATTCCAATAACGGCTCTTTCGGCAGGATTGTTGATATTCACAGGGTCATAGAATTTGTTATCTATGTTGTTGCTCGGTGTGATTTTAAGGTCGCCCGAAGAACTACTTGAACCACCGCTTCCGAAACCACCGCTTCCGAAACCACCGCCTCCGAAACCACCGCCTCCGAAACCACCGCCCGAAGAACTCTCGCTTGAAGAAAAGGAAGAAGTTTGAACCTTGTATGTTGGGTAATAGGTGTCCGAAGCACCGCCCGCTTGATTCAACAAATCAATGCCGACCTCTTCAACAGAACCATCATCGGCAAAAGTGATTTTCAAAGTCGTCACTTGACAAGTTGCAGGAAGCATTTCGTTCACAAGCGAACCCGAAGCATCAGTCGTGGAATGATTTGCACCAATAGGAGTTGCCTTCGTTCCTGTGCCGACAATATCCGATTTTTTCAGTTTCTGTCCAATTTCAAACTCACGAACAATCATGTTTGAAGGGTCTTTGAATGCCTTATCATAATCGCTTTGAGTTGATATTTCAGCCCGCCCTAAACCATTCGTTTGACCCGAAAACAACAACCGAACCTTAAATGCACTCTTTGAATCATTGACAATTAAGGTTTTAGAACCAAGTGCATCTTCCAATTTCTTGACATCAACCTCACGAGTATTCACAAGCGGAGTCCAACCCGCACTTTGAACATTAAATTGAACGCTTCCTGTGGATGTCTCAAACGGTTGAACGCCCGAAGCAATTTCGGTTGATGTTGCGCCCTTCGCCTTTGAACTCTTTGAAGAATCCCCATCATCACCTTGCGGGGTCTGTTCCTCTTGAGGTTCGTTTTTGTTATCGCTATCATCGGCTTCATCGTTTGATGTTTTTTGGTCTCCATTTTCCCATGCTTCATTTTCGTTTGGTGTGGATGGGTCATCGGGTTTGTATGTGCCGTCTTCTTCGCGAGCGCGTTCACCCTTTTCATCGGATTCTGTTTTCGTATTCTCATCACTTGAAACAAGTTCCCAATCTCCATCATCAAGAACAGGTGGTTTGCCCGGTGGCTGATTTGGAAGCGTATATCCATCGGGATGTTGAAACTCAATGTATTTAATCAAGACCTTTCCATCGTTTGCAGTAGTCCATATGGTATCGCCCGCTTTATTCGTTTGAGAAATCCCACTCACGGTTGCAGTTTGCCCTAAGCGGTTTGGTTTTTTATATCCTTGAGATTCAAGTTCCTTTGCGAACTTGCCTGTCACAGGTTTCTTCACTTTAACACGAACAATGTCACCAACCTTCACGATGTCTTTGTCGGCCATGGATAATCATATGCTTCTTTGACGACATACTATATGAATGCAACTCATATGGATAAAATCGCTCATATGTCGGTGATAAAAACTCACAGTCACAATTTTCCTGCTTGAATAAGCAGATTGTATTGATAGCCTCTAAAATGATTCAAAAGTGCATCAAACCAAGCAGAATAAGTGCTTATGAAATCACAAACGGCATCAATTTCTGTGAATGATTGTGCATATGAGTCCAATTCAAAAAGAATGTCGTATATGGTTACGGACAAAGACACCTTATACATTTTTTTCACTTTTTCGGGCGTTCCTGTGAGCATTTCCATTTCATCCCAAAAATCATCGGGAGGAATCAGCAACGCATCAATCAATGAGTTTTCCTTTGTTTGTTCTTTGTTTTTGTGATTTTTCAACGCTCGGTTGGCCGCAATTTCGGGATTGACACTTTGAACATATTTTTCCCACAAATGAATATGAGATTCAAGGTGTATTGAACGCAACCACAATAACCAATCGGGCAAACGACTCACGATGTAGCGTTTCCACACAACATTTCCGAGAATTAAATTATCGCTCATGTGAAATCCTCAATCATCTTCGGAGGGTTCTTCAACAGAACCTAACGACAAATCTTCAACTACTGTTGTTTCTCGGATTTCCTCAAAAGACATGGGCGTGAGGTTTGCACTTCCATCGTCGGCTTGACCGACCTTTGATTGACTCTTATATTGCTCGGCTTCAGCCGCTTGAAGTTCAGCAAGACCGGGTATTGAGAAGGCGTTTGCAGTTAAAGAAGCGAGGGCTTCATCTGTGATTGCATTCATGGATTTATTGGATTTGTTCTTTTCACCTGTTTGTTGCCCACCTTTGCCCGGATTCGCCTTTTCTTTCATATCAGCAATAATTTCTTCAGCCGACATAGTGAGTGGTTCTTGTGCCGATTTGCTTTCCATTTTCCGATTGAGGCTTTCTTGCTTCATCAATTTTTGGATTTCGTTAATATCATCATTCACCCTTTGTTGTGTTATTTCAACAGAATCAAGCGACAACCCTTGTTTAATTTTCGTATTTGTATCGCTTCGTTTCAATTCAAATGCACTCAAACCATTTTCTTCACCCAACACTTCAATAGATGATATTTCAGCAGTTTTGTTGGGAAGTGTGCCCGCACGAACTTCCGCTTGTTGTTCCGCGTTGGCTTGTTGGTCTGTGTAAATGGTTGTGGTTGAACTTACACCGTTTGCTTGATTGAAGGACTCTTCCGAACCATAGCCCAACAATTCATAATAGTCCACCTTTCCTGTTGAAAGAATATCGTTACTTGCCCTTGGCGGTTCAAAACCATCAGGACCGAAGATGTTTTGCTTGGGCTTTTCCTCAACTCGCTTTTGAGGTTGTTCGTCCTCAAACACGAAGTCATCTTCCGCCCCAAACAAGTTTGATAATTCAGTAGCCGATAATGCGGCGGAATGTGCCTCCAACAAAGCCTCATCTGCCGCATTTAGTTCTTTTCGGACACCTGTGAAATACTGATATGCACCTTGTAGCAATGGTGCAAAATCATTCAATGTTGAAGCGAGGGAACTCACGGCTTGGATTTCGGGACTATCCGTTTTGACGATTTTTCCACCGTGTTTATCAAGAATGGCAACAAGAGGAACAATTACCTGTTGGGTCAATTCTTCACTCAAGCCAATTTGTTTTCCCCATTCCGAAATGTCAATATCAGCGAGTATTGATTTTGCTTGATTGCTTGAAGGTGTCGCAGATGCAACCTTCGGTTTGTCATCATTTTCAGCATTGAATCTTCGCGGTTGTAAAACATCATCAAAAGACATATCGTGACCTCAACATAGGTTGTTGCTTCCTGTATATGAACATTCACCCCTTCTTGAACCATTGAGCCATAGGTTCTGTCAAAGAGGAAAGAATCGTTTGAGGAACATTTTCGGGTATTTTTCCATTTGTTATCATGCCCTGTGAAATATCAATGAGGCTTCGTTCCAAGAAATTGTGAATAAATTGCATATCACTTTCACTTGATTCTTTGGCGGTGTTTGAAATTAAAATCCTCAAGTTTTTCAAGAAAGATTTGATTTCACGCTCATATGAGAGGTTTTTGACAGTCAAAACTGAATAGAGAAAATCGGAATTGATGAATCCTTCAATTCTTTGTTTCAAAGGAACATCATCATTTGATAGGGCATCCAACTCACGAACATATTCCTCTTCTAAATTGATAAACGCTTCATCTTCGGGATTCAATTTGAGAACTTCGGACATAAATGAGCGAAACAATTCTCGTTGGGCTTTTCTTTGCTCATCACGAATTGATTTCTTCAAAATGCGTAGACTATTTTGAAGGCTTTCAAAGTCAAAGGTTGCAGGTTCTTTATCAGCCATAGAATCACCATCAATAGCCGTTTCTGTTGTTGAATGCCCTCAATACATCATGTGTTGCCAACGAACCTGCGGTTGAAGTGTTTGTTTTTTGAACTGCTTGCGATGCTTTTTCTGTCAAGTCCTCAATCAATTTTTCCAAATCCGACATTTTTTGTTCTGCGGCATCAAATCGTTTCTTCCAACGCACTTCTTGAATAACCGCCCCTGCGACAAGACCAACAACTCCCGCAGTAACAATTGTTCCATAACCGAAAGAGTTTTTTGATGTGGATTCAGCCATATGTTCTCCTTCCGAATCCGAAGAACGATTCTTCAACCGCTTATACACTTCTCTTTTGAGTTTGGTACAGTCATTCACGAAACGCTCAAAATCATCTTCGGAATCAACGGGTGTTTCCAACATAGAATCCCAAAGACCATCCAAATCATCGTCGGATAATTCGGACAGGCTGATTTCTTTTCTCACGCTCATGCGAGAATTGTCTTCAGCCGCAAACACTTTCGGCATCCAATCATCATGTGTATTCTTGACTGAAGATTCATCAAAAATATATTCGGCAATTTTTCGCATACCGCGAATCCCTTTTCCCCGTTCCATGATGACATATTTTCCCGTTCTTCCGAACTCATCACCAATTTCTTCACGCGTGGGAATTATGTCGCCAACCCAAAGGTCACGAGTTCCCGAACCTTTGACTCCTTTTTTGTAATGCCGAAGCGCGTAAACCATGATAAAATCACCTTGAAGTCTCCATCAATAATCTGCACCACTATATGAAATCACGCTTTTTTTTGAATCAACTCCAAAGGTTCAGCAAACCAAAATAAACATCATCCACGACATCATCATCATCATCTCCTTTGGCGATAATGATTTGAAGTGTTTCAAGTGTTTTCATTATGTTTCTTCGTTTTAGCCTACGGATTCTGTCGGGCAATTCCTTGACTTCAATTCGGTCACCATAATTTTTGGACTTGATGTAGCGTAAAAGTTCCTTCACATCAAGTCGCCAACGATTCCCTGCGTTCTTTGAATAACCAACTGTTGAAACAAACATTTTCCGATTTCTCAAAATGCCTATGATTTCGGGAGCAGTATATCGCCTTGACTTATCAAGAGCAAAATTGATGTGTTCAACGATTTCACGGCTTGTTGAAGAACCACTCCCATCCAACATGAAATTAGCAACATCAAAAATCAACGATTCTGTTGCGGGCAACGAATGATACCGTTTTGTTTTGACATCCTCGTCCTTTGTTTCGGAGGATTCGGTGTTTTCGGACAAAAAATCACCGTTTCATTCCTCTTCGGCAACAAATGGTTCTTTGTAAATCCCATATTCCTTCTGCAATTTGATAACTTCAGCATCAAACCATTCTTGGTATTTTTGATTCACCGCGTCGTCCTTTTGCTTTTTGATTTCAACCGCAAGCAATTCCTTGATTTTTTCTTCGGAAACATCATCATCACGAAGCCCTTGAACAAACTCCGCTTCATTTTCCCAAACGAAGTTTTTCTTCACTTCTTTGCGGTATGCGATAATTTTTTCTCTCCGTTGCTTGTGAAGTTCCATAGACTTGAGAATAACAGTTTGCGTAGCGTCAGCGTTTTGTTCCGAATTATCGGGTTGAGAAAAAAGCAACTCAACTTCATTATTCGCAGAACCGACTTCGTTTTCGGTCATCACAAACTCTTCAGCCTCATCGTCATAATACGATGCTTTACCATCCATTCGTTCTGCAAACTGCAAAGCCAATTCTTTCGTTACACGCAATCCGATTCTCGGCCAATACCTTGTTTCCGTCATAGCAACCAAAATCAATTTGAAAGTCTTTGCTATAAGGATTGGCTTTCTTGATTGAACCATGAGTTCATATAGTCGTTTTACAAAATACAATCATGGGCGTTCTAAACGGTATTTATGGAATTGTTGGAGGTCTTGTTGTTGGCGGTCTTGTTGGCATGGGTGCGGGCATGGGTGCGAGCGCACTTGGAAGGGCACTTAATTCAACTGCATTTGAAAATGTTGATTCCGCACAAATAGCGGCGAACACCGCAGTTGTAGCCGCCGCATCACTCGGCATCATCGGTGCTATGTCTTGATGTGTCCTCTTTCGGAGGAAAACGAAGAATTGGTTGTTCACCACATATAGCATCAATGATTGTATCAACATCATGTGCAGGTTCGGGAAAATCCGAACTCATATCAGCGAGAAAAAAGGTGTGCCCCGAAGCAAGTTGGGCTTGAATCAACAAAGACAACATTTCACGCAATTCGGGGTGAGAATCGCAAATTGACATAGAACCCTCTCCTTATTGACCCCTCAAGGTGAATGGTCACATGGCCCTGCGTTATGCGTAGACATTCGTCTATCGCCATTCGCACAAGGCAAAAGGGCATCTATGATGTCATGGTCTGTGAATCCTTGACTCATCATTTCAGCGATAACCTCACAGGCTACATCTTCATAAATGCCGAATATGTCTTTCAATCTATCTCTATAATGCCCCCATGGTGTTCCGTTCCGACCTTCGTTTCGGATAGGCACTTTACCTTTCGCAGGATGTAAAGAAAACGGTTTAGGCACACCGCCCAATTGGATATTTTGATTTTCACGGACATTTTGGCTTCTGTTTGCTTTGATTGAAGCATTTTCCAATTGAGTTTTTAATTCCTCCAATTGATTTCTCATAGTTGAATTATCCTTAGCCATCCGATTCAGTAGCGTTATTGACTCGGACTTCAATTGTTGAAAAATACAACATGAATCTGTTTGATTTTCACAATTGCACCTTTCGGATAACAATTCTTTGAAGCCCATACAAAATCCTCATTTATCCGTTTTTTTTGAATCTGCAATCTGTTGTTGGATTTCTTCAAGTCGGACTATCAAATGACCGTTTGCGTATGAAACTCGTTTGTTCAAATCAAGAATGAACCACCCTTGAACAATAAGTCCGATTCCGATAAGGACAATACCCAACAGAATAACAACGAAAAAAATTGTCATAGTTTCCATTTAACCACGCACCATCAAATCGGGAAAAAAGTCAATCAAATATGCTTGTCTCCACCATTTTCCCTGTGAATAAATCAAAAAAGTCATTCCAAAATCAGTCAATTTTCGTTGCACCCCTTCTCGCATAAAATCACCACATTTCAACAACTATATGAAGACTCATATGCAATTGGGGTTGTTCAAGAAAGCATTTGCAGGAATCCAAGAACCACAAACCTTGTTGGACTTCACAAAAAACAAACGGCCAACGCTCATTCCTGCACCAACTCTCGCAGTATCACCCTTCAAGCGACCCCGACATTCACCATCGGTTTCTTCACGGATTTTCAAAACCTCATTTACATCCATATGCTTCTCCTTGAACACTATTTTTCCTGTCGCCACATCATATTCTGTGCCCTCAACAACCTTCAAATGATACCCTTCACCACTTGACGATTTTCTTATCCACACATTTTCACCGAAGCGGTCAAGAATACCTTCAACAAAACGGATAAAATCATCCATTTCTTCAACATCATCAACATCAAATGTCAAAGTGGTGGTCGGATTAGGCATTGTTTTCACCCTCCAATTCTTTGATGTGGCGAAGTGCCTCTTGACATTCAAGCCATGGAGGTATCGGTTTAGCCAACAATTGTTGAAGTCGTTCTTTCCAATAATTAAGCCGTGTTTCCTCGTCCGACTTCTCGGAACAATGAACAAACTCTTCTCCCATGAAAGAACGCTACTTTTCGCACTATTTTATTTTGACTGTATTATCGCCACATCAAATTGTAAAATTTGCGAAGGTTTTCAACACCAATCGGTTGAAATGCAACTTTTGGAACTTGAATGATATTGACCCCGCTTCCAAAAACCCTGCCCGCTAAAGCCAAGTTTTCTGCATGAATGTCATATTCACCCTTTGACAGTTTTACAACATTCAAATCGGAGTTCCATTCATCTCCAAAGTCGGGCATTATCCGATTGACAACAATTCCCCCTATATTGACATTCAAACCCTCTTTCAAAAAACGAATCGTTCTTGAAGTCTCCATAACACCTAATTTTTCAGGTATGGTGACGAGAAAAACGCTATTTTTGGGTTGCGATAGAATGCTTTTGATTTCAGCCATATCTTGACGAAGTGAAATTATCATTTTCTCAATATCATCGTTCTTCTCGGCTTTGAATAAAATGCCCTTCAAAGAGCGTACTTTTTGCCGAATCGCAAGAATACGCATCAACCAAGCGTCCAAAAAATCGGGAGTAGTGAGTGCCCGCAAAGTGTGTCCTGTGGGCGCAGTATCAAACACCACCAAATCCCATTTGTTTGAACGGTATTCGTCCAACAACGATTTCATAGCAAACACTTCATCAATACCGGGCATCATCAAATCCTTGAATAAATCCATATCAATTGATGTTGCCTTCTTGAATGCCGATTTCAAAATATCATTCACCATATTCATAAATTGTTGTGCATCGGACATAGCATCAATTTCCTTCACCCAAAGGTTCGGAACTGTATTGACTTGAACGGGCGAGTTCCCAAACTTCATATCAAGCAAATCCGACAAATTGTGGGCGGGGTCGGACGACACCAACAAGACTCTTTTCCCCAAATCTGCAAAACGAAGTGCCGTTGAAGTTGAACAAGTGCTTTTTCCAACACCACCCTTTCCCGTAAACATCAATAATTCTGTCATGTTATCACCTAAGCCATATCAATTTGCCACCTACTATACATTGTGGTGTTGCTTTCACCCGCCTCATCAACAGAAAGCGTACTATCATTCCTTTGAACCCCTCTCATCAAAATGTTGTAGCCCTTTCCTGTGAAACTGTTGATTTGGCTTTCTGTTATTTCATCTGTCAATGGCTCAACATGAAAAATATGGGCCGAAACAACATTACCTTTCATCAAAACAATTTTGGGTTCAAACAAAAGTGATGAATGGGGATTTTTGGAAATGTCAATTTCGTGAATGGATTCTCCGTTGACGGTTATTTGTGCTATCCACCCCGAAGGCATATTTTTTGGAAATCGCCAATTTATTTCATTCAAAAAGGCATCATTTTTCATCAACAAACCACCTTCCGACTCTTTTCCTGCTCGCGGAAGTGAGCCATAAAATGTGATAGTCCATTCCTGCCAATCAGCGAGAGAAAAATCATCATCATCTTCGTTGAAATACATGAATAGCCCACAATCAATAATCACCCTTGACTTTTAATCGTTGGCGAATCCAATAATCAATCCCACACAGTATATGACATGAAAGTGAGGAATCCGAAGTTCAAATAACCCATATCACGCTTTTCCCAAAATCGCTCCAATTCATAACCGTCTTTCAAATCATTAACTCTCAAAACAGGAGGTATGCACATTGAATCATATGTTGATGTTTTCGTCAAATAGCCGAACTTTCCAACATCTTCACTTCCCAATATCCCTGTATCGGACAACGGCCAATTCAAAGAAAACACATCATCGTTATTCACTCGTTGAACATTTTCAGCCAATACACCCATTGAAGCCGAAAGATAGGATGTCAAAACATCAGCACTCAATTCATTCCATGCGTCTGCCCTCTCAACACCGCCAATACCCAAATAATCGGGGCGACCCAATCCAATAACGATTTTGTGTGCCGAAGAGTTGCGATATTTTTGATTTCCCATCCATTCATGTTGTTTCATTTCAACAGGGAAAATTGTGTATTGATAAACAGAAAACTGTTCCATCAACCATTCCCGAACAGCCATCGTCTCCTGTTCCTTCGTCAATTTTTTCATTTTCGGACCCGATTTAAGAGTCTTTGGAGTTTCCAATTTTTTCCCCTTCAAGTCTGCAAAATTGCTTATCATATCACTCGCCAAACCATCGTTCTTCAAGGGAAGGATATTGTGAAAACGACCTCCTGCGGAATAATAGGAAGGTGTGCGATTAACAATCGTCGGAACAATAAACATCGGATATGCAACCTTGAAAAATCGCCCGACCTCCTTTCGTGAACTCGGTTCAAGAACATTTCCAACCCTTTCATATCCTTGCGGGGGGCGTTCTAATTCCTCTTCATAGGGTTCTCTTCCCTCGTACCAATAGTTCGGAGGTTTAGGACCATTCAACAAAACGCTGATTCCAACCGTGAACATTTGATTTTCGTTTTCTTGTGATGATTCCCATTGTCGCTTTAAGTTCTCACAAATACCTTCCCACTTGCGACCCCAACGATTCGCCATCCACACGCCCATTGATGAGGCATAAAACGATTCTAAATCCGAAAATACGGGCATAGTCCAAACAGTTTTCCCCTTTACAATTTGTTCAAAACAACCGATAACAGGTAAAGTCCAACGCACCTTTCCCGTAACTTCACCATATCTGTCTTCTGTTCTTTCATCGGTTATTCGTGGTCTTGAAATGGCGAGAGGGAACAATGAATGCTCAACGAAAAAATCATATGCACCCAAATATGAGTTGAAATCATCATCAGGTCGTCTTTTGTTAGGTGTATAATCTGTTCCATTTAATGAAGGAGTCAACAAAACACAAACTCTCATATGAACACCTCATTCTTGTGTAGCGAGATACAGTCCTCCTGCGATAAGACCAATCATTCCCCACAGACTCAATGAAATGCCTCCAACCTTATATTGACTTGCACCCGCTAATTGCGAAGAACCGATAATTTGACGACCATTGGTGGTTTCACAACCTTCTTTGCATTCAAGGGAATCATCATCGGATTCACATTTGACACAAACGCCACCCTGCAATTTGTAGCCCTTTTTGCATCCTGTGGTTTGTCCTGTGCAATATGAAGGCAAACTTCGGCAAAAATCATCATAGTTACACGCATGAGGGTCGGGACTGTTGTCGGTGTGAACGCAACAAGTCTGTTTTCCCGCATCATTTTGACAAGGAATCTTTGCATCGGGGTCATAATGCTTTGAACCAAGAATCATACAACCCGTACATGAACCAAATTCACATGAGCCATCATCGGCTCTTGCAGAAGCATCGTAGTTACAGGCTCTTGTGTCAATGCAACCGGGTTTTACGCAACGCTCATATGTGTCCGACCAAACCTTTCCTTCGGGGCATTGACAACGCTTGTAAAACAACGATACTGCCCTTCGTTGAAGTGCCATTCGTTCTTGATAATCGGTTGTTCCATCGGAATTGCTATCCGTTCGCTCATCACCCAATCGCGAAAGCATAGACGACCAAGACTCTTCCGAGCCAACCGCCTTCCCCGTTTGCGACCAATCATATGAAGCAGATTCCTTCTTGTAATACAATTCCTTCAAGGTTTTCGCTGATGTTTTCGCTTGACTTCCTGCATAGTCCAATGCGTTCGGGTCATCGCATATGGGGTCGCAATTTTGTGTTCCCGAATTGATAAACATACAATCCATATTTGCACCATCGGTGAAATGACGATTACAAGCACTTGGATTAGAACACCCACTTTGTTTCGGAGGATATGTGCAACAATTGTTTTCCCATAGTGTTCCCGAACCACAAGGAATCGTAGCATTGGAGTTGTAGTTCTCGGCTTTCGGGTCGGTGCAACCAACAGTTGCACATTTTTTTCCGCCTGTTGCAGGGTCATTGACTTTTTGTTGACCCGCAGGACAATTACAACCGCCTTCGTTTTGAATAAAGCCCCATTGTGTGCCTCTTGGAGGCGTTCTCACTACGCCCTGCGTCTGTCCTGCACCCGTAACCAAAACATTTCCAATGGAACTACCGCACAAAGTTTGACCGTTCAATCCTTGACCCGTATTTGTCGCCCCTTGAACGCCACCACAAGTCGTGCAATCACCACCGCAATACTGAATAGCCGTTGGATTGTTGCACACAATACAAGGACAAGCGTTGCCGTTTCCTGTGAATCCTTGCTCGCCACAAGTGGTCGTCAAATTGGTGGGAAAAACAATGCGAGAACCCCCTCCTGCGACAGGTTGAGGGCTAAGGCAAGTCCAACCCCCATTCAAACAAGGATGCTGATAACAGACTTCACCTTTTGCTGAATCACAAGCGGGAACACATATGTCTTTTTCAATGCGGTTTCCGTTTTCATCTGTGCTTTCTGTTTTTCCCATCACCATACACGGTGGGCATTCTCCTTTTTCGCTTGGAGCAGTAGGTTGTGGGCTTTCGGAAACACGCCCATATGAGTCGGGTTGCGAATCATCGGCTTTTTGTGGTTCAGCCTTGAAAATCATACCTCTTGGCGCGGAAAACAATTTTTCCGAACGGAAAAAATCAAACGAACTTGTTCCGAACATATGAAGCCTCAAAAGGATTCATCGTTCCGACTATATGAACTCATTCACAACATTCACAATACGGTTCTGTTGAGTAGTCCATATGTGTTCTTTGGTTGATAAACCATGATTTCTTGAGGTAGTAGGGTCAAAACGGGATGGGTAATATCGTATCTGTTGAAAAACTTCCTCGTATATTCGTCAAATGTGAATCGCTTTGGCTCGTCATACCCATCAGCCCACGCTGAAGTGTAAATGTCATCAAAAAGGGTGTCTCTATCTTTGAAATCATAAATTCTGTTCCAAGAACTGTCAATTTGTATTGGTGAACGCATATAAGAGGGGTGTTGAACTTCACCAAGAATCTGTACTGAACCGCCATTCAATGAGAAAACCTCTTCAACATCTAACCCAAGATTGCACTCATAATTGGTTCTCAACCTCTCTCCTTTCGGTGACCCTGTAAATATCTGAAAGACATCCTCAAAACTTAAATCATCCCATGAGGTAACAGTTTTACCATAAGGGACTCTTCCTACAACCTCTCCTACTTCGTCTATTTTGTCGCCCGAATAAGGCAACAATTTGTAGCCCTTTGGCAAAGTTAAGTTCACAGAACTGTTGATTTTGAAGAAATAATTCGTTCCAATTTCACCACGAACCGCCCTTTCCTCTCCTTTCCACCAACCCTTTTCACCTTCCAAAAAAGGCAACTCAAGGAGGCATTCACTATGGATGTACTCTTCTGTTTCCCAATCGTATTTTTCATTTCGTCGCAATTTGAATATGCTTGGCATAGGGTAATCAGCATAGGGGTCTTTCTTAAATGTGGCATCGTACATATTAGCATCAAAACTTTCCGAGCCTACATCCTTGACATTGTATTGTTTGTCCGAATAATATAGCGAAGCATTCCAACTCAATGTTCCTGTTATTTTGATTTCTTTCAATTGTTTAGGGCTTAGTGGTGAAAGAGTCATTTCACTTCGTCCAACGGTAGCATACCATCGGTCGGTTCGTTTTCTTTTTGGTTGCCCATACTTGAGGGTGGACCAACCTGTATTCACATAAGCAAAAACGCGAGGTTTTTTGAGTTTGATTGCCTTTGTAATGTAATGTTTTTGTACTCTTTCTTTAATGAACAATAGAAAATATCCATCCACAGGAACACAACAACTAGATAAATCAAAACATAGAACTGAATCCACATTGACCTGCATTCTTGGGTCAAGGTTGCCATAAATTGTAATCGCTGAATCAATCAACAAATCATTGTATGATGCAGGATTCAAAGTCCCTTTCAAATCACCCTCTATTCTTGCATTAGGTTGAGCCATTAAATCAACGAACTCGCCCATATCACCCCATGAACGATTGAACAATTTCGTGGTGCGATATTGCTTTTCAAGTTCTTCCAACGACTTTTTTGTTGGTGCATCAGGTACTCCCTCGTCCGAACTGATATGAGCAGGGTCGTATTTACTCACAAAATCACCTAAACAATGTAAGCAAATAGTCAAGAACATTCTTTTTCGGTTCTTCAATAACTGCAACATTTGTTTGGTTGATTTGTGGTGTTGGCAACGATGATTTTGCTAATGTTTCGGTATATGGTCCGCAAACTGATTCGTCGGGGTGCAAATCGTCTCGGCAAGTGTGCCAAAACGGACAATCGTTTCCCTTGTGTTCACATTTCACATAACATGAGGACTCAACACACAGATTCCCCATAGGACAATCCGAGTCTTCTTGACAACGCGAACCGATGCTATATGTTGAAACGCTATCACCGTTCTCGCTACGGTATCGCTTGAGCATATCAGCGTTGTATTTTTTGTATGGTTTGTAATGGTTCAAAGAATCAACGACAACCGACATAATATCACCTCTTCAATCCCATGAAAACACCGACTACGGCTACACCACCAACAACCCAACCCCAAGTAGGAATTGATTCATACCATTCAGCAAACTCACAGGAAGCATCATCAAGAACCGCGTTTGCATCATAGTTGGTTGCCTTATCATCAGTACAACCTCTCTTGGCTACATTGTCGCCAACCGCCATAGAACCCGCAGGATATGTGAGCGTCAAAACACCCAATTCGGTTTGTCCGTCTGCGGATTTGACAACAGGTGTTTGAACTCTCAACAAGGAAACAGTCGTTCCCTCATCGGTGTTTTCGTATTTTTCCGCAGGTAAAACAACAACCGTATTTACACCTCCGTTTGCATCGGTTTCTTGAACCTCATATGCCCATTCGTCGTTCGGGGTGAAAGAAATGCTATCAGCCGTTCCAACCGTATAACCGTTTGAATTGGAATCCCATTGACCCGTTCCATATAGCCCCAAAGCCAACCCATCGTTTGTGTTTGTAGTTGTGTCTTCAACAATGGTGATGCTTGAACCATCCAAGTAGTCCTTGAATGTTGGTGCAACCCATGAAGATGAAGTTGAGCCGTTTCCATCGGTTTGCGTATTGAACACTTCAGCATTTGACTCTTTGGGGTTGCGAATCCAATCAACCATTTGGCTGAAAGAATCGGGCAAAGACCTCAAATCACGAAAAACAAACGACATGGGAATCAAAATAATTTGACTGAACGACTATATCAACTCATTGATTATTTTGAACCGCCAAAACCTGTGAGCATCGTCAATCCAATAAGCCCCAAAACTACACCACCAACAATAAGCGTGTTGTTATCCTTTTCATTTGAAAACGGTGTTCCACCATTGATGCTACTCCTTGAACCATCGTTCGGCAAAATTGCTACTTCACCACTTTCACAAAGACCTGTCGTTGAATTGTATGTTGAATTGTCAGGGCAACAAGGAACATTTGGGTCATATTCAAGCGGGCTTTCGGAAACGATTCTTCGCTTTTCACCCGATTTACAATGAGGCGTTCCTTTCCAATCCCGAACAGCAGGGTCATAAACATGAATGTTCATACTTTGATAATGACCTCCATTGGGAAAACCGCACAAATGATGATTTTTTGTAGCATCAACTTGACGAACATAGTATGGGAGTTCCAACAAAAAAATGTCAATGATAAGTGTTTCAACCGCCCACAACGCCATCTTAGAAGCACCAACCTTTGAAAAATGTGAGGCAGAAGGCATCAATTTGTATGTCAAAGAGGCTCGGAAAAAAGAATAAACATAAAGCAGATAATACACACTTTGTAGTGAATAATAACCCAAACCACTCCAAGAAAGACCCATGAAATCATCACCCTTTCCAATTTCATAACCTGCTCTTTGACTATCAATTTCAGCATCCCAATCATAACCATATATGGAATCCACACGATAAAGCCCTTCTTGGTTGAATTGCTTTGATGTAGCACCACTTCGTATTCGTTGAGTTTCAACAGTTGGATAATACAATTCGGGGTCTGCACTCATAAGGCGATTAACAACATCACTATGCTTTTTGTTTAATGTTGTCCACCAACTTTCAAGGTCTTCAAGTTCCAAATTGTCAAAATCAAACAATTCGGGGTTTTCTTGTCGCAAAACATTGATTGCGGTTGAGTTCAATTGGTCGTTGGAAAATTGACGATATTCAACATTCACTCCTGCTCGTTCATTTGAGGGTTCATTCGCATCTTTGAATGATGTATTCGTAGCACCCTTTGTATCTTGAGGTGATGGAGAAGTCACAATCGTTGAACCTTTGGGAATCCATATGGTCGGAATACCGTTTGAATCAAAATCCCTCACAATTTGATTTTCTTCCGCACCAACGACATGAAAATAAGTGGTTAATCGCGTAGCACAAGCAACGGCACTATCATATGTTGATTTAGCCTTGAAACCAATTTTGTTTCCGTCTTTCCACTTTTCGTATGTGACAGGGTTTTGGACCGTATCGGAGTTTTTTTCCTTCGTTTGAAACGCTTTGCCCCAAAACGAATTAACAACATCAAAATAATCCATCATTCATCACCCCCTTTGAAACTTGCTGATAAAAACACAAGCCCCAAGAATGCCGCACCCGCTAATGCAATACCCGTTGCGGTTGTAATGTCGGAATCAACAAAACGATTTACGAAACCCGTATTGCCTTTTCCACCACCTGTGATGTTTACAGAACCCGAACCCCCACCAAAACAAGAACCATCATCAATCAAAGCATCGGAATCATAGTTTGGTGAATCCGAATCGGTGCATCCTCTTTTCGGTGGAGGAGGACTCACAAACAAACCAAAATTGATGAAATATGGCGACACCGTATCAAAATAATCATCACCTGTGTTGGGTTGTCGGACAATGCAACCATCACCCGATACTGCGTGGTCAACGGTGAATTGATACAATCCCGCTCGCCTAAATGGATATGAAAATATGGCTTTACCTTCAGCATCAGCAACGGCTCTCAAAGTTTGCTTTGAACCCCCATATTCATAAACGGTAATCGTGTATTCATCTCCTGCGGCAGGTTTGAAACTTTGGCTAAACCAACCCACTCCCGAGTTTTGACCTTCTATTTCAATTTTCAAGGTGTGCGGTTGAACGCCATTAGCCGAAGCATCTTGTCCGTAAATCGCACCCATCACTTGACCGTTTGAAACATCAACAAATTGTGCGTTCATCGGGTCGGGAACAACCGTTGCTTTGTAGCGAACACGGAAATAACAACGACAATCAACGGTGCAACAAACAACCCTTTTACGACCACCTGCGGAAAAAGTGCTTCCACCACAACCGTTAATCCAATCGCCTGTTATCCATTCACCCCAACCATATTCGGAATTGTTGCGACTCAAATTGTAATCCTCTTGAACTGCACCCATTCCATAAAAGTTCGTTCGTTCATTTTGAGGAACGCCCGAAGGTATTTTGTTCAAGAATTGATGCGGTTTCGTTCCTGCCCCTGCGGTTGTTATTCGCTTGTATTTGTATTTCGTTTTCAAACCGTTGCTCACGAATCCACTCCAAACCAAAGGACCGCCAAGCCAAAAAGACCAATCATCCGAATCTTCCGTCATTTCGGTTGTGAAAGGAAGTGTGTCAAGAACAACATTCCCAAACCATGATTGATTCACCACATCATCAAAGGTGGAAGTCGGTGTTTTTTTGCTCGCAGGTATTGAATCAAGTGCATTCGTTATTTTGAGTCGTGCCGCTTGACCCGAACGACCTCCAAATGAATCAGTCGGATATGCGACACCTTTCCAATTGTCCGATGTTGCAGAACACCAACGCTGAAGTCCTCCAACTGCCGTCCAACACTTGAATTGGTCTTTCATAACAGTACGCATTGAAGAATCATCAACAACTCTTTCGGGCAAAACAGGAACACAACGCCCCCCAACGCATTCGTATTCAAAAGGTTCTGTCGGACAATCGGAATCCGAAGAACAAGCCCAAGGGTCGTAGTCATCACCGTTTCCTTGTATTTCACCATCCAACGAAGAGGTTGTGTTTTCAGCCGTGAAGGTTTCTTTTTGACGACCTATTTTTTTGGCTTCGTTACTCACGCCTCCTGCAATTTGACCCACCAAAAGTGAAGCCATATGAGGATGAACGAATAACGCACTCTCAAGGAGCATAACCTCATTGGGTTGAGCGACTATATGAACTCACCCATCAACATCGGAATCATAGAAAATTGAATAGTGGTTGAGAACTCCCCCATCACCCGCGATTTCATCAATGTAGTTTTCATCCAAAATGACATTCAAGATTCTATCCTCCCGTTCCGAACTTCCCTTATGACGAACCACGACCTCATATGTTGGGTTGGCGGTGAGGTATTTCAAAGCACGAATATATTGTGAGTTTTCAAGAAGTGCTTTCGTATGACGAGCCTCTTTTTCAGTCAATTGAACTATGAAAATGCGTGGGTATCGCTTTGAATTGGTGTACATAACTCGTAGTTGCATTCCCGCCATATTGCTTTCAATCAAATCATCGCGAGCAACGAAAAAACCCTCAACACCCTTTGTATCGGCTGAACCAAAATACCATCGGACAGGCTCGCCATCATCAACATTTTCAAAAGAATACAAACCAAAAGGTCCGCTAATTTGAGGGTCAAGACCATATATGTCCCTGTTCTCACCCTCGTCCTTTAAACGAGGAATGGAAGTCGGCATAGAACCCATAACGCCTTTTTAACAGACCGACTATATGAAAGCACACATTCTTCCTTGCGGGGTATTTGAAGGGTTTTACATGAAATGAGAGGGTCTATGACGAACACCACATAACCAACACACATGAGTTTCACCACATAATTCACATGAATGCTTTAAGCAATCACGACAAGTGGGCTGATGACAATGCGGGCATTGAGAAAATGCAGGACAAGCACATATATTGCATGGACGACGAACCAACATGATTTTCATTTCATCTTCGTTTCCTTAATCTCACAAATCCATGATGCGGATAATTTCGTGAATACGCAATCCACCATCTCCGAGCGTTCTATTGACTACTTCAATTACCATATCGGCAGGATAAACATAATCTCCTTGTTCGTTTCTATCCATTACCTTTCCTTGAGTGCGAGTGTATTCGGTGCGAAGATTTTTCAAAATCAAATCCCCCTTTGAACCGTTATCACCAAAAGTAATGTCAATAGCATTCCCAATTTTTTCTTCCGCATAGACCTTCATAACCTCTCGCCTCATATATTGGTAGCATAGAGTCATAGATAAACTCTATGGTGATATTCACCAATGTTAGTCGTCAAAGAATCGCCCGTAATAAAATTGTGGGTGTGGATAGAAATAGTCATCTTCGTCCCCCTTTTCATATGCGTTCTTGATTCTCCATGCGTGTTGTAAATCCAATAAGCGGTATGTTTCCCAATGTGGAATAATTTTGAACAGGTATTCCCAAGCACTCGTTTCCCAATCCATGATAGCCTCTTCTGTTTCATTAACCAATTCTTCCTTTATGACAACAGGCACTTTAGCCGCCCACCATAAGCCATTGACCGCAAACTCACGGTCACTAGTTTGAGCATTTGGATAATCACGAATATACCAATCATCTTCTTTTTCATCATAGATTTCTTCGGGGTCTTCATAGGTTATCCAATTGTGCAAGCGTTGGGTACTTTCAAACACTTCAGCAGGAATATCAGCATATTTAGCCCATAAGAAGTTCATGCTCAACGGAAACTCGGGTGAAGGATATGTAGGCACACCAATATGGGTAATCTTCAATGACTCCGATGTGGTTATTTCTTGCTCTAACAAAAACCGACCACCATAATTCATATCCGACATTCGTTCTTTTGACAATTCCTCTTCGGTGACTTTAGCAATACACCGAAGAACAAAAGGTAGCCGAACATCTTCAATGAAATTACCCTCTTCATCGGTAGTTCCTGTTCGTGTTTGCTTCCTATATGCTTGTTCTGCAAGTGAAAGAATCGCATATTCTATGCCTTGTGTATTCCCTAATTCTTCCATGTCCTTGAAATTGCCTTGTTCCATGAAATCATAGTAGCGGGCATCCTGCAACAATTCATTTTTCGGTGAAAGTGCAAAACTCATAGCAACGAATGGATTGGTTGTGAACGATTGCTTGTGGCCTTTTTTCACATACCCTGTCGTGTCGCCCCAACCATATTCTTTGCGGAGGTTTTCATCAGCAGGTAATTTAAGCCCACGAAACACTTCAAGATAGCCAACACCTGTCACCAACGGACATTCTCGCTTGTCGTGTTTCATGGATTTGCATACAGAACATTTGCGAGGAATCAGTTGGCGAATCTGTTTGGCGGTTGCATTTCTCAACCTACGCATTGGTATGTAAAAGAACGGTGCAGATTTCAAAGAATCCATTTGGTCTTGTGTCAACATACATAATCAGCCCTCATAT
>Ga0181568_10001708_pt1 | contig 20013 bp, 17 predicted proteins | sample 101ome_20_FD_133758 | JGI IMG/M metagenome (GOLD analysis project Ga0181568, IMG submission 133758) | Coastal salt marsh microbial communities from the Groves Creek Marsh, Skidaway Island, Georgia - 101404AT metaG (megahit assembly) | ecosystem: Environmental > Aquatic > Marine > Intertidal...
GTCAGAACTCAATGAGACGGAATCTCCTGAGTAGTCATATTCATTTTCGCCATCTATGTCAGAACCTAATTGAGTCCATGTTGAGGATCCGGAGTCGTAACTGTAGATTCGTACATGTCCGGAAGCAGTGCCGTTGCCGCTATTGAAAGGCGCCCCAATGGCGACCGTGGTTCCGTCAGAACTCAATGAGACGGAATCTCCTGAGTAGTCATATTCATTTTCGCCATCTATGTCAGACCCCGTATGGACCCACGAACCCTTAACCTCCGAGAGGGAGGTGAATAACACGGTAAAAAAGAAACCAGCGAAAAACCTGAGAAAACTCATACATGGTTTGATATACAATTCCCAAGAAATTCATCAATGAAAAATGTATTCCTTTCACTTGTATTGCGTGTTGATTTTCCCCTACCCCAAAACGGGTGCCTACATGAATCTCGCCAACACTCTCGATCAAATCATTCGTTCTCTGGGAATTAGAATCAGCAAGTACGAGGAGAGGTGCGGAGTGCCCAATTCCGCAATGACCAACGCCCTCGCGGGAAAACCTGTGCGGGCGGTTCTGTAGAAACAAGGATTCACACTAGATCCACGACTCGTCTCTGAGCAGTCGTATCCATCTCAATGTATCTTTGAGTGGTCTGTAGGTTAGAGTGTCCGACCATCAACTGAATGTCTCTCAACGAACCACCAACCAAAGAGATCTTTCGAGCAGTTTGAGTGATAAAAGTGCGACGCCCCGAATGTGACGAACAACCATCGAACCCAAGATCGCGATACCAGCGAGCAAACATATTCACGATGGATTGAGCAGAGGTGAATCCAGATCGTTCTGTTTGAATTACGAAATTCGATAAACCACTTTGGATCTCCTGTTCGCGATGAAGGATCAAATACTCTTTCAGAACTTTATTGATTGGTAGTATCCTTCCACTCTTTCCCTTCGTCGCAGAGTTCTCCAGCGCGATCACATCTCCTAACTCTCCTTCACTGGTCAGAACCATCGACCATTGAAGACGAGAGATCTCCTTTGCGCGTAATCCACCTTTGACTGATAAAAGAAAGATGACGCAATTACGAATTCCGTTTCTTCTGTCCTTGAGGTAAGACAGAGCGATTTCAACCTGTTTATTGGTGAGTGTCTTTGACTGTTTTCCAATGCTCATACTGATGATCTTTTGATGATCATAGCATAAAAGATAATCAGTTGTTTTGTCAAGGATATGTATCCAGATATCAAGCGCGCATAAGTCATTGAAAAGGCGCCACTTACACGAGCAGGATCAGACTGATTATAAAATTGATCTTTTATACTCAGTGGTGAGACCAAAGAAAAACCCGACCATTCCTGATCGGGTTTTCTTGTTTTCCATTGGGTCTGTGGAAAGTCATTTTCGTCTCTTTATCAACGAAGTGATTTGTTTATCGGTTCGTTCATTGAAGAGCACTGCGGCAGTAGCGATACTGGTATTTGATCCGTTCTGTTTTCGTAAGGAGATCAGTCCATCGCATAACTCGTTCAAACCTTTCATAAGGTTCTTCATTTGATCTTCGAGTGATTGATCGGTCTTTTTAGAGAAAAGTCTTTGTGCGGCGTTGAAATGGTTCGTAGCAGTGTCTCCGTGTTTCTTTGCGGATCGAGCAAGAAGGATTGCGGCACCTTTTCTCAATAAACGACTCTCCTGCAGAGAGTCGTCACTCACTTCGTTCGTGGTCTCCTTGAAAGACTTCATCTTAGATGTATGAACTTTCCCAAGACCAAGTGGATTTCTTTTCCTTCATTGGTGGAGCAGTCTTCTTGTGTGACTTCACCTTTCGTTGAGCGGAATCAATCAAAGACAGAATTTTTCCATCTTTCTCGATGGCAGTGATCTCATTTCGGCAGTAGTCAGCAAGAAGTGTGTTGATGATAGAGGTTCTTGATATTCTCTTATAGTCGACCACAGCATCAAGAGCAGTCTTCAAGTGTTGTGGGCAGTTCCAGTTGAGTAAGGTGTAAGTATTCGATGTAGTTGTTTTAGGCATAGTAGAGGTATTTATGAGAAGAATGGTTCAAGTGTGACCGATGGTTGATCTTTGGTTGGATAAAGTTCGGTCTTCTTTGCGCGAATCAATGGTCGAAAGTATTCAAAGATCTTATCGTCTGTCATACCCCAGAATTGTTGTTCTCTTTTGAGGAATGGAATCAGGGTTTCGAACTGGTTTCTTGTGATTGTAAGATCACTGACAAGACGGGAGAGAATGTCACGAAAGACTCGATCCATTTTGAATCCCTTTGCGAGATATGATACGATGTATGTCTGGAGTTGATGTTGTTTTACTTTGGTGTTCATGAGAATTGGAGGGTTGTGTGGTGTAGATACTATGAAACTGAAGGATCACCTTTGAGGGTGTTCCTGATTCTAGCACAAACCCTTGACCTGAGGGACATGGTTCCAACTCAGTATAGATTTGTGATAGTGTGGCACCCAACATCGTGGGCACGGGTTATGTAGTTTGACCAACCAGCGGAGCAGAAAATATCGCGATGTTTCTGACCCCATTCGGCGCAGGAACCAAATGGCGTCTTTCTCCAAGTGGTGAATACGAGAGATTTGAACTGGGCGGGTGAAGAAACAATGTCCTTAGGATAATCCAGCACCCCGTGAGCGTGAAGGTAGTCTGAACCAAGAACAGAATCGCGGCGTGGGGAACCCTGAAACTCGAACCAATGGTTCAATCGTTTTCCGTATCGTTTGGCGCGATGTCCGAAGACCTTCGAACTCCTCTCAATCAACTTCAGAAAGTGACGAATGTTTTTCTCAGCACGAATTTCATCGAGTCCTTCGTTCCACTTAGAGCGAGTCTTGAACCTCAAGGTTAGAGCGAGTGGAGCATTGAGATTTGATAGGTTCAAATCCCTTAGTTCCTCTCTCACATTCGATGTCGTTGGTGTATTCATTATGTTTTATTTATACAAACGATTTTTTTCACTCGTCTGCACAGGCACACCTCTCCTTTGAAGGGGAGAGACTGCATCATATTACACCAAAACCGCGATGAACGCGATCTTATGAACTGAACACATAGGGAGGGTTCTATGTGTTCGGGAGTGGGGAAAGATTAGAGGGAAGTACGACCATACGATGATCGTACTATCACGCGGTTATAAATGTCGTATCCACGAACCGAAGAGAGAAGTCACAAATATCGGGTTGGTGTCGTGCACCCAATCTAGCATCCCGAATTCTTTTTTTCCTAATAATGGAAAAGGCGTGTGAGGCACCAAACGTCTTACCCTGAGGGGTCAGATAATCCTGCTCGTTCAACCAGTCCGCAATCTGTTTGAAGTTCCATCCTCGTTGTCGGAAATCCGTAATGGTTTCAAAGAGGAATGTCTGATAAGTTGAGTATGGTTGAAACCAAAGATGAGAAACTCTAATTTTTAGATGGAAAACTAGATAAACTTCTGTACATAATTTGGTGATAGACTTACCACCTAACCCCACTATTCGACTGTCACAGATTTAGCGAGGTTTCGCGGCTTGTCGACGTCGCATCCACGCAACTTGGCTATGTGGTAGCTCAGGAGCTGCATGGGGATACTGGCGAGGAGAGGGAGGACCGCTCGATGGCAATCTGGAATTAGTATCTGATCGTCTGCGATTTCCTTTGGAAGCGGGTTACTTCGGTTCGCGATCGCAATCACCGGGGCTCCGCGAGCCTTCACTTCCTGAATGTTGGATACAAGCTTCTCGTGAATATCTGGCTGTGTTGCGAGAACGATTACGGGACACTCAGCACTTATAAGGGCGATTGGACCATGTTTCATCTCCGCAGCCGGATACCCTTCTGCATGCATGTAAGATATTTCCTTCAGTTTTAGAGCGCCTTCCAAGGCGATGGGGAACATGTCTTGTCGGCCGAGAAACAGACAATCAGTCATGTCCTCGTACTTTTTGGAAATCTCGAGAATCTGGTCGCTCAGCTTAACCGTTTCAGTGACCAGTTCGGGAGCTTGTTTCAACGCAGCGACGTACTCAAGGCCGTCTTGAAAAGACATATCGCGAAGTCTTCCGAGGTAGAGGGCAAGCATCGAAAGAATATGTAGTTGGGAAGTGAATGCTTTAGTGGAGGCCACTCCGATTTCTGGACCGGCGTGTTGATAGATTCCTCCATCGGATTCGCGGGCGATGGTAGAGCCCACACTGTTGTTGATGGCGAGGGTCTTGTAACCTTTTCGTTTGGACTCGCGAAGCGCTGCTAGGGTGTCGATCGTCTCGCCCGACTGGCTAATGACGAGAACCAAAGTATTCTTGTCCAAGGGCGCGTTTCGGTATCTAAATTCAGAGGCGTATTCTACCTCCACTGGGATCCGAGCAAAGCGCTCAATTAAGTATTCTCCTACCAGACAGGCGTGCCAGGCGGTTCCGCAGGCGCAAAGTAGAATGCGATCGATCTGACGCAATTCCTGAGCGGTTGTGTTGAGTCCTCCGAATTTGGCGGTGCTCATGTCGTCGGAAAAGCGCCCACGCATCGCATTCTCAAGAGCTCCAGATTGCTCGAAAATCTCTTTGAGCATATAGTGCTCGTAGTCGCCGAGTTCGCTCTCAGCGATGTCCCAATCAATGGTTTTGATTTCCGGGGTCAAAATCTCCTCGTCATTGGTGAGCAAATTCAGCTCGCCGTTCTTGAGGCTGACTATTTCGCCGTCGTTGAGGTAGACCACATTGGAAGTCCGGCGAATAATCACCGATACGTCGCTCGCAAGCAGGTATTCATCGGGTCCAATTCCGACGATTAGTGGAGAGCCTTTCCTCGCTCCGACGAGTTCGGTGGGATGGTCTGTACAGATGACGGCGATTCCGTAAGTTCCTTCAATATGCTTCAAGGTGCGGCGCACGCTATCCAGAAAACGCGTTTCGGACTCACTGTCTTCCTTGGCATAATGGTAAGCGATCAGGTTGCAGAAAACCTCCGAGTCGGTTTCGGAGTAGAAGCTGTATCCCTCACCCTCTAGAAACTTCTTGATCGAAAGATAGTTTTCGATGACCCCGTTGTGAACCATCGCGATTTTTCCGTCGAAGCTAACGTGCGGGTGAGCGTTCTCCTCCGTGACGGCTCCGTGGGTAGCCCAACGGGTGTGGCAGATGCCAAGATTGCCGGAGAGCGAATTCCCAGACACATTTTTGGCCAGTTCCGTGACTCGACCTTTGTGCTTTTTCAGTTTGAGTTCCTTCTCCGTCAAAACGGCGACTCCTGCGGAGTCGTATCCTCGGTACTCCAAGCGTTTCAATCCTTCAAGCAGTATGGGAGAGGCTTCCCGTTTTCCGATGTAGCCAACGATTCCGCACATGATCTATAGAGTAATTATTATTGAGTAGGAAAAATGAGTTCGCTGTTTTTTCTCAGTGCATGAGAATGCCTGCGGTGTATAAAGTTAAATATTCATTTCCATCACGGGCTCTTTTCTCAGAGAATTTAAACCTTAAATCGGACTAGCACCCTTCTTATGAACCTTAATTCCCTTCTTTATTCGCTCGGACTGTCTGGGTTGTTCTCGTCACGCATCTTTCTACCGGCGTTTGTGACCGCCCTTTTCATGAAATACGGCCACTCGTGGCCGTTCCTGAACAACATAGAACTCCTTGCCGAAATGGCGCAGAAGGCGAGTAATCACCCGACTTGGTTTACGAGTGGAGGTATGATTACCGCGTTAGGCGCGCTATCCGTCTTGGAATTCGTGGCAGACAAGTCACCTGAGGCGAGAGAACTGATGGACGATTTCTCTGTTTATGCGAAAACTGGGTTGTCAGGCCTAACGACTCTGGGGGTGATGAACACCGCTGACGCGGATTTTGCGGGAAGTGTGCTACAGCAAGCGGGAATTCTCGAGATGATTCCCGCTTTCCTTTCTGCAGGGGCCACGTTTGTCGGGGCCACTGTGAGAGGGAGCGTTTTCGGTGTTCTGACTGAAGCCGATCCCGATGACACGGTAAAGATCCGCGGCTTCCTCAGTTGGGTAGAAGATTTCGCCGTCGTTTTCGGTATTCGCTACCTCTTTTACGCGCCGTTAGCGGCATTCATTGTTATTCTGGCTTTTTTTGGGGCACTTCAACTGCTCCGCATGTACCATGAAAGCAAACTGGAAGATTCCAAGGTACCCTGTGCAAAATGCGGAGAGAAAATCCATTCGTTCGCGACCGAATGTCATCATTGTGGAACGAGTGTGGAAAGCCCCAATATTATTGGATTCCTAGGAGGTATAAAGGCGGAAAAAGAGACCTCAATCCAAGCGCAACAGCTCCGGTTGTTGCGGCTCAAGAGATCACCCCGTTCCGGGGAGCGCTTCGAGGGCAAAGGAGTAGATCTAAAGTGCGAGGTAGATGGAGTAACCGCTTTTTCCGATCCATCGCTCACCCAAGCGTACATAAGTTCAGTATCGGAGAAACTGCCCAAAACGCTTTTAGTTAGCGCCCTTCTCGGAATTGTCCCGGTTCTGGGACTGATTGCTGGGGTAATTTATTACAGGTTGAGATTGGTTGCTCCTTTTCGTCGTTATCTCACCTTTGGGCAGAGTTTTCTGACGAAGTGGCTATTGCGGATTGTTCTCCTAGCCTTAGTGCTACTGCAAGTTTCGTTTGGCGGAATTGTCGCAGTCCCGCTGATGGCGCTTCTCAACTTCCTGTTCTATCGATCTGCTTTCACGAAAGCTCTAAGAACCGCGAACCTCATTCAATAGTTCCAATCAGGGTCTTCTTCGATGTCTTTAGCTGGTCCCCTACCATGTAAAAGCCATCTACTTTTGATAGATGGCTTCGTCTTTGGAATGTGACTCCTCCCTTTTGGCGTCAATTTCGCGACGGTCGCCCTTTCGGAACGACCGCCGGTTTGTTTTCTGTTTCAGAATAATCGTTTCATGATTCTATGATCCCATTCAAAAATCTAGGATCGATAGAATTCTCCTTAGGCCCGCGACCGCGGTCCCCGCTTGAAGCTAGAATAAGCTTCCTGCTTGAGATCCATAACTCCGAGACCAACGAGGGCTGCAGTGATTGCAACTCCCGCGATGAGCTCTCCAGCGGGCATTTGAAACCCGAAAAGCCCAAATGGCAATAGAGCCAGGATAGTTGAAGCGATTATGTTACTCTTGGTTTGTGTGTTCATTTATTTGGTCAGTTTTGACTGACGAGTGGAGTATCGCACACTTTCGTTATAACTTGAAATACTTATAACTTATACTAACCATAGTTTGAAACTATGGAAATGCACCAACTCAGGTACTTTCTAGCCATAGCGGAGGAGCGAAACTTCACTCGAGCGGCTGCAAAGTCCTATGTGTCCCAGCCGTCGTTGAGCGCTCAGATCATTAAGCTTGAGGATGAATTGGGGAACCGTCTCTTCAATCGGCTCGGGAGAAGAGTGGAGCTAACCGCAGCGGGAAAGCAGTTTGAGAAACGGGCCCGCTCGATTCTGATGGAGGCGGACAACGCAGTGCGTGAGATCCGTGAAAGTGCGAGTGACGTCAAAGGGAACCTTCGCATTGGAGTAACTCCGACCGTAGCCCCGTTTCTTTTACCCCCTGTACTCAAAACCTGTTGCGAAAGATTCCCTGAGCTACGGATTCGGGTCGATGAAAATCTAAGGCGGGCGCTTCTGGAAAATTTGGTTAGCGGGAACCTAGATGTGGTAATCTCTTCCTATTCTGGAGGCGTTTCACAGGTAGATGCGGAGCCCATTATCCAAGAAAGACTCAATCTGGTCGTTCCTCGAGGGCATGTTTTGGCGAAAAGAGAGGATATTTCCATCGAGGACTTCAAAGGCGAGCCATTGATCGTTTTGGGTGAATCTTCTGCCCTGGGCGAAAAGGTCTTGGAGTTTTTCGAAAGAAATGACTTTGAGCCCAAAACCGCGGCTTACTGTTCGCAAGTGAGTACTGCAGTCGCTTTAGTGCATAGTGGTCTTGGTTTAGCGATTTTGCCAGAAATGGCTCGTGAGTCGATTTCGCCCTACGATGTGGTTTTCAAGTCAATGAAATCGCTCAAGATGTCTCGCCTGCTCTTTGCGCTCACCCACGAGCGTCGATATTTATCTTCTGGCGCGCGTGGTTTTCTCGATGTTGTCCGTGAATTTGTTGATGGAAAAGGGTGAGTTAAAATCAAAGAAAAAGGCCAATCCTCACGGACTGGCCTTTTTGTAAAGTTTTGGGAGACCCCTATTTCAGCATCTTAGTCCACTTGGATTTACTGTTGGAGCTCTTAACTGCGGTTGCGATAAACGCCATACCCCGAATGCCGTCTTCGACAGTCGGAAAGTCGGGGTTTTTCGGCAGCTTTTTACCGGCCACTTCGGCGGCGATAGACTTTGCCGCTGCCAGATAGACATTAGCGAAGGCTTCAATGAACCCCTCTGGGTGCCCAAAGGGAGTGCGCGTATTGCGTTCCGCTGCGTTGCAGACGTATCCATTTCCTCGGCGCAAAATCTGCCGGGCTTTGTCATGATACTTTATTATCAACTCGTTTGGATCCTCTTGATGCCATTCTAGAGAAGCCTTGGTACCATAGATTCGGATATTAAGATTGTTTTCGTCACCGTTAGAAATTTGCGATGCATAGAGCAGGCCTTTCGCTCCGCCTTTGTATCTAATGAGAATGTTGCCATCGTCATCCAGTGTCCGTCCCGGTATAAAGGCTGTTAGTTCGGCACACATTTCCTCAATTTCCAGACCGGTGATGTACGCCCCTAGATTGTCGGCATGAGTACCAATATCTCCAATGCAATTTGAGATGCCGGCAATCTTAGGATCCGTTCTCCAAGAGGCGATTTTCCCATCGTTCTTGTTTTCTATGTCACCTACCGCATATCCTTGAGGATACTCTGTGACCACTTTTAGGATACGGCCTAGCTTCCCTTTTTTGACGAAGTCTCGAGCTTCCTTGACCATGGGGTACCCCGTGTAGTTGTGGGTAAGAGCGAATACCTTGCCTGACTTTTTGACAATGCGTCGCAAATCACGGGCTTCTTTAAGGTCGTATGCGAGGGGCTTGTCGCAAATGACATTGAATCCGGCTTCAAGAAAATGCTTTGCTACGGCATGGTGTAAGTGATTTTGGACGACGATACTGACAAAATCGATACGTTCGCCTACGGGAAGCTCGGATTCCGTTTTTGCCATTTCCTGGTAGGATCCGTACACTCTAGAGGGGTCTAGGAAGAAATCCTTTCCAGAAAGTTTGGACTTTTTCGGATCGGATGAGAACGCTCCAGCTACGAGTTCGATTTTCCCGTCGAGATTGGCGGCCATGCGGTGGACAGCCCCTATGAAAGCGCCACGGCCACCCCCAACCATTCCCATTTTCAATTTTCGATTCATGAGTAGTGATGTTTTGAGGTTAGCAGGCTACGGGTTTGCCCGAATGGGCCGATTCGTAGATGGCGTCGATGATTTTCATAAGGGAAACCGCCTGGTCTGGAGTGTTCAATGGCTCTTCCTTGCCCTCGATGGACAGAATGAAATTGGCAGCGGAACGGGACCGCCCCATGTCCTCGCACGCTTCTACGATGATATCCCGATTGACCGAATTGCCATTCTCCTGCACGTAAAGCTCGCAACTGTCGATGCAGGTTTCGTCTAGTCCGTCGGAACCGAAGAGTCGTTCGATTTTCCCTCCAGCCCCGATGCCTTGGAAAACGACCGAGACCTCCTCGCGTTTGACGAGTTCCGCCCAGGAAACCTGGAGACTGAGAACCTGGCCGGTCTTGAAAGTCACGAACCCGTGAGCGGCAGCTTCAACGTCATTGACGCCTTCCGCATTGTCTGGAATTCCCCAAGGTCCTTTGAAGCCTTTGTCGGTGATAAAGTCAGAAAAGGTTTTGCCAATAACGTATTCAGGCTCTGGATATCCCATCAAGTGCATAGACAAATCGACCATGTGTAGAAGATCTATAAGTGGTCCCCCGCCTGAGAGGCTTTTGTTGGTGAACCAACCTCCAAATCCGGGAATCCCAGTCCGTCGAATCCACTTCGCCTGAGCGGAGTTAATTTTGCCAATCGTGCCGTCGGCGACGTAGTTCATCATGGCAAAAGACTCTGGCCTTGCCCGATTGTTAAAGTTGAACATGAGGCACTTCCCCGCTGACTCTGCTGCCTCCTTCATCTTTTCAACATCGGGCGCATTGAGAGCGGGTGGCTTCTCGCAAAACACATGCCTGCCTGCCTGAAGCGCCTGAATGGCGAGGGGGGCATGAAACTTGTTTGGAACAATGATCGAAACGGCGTCAAGGTCTGTAAGCGTATCAAACATCGTTTCGATGGAGCCGAAAGTCTGCCCGACTCCATATTGAGAAGCAGTGGCTTTTGCCGCATCCTCGTTAAGATCCGCGATTGCTACGATTTCAGCTCCTGCCTGGCGAAAACCTGCGATGTGGTACTGGGCCATTCCGCCCGCGCCGATGATGGCTACTTTAGTGCTCATATATGTATGTTTAGAGGTTTAGCGCTACTGGTTTTTCTTGTCGAAAGCGGAGTCGAAGGCGACGGAGCTAGAGGGGAAATCTACGGATTTGACGAAAGAGGCCGCTTCCGCTCCCCCATGAACTCGGTCCATGCGGATATCTTCCCATTCTACTGATAGGGGACCTCGATAGTTGACGTCGTTCAAAGCAACGATGATGTCCTCGAACGCGATGTCGCCATGACCTAATGACCGGAAATCCCAATATCGCCGCGCGTCGCCAAAATCCGTATGCCCGCCGAATACTCCCACGTCACCATTTCCGTGGCCCCACCAAACGTCCTTCATGTGGACGTGATAGATGCGATCTCCGAATTCACGTATGAACTTTACATAGTCCACTCCTTGATAGCCCAAATGCGATGGGTCGTAGTTGAAGCCAAATCGCTTGTGCCCTTTGAGAGCTTTGATCGCACGAGCGGCGGATGCGATGTCGAAAGCGATTTCGGTGGGATGCACTTCCAGTCCAAAATTGACGTTTACTTTGTCAAATTCGTCCAGGATCGGTATGAATCGGTTGGCGAAATCCTGGAATCCCTTCTCGAGAAATGCCTGATCAGTGGGTGGGAATGCGTAAAGAGCGTGCCAGATGGAGGAACCCGTGAATCCATTCACTACCGCCGGGAAATCGTCCTTTTTCTTTCTCCCTGGTTTTAGATCGAAAAAATTGCGGCAGGCCTTTGCCGTCTTGATCATCTTCTTCGCCGCGCGGCGGCGAACACCCTCCGGTTTACCGTCTCCCCAAACATCAGGAGGAAGGATCGACTTGTGGCGTTCGTCAATATTGTCGCAAATTGCCTGGCCGACAAGGTGGTTGGATATTGAAAAGCAAGTCAGGCCATTGTCCGTGAGCAATTCCCATTTTTCCTTACAGTATTTCTTGCTGCGAGCGGCCTGGTCCACGTCGAAATGGTCGCCCCAGCAGGCGAGTTCCAAGCCGTCATAGCCCATCTCTTTGGCCAGCGGAGCGAGCTCTGTAATAGAAAGATCGGCCCATTGGCCGGTGAATAGTGTAACGGGGCGAGACATAGCGCGTGTTATTTGGGTTGGATTGTTGGTTGTAAAAATAAAGCGGACGGTGTTTCTGACGGAATCCTTCCGCGTAATCAATGAGAAATGTCAGTTCGACCTAAAGTGGAGATTCGAATGAAGACTCGCGACAGTTTCCACTCCTTAATTTAGATGATGTGGGAGCAGACTGGATACGCGGCACGGCGCAGCATTTGAAGGAAGCAAGCCGGCTATTCGTAAAGCCAGTAGTTGCGACTTTGGATCTGAAATTGTCTCGCTTGGCGCTGCCAGGCGACCACAAACCCCGTGCGATTTGCATTCGCTCCCTTTTGAGTAATTTCACGCCACCAGCTGGAAGACCCTACGTGCTTGTTGAACAAATCGCCTTGGTTGCTCGTGGCGCTCGCAAACGGGTTCGGAAAATCGAATTGGGCAGTGATTTGCATCATGTGGAAACTAAGCTCGGTCGGATTCCAGGCACTCCAGTCTGCAACCGTAACATACAATCCGGTATTGGCCCCATTTTGAAACGACTTGCGTTCAAAGGCCAAGCCAGGGATCGATCTGCGTTTGAGCTCTGCTTCGAGTTGATCGAGCGAGGCGTTCGCATGGGTCAGGATTCGAAACGGGTATTCGCTGCCGATCCCGTGTTTGAAGTTACCGATTTGCGCTCCGAGTCCGGTCATTGCGTATCCAACGGCTGCGGGGAAATCAGGAATATTGGGTGAAGGGGCGATCCACTTGAGCCCAAGGCTTGGCCAGCTCATATAACGTCGCCACCCATCCATGGTCACTACCGTCAATTTGCCTGCTCTGCGGGTCGAGTCCGGGATATCGAGAACACCCGGTTTAGAAACCGCCATCCGGGCAAGTTCCCCGATCGTCAGTCCATGGACATAGGGAACGTTAAATGCGCCAACATAGCTTTTCCAGTGATCATCCATCGGAGGTCCATCGACCTTAATCCCCCCGAGTGGATTTGGGCGGTCGAGAATAATAACCTCGACGCGGTTCTCGAACGCCGCCTCAAGGGCAAGCTTCATGCAACTGATGAAAGTGTAGGAGCGGGTCCCAATATCCTGAAGATCGATCACTAGGACATCGAGGCCAGAGAGCATCTGTGGCGTAGGCTTACGGTACTTGCCGTACAAGGAGTAAACGGGAAGTCCGGTTCTGGGATCGATCGCGTTGTCGATGGGCTCGTTTGCCTTTTCATTCCCATAAATTCCGTGTTCCGGACCAAATAGCGCCACGAGATTGACCGACTTGTTTTGATGGAGGATTCGCACGGTGGAGATCCCGAGTCGATTGACGCCAGCGGGGTGGGTGAGTAGCCCGACACGCTTCCCGAGAAGTGGGAAAAAGTTCTGGTCGGCTAGGACGTCGATACCAAGTTTTATTTGCGGGCTCAAGTAGCCGCCAGCCTGGGCTTGGGCAATTAATCGAGCCGTATTGGAAATTTGGGGAACAGGACTTTGGGAAAAAAGGTGTGCCGCCTGAAAGAGCACGAGGAAAGCAGTGAGGGAAAATGTGCGTATCATAGAGAAAAGATTGGCGAAAGAGTCATCGTTAGCACCGGAGATTGGGTAGTATTAGGCCTTTGGGCAAACCGGAATGCTATTTTTTCAGTATTCTCTTTAGGTTTATTTGGCTCTTCTTCGCCTGGGAGAAGGCGATTCGGTAAATCACGTCGAAAATGAACGCGAGGGCGATTCCCGCGGCCAATCCGCCAATTGTGGTGGAAACGGCGACTTGTCCGAAACGAGACTCGATGTCCCCAATGCCGAAAAAGCCGAGGATTTGGTCACCGAGAATATTGAGGGCGGGATAAATGGCCCACATTGTCGCCAGATTCGTAACCAGCTGAGTCCCCATAATCACCGGGAGGTTTGCGCGAAGGGTCAAGGCCGCGGCGAACGCTAATATGAATTGGATGCCAACCAACGGCAGAAATGTGATAACGAAGCCGATGTATAAAGCGATACTCACCTCTCGTCTGCGAAAAGACCATAAGTAGGGTCGTTTGCGGGCAGTATCGGCGAACCGCTTTAAGATTGGCCAGCGGTGGAGGGTGGCTTTTCTGGGAAGTGGGCGAAGGAGCTGCTTGGCTCTCCTTATTCGAACATGTCGACGAGCCCGCACTTCGCGGTTGTAGGCAGGTTCGGTTTCAAGGAGATTCATTGGGAGAGCAGTCGTGGTAGCGTGTAGAAGAGTTCCATTCAGTCAGCTAGCCTTAAGTTATTAAGTCGCCGGATTTTAATGAATGTTTACCCGCATATTAATATCGGCTCCGAACGCCTTCTTATTAGCAAAGGTTTGATCCTTGGGGTTCAATGTCTCCCGTACGAAAAACGACTTTGAAATCAGCTAGTTCCCAAAGGCTGATAGAATTGCCCTTTGTAGATTCCTACCGGTTGACTGGAGCGCTTCCGCTAGAGGCATTCCGATGGGGGAAATGGCGTGAGTCGATTCAGTTGGGAAACCAGACGTTTCGAGTTCACCCAGGCTCCCAGCAAAAACGAAGAGCTGCTTGTTATTCGCTATTGATTCCAAGGCCAAGGCTCCTGGACCTTTTCCTTGGAGAGAGGAAGCGTCGAACCGGCCCTCTCCAGTTATAACGATATCCGCTCTTTCGAATTTTGCGTTCAATCCGATCCAGTTTTTCACTAGTTCGTATCCTGGGACGATTTGGGCGCCGAGTCCTACTTTGAGGCCGAACGCCGCCCCGCCCGCCGCCCCCGTGCCGGGTTGCTCCATTGTTGCATAGGGGGTCGAGCAAGCGTCGCAGAGCATTTTCGCCATGTGGGAGGTTGCGGATTCGAGTGCGTCGTACCTTGAGGGGACGAGGCCTTTCTGGGGGCCAAAAATGGCAGCGGCTCCCATGGGCCCCAGCAGCGGGTTTTCGACATCGCAAGCGACCCTTAGCTCGAAGTCTTTTGGTAGAACGGTAGAGCGTGCCTCGATTCGATTGATGGTGGGCCAATTTTCCGGCGTGGGAGGTCTGTCAATTATAACGCCGTTTTTGTCTATAAACCGGAATCCAAGCTTCCAAAGCGCTCCGAGCGCAAGGTCATGCGTGGCTGATCCGCCAAGTCCGACAACCGCGCCGTTGGCTCCATAATTAATTGCGGATTGGATGACCTCTCCTAGACCTGCAGTAGTGGTCGTCCAGGGTGATCGATTCTCTAGCGGGGTCAGGGATATACCGCTGCTTTCCGCTAGCTCGATTACCGCGATTTTCTCAAGATCGGAGTTCCAGTTTAATAGTTCAATGACAGATTTTTGTAGTCGATCAACTGATACGATTCCGAATTGAGCATTGACCTTTTTAACCAGGGGACCGGAAACGGTTGCTTCGTGAAATTCGCCGTTGAGGCATCCGGTAAGCGTATCGCAAAACCCGTCACCACCATCTGCGAGGGGAGCGGTTTCAACCTCCCATTCTGGACGGCATTTTTGGATCGCCTCAATCGCGATCTCACAAGTTTCGCGGGCGGATAGTGCGTCTTTAAATTTGTCGAAGGCGACTAGGACACGCATTTGGGAAAGCTCGTCTTGAGAAAAAGGAGGTTATCGGAATGAGCGACTGTTCGAGTTCGGGTCTTTTCTAGCTAGGGAGCAATTTTCAGATTCGATTCAACGTCTTTTACCGATTGGGTATCCAAAGCAATATCGCGGGCTTTTCTCTCTTCTTCACGAGATGAAACTTCCCCTGAAAGAATGACGGACCCATTTTCCACGGCGATCTCAATCCGTTCCGCGTCGACCAACGAATCCTCTTTCAGCTTTGCGGCTATCTTTGCCTTGATCGTGGCATCCTTGGCGGAGTCGACTATCTCCCTTCCTTTTTCCACGAGCTCGGCTCGCTCCTCTTCCGTATTTTCCAGCAGGTCCTGAGCCCCCTCCTTGATTTTTTCAGCGATCTTCCCCGCTGATTCTTTGGCTTTCTCGATAATCTCGTCACCCGACTGGCTCGAAGAGGAGGAGTCTCCCGAAATCGAGGAAATTAGATTGTCGAACGATTCGGGTGAGTTGTAGTAAGTCGTGATTGTGGCGCCGACAAAAATGCCGAGAATTAAAGCGATAAAGAAAGTTTTCATGGTTTAATGTGGGAACTAGGAAAAATAGTTTCGGGGAGTGCCCGATTAGTCAATGAGTGATCCCGGGGAGTTCCGATAAAGGTTTTGGATTCGTGTAGTTGAAGGCCAAGAATGGATTGGACAATTGAGAGCTTGGTTAGAGGATAGAGGAATGAAACTCTCACCTTTTCTCTTCGCGTGCATTGCTTCCATTGGGATTTCCAGTCTCTTAGGGAACACGGACACTCCGAGCAATTACCCGGTGATTGGAACGATTAACAAGTTCGATGATCGCTTGGACGAGCTCATCGATGACGAAGCCCCGATCGAGGTGATTGCCTCCGGGTTCGTTTGGACCGAAGGACCCGCTTGGAATAAAGAAGGCGATTTTCTGGTATTCTCGGACATTCCACGAAATGTTGTAATGAAATGGAGCGAGACGGAGGGACTGAGCGAGTATTTACGGCCTGCAGGATATACTGGTATTGTGGATTACGGAAGGGAGCCGGGTAGCAACGGGCTGCTTTTTGACGCAATGGGACGTCTGACTTTGTGCGAGCATGGAGATCGGCGAATATCTGTCCTCACAAAAGATGGGGGAAAACGAACCTTGGCGGACAACTACAAAGGAAAGCGATTCAACAGCCCAAACGATTTGGTTTACCATCCAAACGGTAATCTCTATTTTACCGACCCGATTTACGGCTTGCCCGAAAGGCAAGACGATCCGCGACGAGAAATGGATTACTGTGGCGTGTTTTTACTTCGGCCGAACGGAGACGTTGAGCTTTTGAGCAAGGAATTTACTCGACCCAACGGGATCGCTCTTTCGCCGGATGGGAAAACCCTCTATGTTGCCCAATCCGATAGCGCGGCTCCTCTCTGGAGATCGTATCCGGTTAAGCCAGACGGTACGATCGGGAAGGGGAAGCTCTTTTACAATGCTCTGAAATTCAAGAAAGACGGTGTGGGAAACGCCGATGGGATGACCGTTGATCGGAAGGGAAACCTGTGGGCGTCGGGTCCTGCCGGCATTTATATTTTCTCTCCGCAAGGGGATCTACTCGGAAGAATCGAAATGGGGGAGCATTCGAGCAATTGCGCTTGGGGCGACGATGGATCCACCCTCTACATGACGGTTGACATGTATGTCTGCCGGGTACGCACGAAAACAGTAGGAATCGGGTTTTAGTTGGGATCTCGAAACTAGCTGCGCCCTCGACTCAATGCTGTTGGAACTAGGATCTTGGGATTCTGAATCGGTTGTTTTAGAATTACTGGTTTGGAGGCTGAATGAAAACTTTAGCTAGTTTTCAGGAAATCCAAATCAGAGCGGTCATGGAGTAACTGTCTCCTTCCCTATATTAGAAACCGGCGAGCAGAAGGGGGTTCTAGGCTTCAACTTTTATTTCAACGAGGACCGCCTTTGAGCCAAGCGTCTCGAACCAGCAAACCTCCTCGGAAACGAGGTCGAATTTGAGCCAATAAGTTCCCGGTTTGGATATCGAGAGCGGAACGGGGATTTCGCCGGAAAAGTGGTCGCCTGGCTCCATTTCGTTTGGAATTCGGAACCGGCTGTTGTCGGCCAAGATATCCTTTGATTGGTAGTCGAGAATTCTCGAGGCGAAATTCACGGTGCCAATATGCCCGTCATTTCTGTCGAGCCAGCGGCTTTCGCCCACATTTCGAAAGGAAACCTGGATCTTTTGCGGGACTCCAACTTTGAATGTGAGTTTGCTCGTCGAGATCTCTAGCTCGTGGGCTAGGCCTTCCGCTTGGCGGCTGTCATTGAGGGCCTTTCCCTTCTGAAAATAGAAGACGCTGCTATTCTGTTGGAATTGGGAAAGGGCATTGGCCATGCGATTTGGAATTTCGCCGGTTCTGCACGTCTGCCACTCTTCGTAGCTCATCATGTATTCTGGATTCGCCGCCACTTTGAAGGTAGGCTCCCGGAAGCCAGCTTCACAAAAAAGGGACTTCAATGCAGACATATCCATGTCGTTCTCCAGTACCTTGTATTCCCGCATCTCCATCTGGGAGGCCGGCGTTGTGGAATGGAGACCGAGCGGTTCGTTGAAGACTATCGTGCCTCCGTTTCGCAACACCCGATAGAATTCATGAATGACCTCTTCCTGGTTGGGAACGTGATGGAAAGCGTCGAAGCAGATGATGCGGTCGACCTCTTCGGCTTTCAGAGGGAGACTATCGCCGTCAAACAACCTAGTTTCCCAGGAGCAGGGAGGTTGATTCGGAATCGGGTAGTCGTTGAAGAGTGACTCCCCAAGTCGTAGAGCTTCTTCGGATACATCGGTAGCGATGACGGAGCAACCCATCTGCCAGAGAGCCTTTGATATCCAGCAAGGACCGGAGCCGAAATCCAGAACCTTGATCCCTGGGGTTAATCGCAGACTTTCCAGCATCAACCCCAGCCTCACTAGAAGCTGGGGTGTTTGAGAGATCATTGAAAACGGTTTTCCTAGCTGAATACTCGGGTCATGCAGTCTCTTGTAGTACTCGTCGGAGAAGTGATTGAGGCCGGATACACCTAGTTCCTGAATTAGGTTTTGAGGATCGATGAGAGAATCGGCCATCGGATTCGCAGATTTTGGAGAACCCAGTTAAGGTCATCCGTAAGCCGCCCCGGTTTCGACGTCGATTACTCGGTAGTTCTCAATATGGAAATGCGGATCAGAGCGGAAAGTAAGCTGCGCGTTGTAGTCCTTTTCCAAGCTAATAAGCAGATCCGCATCCTCTTCTCGGAGGCGGTCGATGATTGCCGGATTTACGAGTACGCGAAGCTTGATTGCCTTGGCCGCATCAGTAGTCCGATTGCGAGCTCTGCGAACGATCCCGGAAAGTTTCCTTTGTAGCTCCACACTGACCGTGGTTGCAGACTTGACGATGCCTTTTCCGCGACAGTAAGGACAATCTGTATACAGACCAGAGGACACGCTTTCCTGCATTCGCTGGCGAGTCATCTGCATGATTCCGAGTGGAGAAATGGGAAGTATATGCGTTTTGGCTTTATCCAGCGCCATGTGGTCCCGCATTTGGCTGAGAACCGCATTGCGGTGTTTCCGCTGCTTCATGTCGATGAAATCGATAATGACCAGTCCGCCGATATTCCGGAGGCGGATCTGTCGGGCGATTTCAGCGGCGGCCTCGCAATTGACCTGGAAAATGGTGTCGTTCTCTTTCCCCTTATTTTTATGCGAGCCGGTATTCACATCGATGGCGATAAGGGCCTCGGTTTCGTCGATTACGATGGCTCCACCCGAAGGCAGAGGTACCGCTCGCTGGAAAGTCTGCTCAATTTGGTTCTCTATGTTATAGCGCTCGAATATCGGGATGCTGTCTTGGTAGAGATGAATCTTGCTGGTGGACCTTTTCGAGATCTGGCTGACATCGTCGATGATGTTCTGGTGGTCGACTGGATTGTCTATCAGCACGCGATCCACATCTTCGGTCAGGAAATCTCGAACGGTCCGCTCGCTCAGGTCGGGCTCCTTGTAGAGGCAAGAGGGAGCTTTGACGGTATCGATCTTGCTCTGAATCTTGTCCCAGGTCTTCAGCATGATATGAAGATCCCGGACGAAGTATCGGGCTTTCTTTCCTTCTCCTGCCGTGCGGACGATGACTCCCATTCCTTCTGGAATGGTAAGGTCCCGGATGATCTTCTTCAGGCGATTACGTTCTTTGACGTCCTCGATTTTGCGAGAGATTCCGCATTGGTCGGAATAGGGCATTAGAACGAGAAATCTGCCCGGAAGTGAGAGATTGGTCGTCGTTCGGGGACCCTTTGTGCCAATGGGCCCTTTCGTGACTTGGATCACGATTTCAGTGCCGGTAGGATAGTGGCTAGGAATGTCGTTTAGAGTGATTTTCTTTTTCTTCTTTTGCTTGCTCGATCGATTGACCCGAACGACTTCCACAGAAGAATCGACCGCTTGTGGCAAGATGTCCCAATAGTGCAGAAACGCGTTCTTGGGCAGGCCGATATCGACGAATGCGGCTTTCAGGCCGGGATCCAAGTTCTTGATCCTTCCCTTAAAGATACCGCCAACGATGCGCTGGGCGCTCCTTCGCCTTTCAATGTCGAACTTGTCTAGAATACCGTCGACCAGAAGACCGACCCGCGTTTCCAGAGGTTCGGCGTTTATTATAAGCTCCCGGTAGGGTTGCTTATTCTTTTTCAGTTTCTCGACGATCTTGGTCAGAAGCGGACGCTTCTTGGCCCGCCTGTCCGCCTCTTTCTTGAGTTTTGCCTGGTCGACCGGTTTGGCCGGTTTGCGTGAAGGTGGTTTTCTAAGCTCTTCTTCATGCTCATTTGAAAGGTCCGATGACTCGGTGTTTATTGATTTTTCGCTCATTCTGTAATGTTATTGAGTTTACAGAAGGCTCCTTCACATGGTTTGTTGTCGTTTCAACAA
>Ga0181568_10001709_pt1 | contig 20001 bp, 17 predicted proteins | sample 101ome_20_FD_133758 | JGI IMG/M metagenome (GOLD analysis project Ga0181568, IMG submission 133758) | Coastal salt marsh microbial communities from the Groves Creek Marsh, Skidaway Island, Georgia - 101404AT metaG (megahit assembly) | ecosystem: Environmental > Aquatic > Marine > Intertidal...
AAGTATCCTTGAACGGCTTCGAACCATACATAGACACATTTTCCTGACCAATCATCCCCTTCCAAAGGCACTTGAATGCCCCAATCCAAATCGCGAGTAACTGCACGAGGTCTGAGCCCCATGTCCAACCATTGTTTCGTCATGGCGCGAACGTTAGATTTCCACGCATTGTGTTGAGCGGCGGCATGTTGCTCCAGCGCATCTTGAAACAAATCTAATCGGTAGAAGAGATGCTCGGTTTCTCGGATCTCAACCTGAGCAGTCGGATTCATCTTGGAGATTGGTTTTTTGAGTTCAACGGCTTCGTATGTTGCGCCGCATGCATCGCATTGGTCTCCTCGAGCACCTTCAGAATCACAGGCTGGGCACGTCCCTTCGACGTATCTGTCTGGAAGGAACCTTCCGCCGCCATCAGTGTTGAGTTCAAAATATTGTTCGGTTGTTTTTCGCTCAAAAAATCCGCTTTCCTCGAGTTTTACAAAATTGGCTTGAACAATGGATTTGTGCATTGGGTCACTGGTTCTGTTAAACAAAGCACCCCCAAATTCAACGCCTCGTGGGTCGGTGGACATGGACCATGCACATCCTAGGTCCAGCAGGGCTTCCGTGTTGATTTTGTGATATTTGTCAACGACATCTTGGGGTTGGACACCCTGCTGTTCTGCAGTGACGGTGATCGGTGTTCCATGCTCATCCGAACCCGACACCATCAGCACACGATTACCGAGGGCACGCTCGAATCGAAATTGGATATCGGGTGGCAGATAACACCCTGCGACGTGACCGAGATGGAGGGGGCCATTAGCATACGGCCATGCCACACAAATGAGCACATGTTCATCGGCCATGAGAACCCCTGTGCCCCTTCCAGCGGCCTCGGCTTCTTGAGGTTCACCCTTGCATGACGGGACAAGGGTGCGAGTTCATGAAGAGAGCGTCATTTTGAAGAACCCTCCTCTCGTCGTGTAGGTTACGCCCGCTCGGGCAGGGGTCTTGGACACAATATGGTCATTGACGCACTTTCGGCAGTTACAACTGCTCAAGCAACCGGCGAAGGAGACATTCGTCTTCTGATTTTTTACATCGGGTTAGCCCTCGGTGTATCGTTCATTTGTTCTATCCTCGAAGCGGTCGTGCTATCAACGCCGCAAACCTATGTCAACATTCTTGAGAATGAGGGTAAACGGACGGCCCCGATGTGGAAGATGCTCAAAGATGACGACTCGGTTCGCCCACTCACAGCCATCTTAACACTCAACACCGTTGCTCACACGATGGGGGCAGCAGGAGTTGGTTCACAGGTTCAACAGATTTGGGGCGTTGAGGTCCTCACTGCGGCATCGGCGATCTTGACCTTGGCGGTGTTGTTTCTTTCCGAAATTATTCCCAAGACGTTGGGAGCAGCCTATTGGAAGAGGCTTTCCACCCCGGCCGCGTATCTCTTGACCTGGTTCACAAAGTCCCTGTTTTTCCTTATTGGGCCCATTCAACTCCTCAAATCCATCCTTCCTTCCTCGCAGAACGCCATGGTGACACGTGACGATGTTGCTGCCATGGCTGATTTGGGAGAGACTGAGGGGGCTTTGGATGAGGCAGAAGAAACGATCATCCACAACCTCCTAGGACTCAGAAACGTGTTGGTCGAAGAGGAAATGACTCCGAGAGTTGTCTTGACGGCATATGAAATGCACACCACCATCAAAGAGATTTTCGACTCAAACAATATCCTCCGGTTCTCCCGAATCCCCGTTTTTGAGGACAACATCGACAACGTGCAGGGTCTTGTTATTCGGTCGGAAATTCTGATGGCAGCAAGCAAGGACGAGTGGGACCTCACCCTCAAAGACCTCATGAAACCCATTACGACCCTTGAACTGGGTTCAACCATCGAAGAGGCTTTGAATGTGTTTTTAGAAAACAAACAGCAATTCGCTTTGGTCAAAGATGAATTCGGTGGAACCTCGGGAATTCTTACCATGGAAGACGTGATGGAGACGCTGCTTGGGAAAGAAATCATGGATGAGTTGGATGAAGTTGAAGACATGCGAGAGCTCGCTCGTGAGCAAGCAGCTCAAAACGAAGATGAATGAGCGTCGATCCATCCCCCCACGATGCTTTCCCGTTGAGGATGATCATGCGAACCCGAATGCCTCATCGAGGGGAGGTAGTGTGAAGAAAGGTTGTGCCCCAGTCCCTGTCGGTCCATTTCATCGCAGAGCCTGACGTGGTGAGCCTCGCCCAACCGCTCATCAGGGCTCGCTTGAACCAGAAGAAGGGGTTCAGTCGGCATTCCCCAAGTTGGCATATCAGCTTCCGTGAGTGAATTCAACACCGTGGTGTTCAAATTGATTGCGTTAAAGTGGCGTATGGTGTTACGAAGCAAGGCGCTGCGGAGCGTACGAGGAACACGAAGAAGATTACACGTTTCATCAAAAATTTCAGTGTAGCCCGTCATCGGAGATTCAAAAATCCAGCCTGCAATTCGATCGCCAAATGCCAGTTCTGAACGACGTTTGGAAATACGTAAGCCAAGGAAACACCCCATTGAATGTCCAAAGACTACAATTGGTCCTCGAAACAATCCTTCCTGGTTCTTGTTCAACGCATTCAATGCTTCTATGAGGAGTGTACAGGATTGTTCAGCAGACCACTTGACCAAACGAGAGGAACCACCGTGACTCGGCAAATCCACCATCACAACGTTCCAACCTCTTTCCAAGAAAGGCTGTGCTCGATGGGTCATACGTACAGCCCCTGATGTCCAACCGTGGATAAGGAGTGCCGTGGGTGAATCCGAGGATGAAAAGTTGTGATACATCATCACTGCATGCTCGTCAATCTGAAGGGTCGCTGGATTCCACGCATCGTCAGTAAGAGGTGGTTTGCGCCTTGTGGGGGCTCTAAATGACCACTGGGTCATCAACTCAAGGTAAAAGGTGTACAACACGACGATGAAGAACAAAACACCGAAAAAAGTGGATATTGTTGATGCAACAAATACCAGCAGCATGCCAAAAATGGCCACAAGAGCCGGCAAGAGATGGTTTCGTTGCCGTAGGAACGTTAGCACCTGGTTCACCTAATATCGGCGAACCGTCAGTCTTCTTGAGGCGTTGTATCATCTTCGGAGGACTTTGCTTTTTGGTCGGCCTTCTTCGCTTTGCGTTCTTCTTGCTTAGCGAGGAGTTGGTCGCCGAAGTTACCCATGTTCTCTAGGCGAGCCCAGATACCCGTGGCCTTTTCTTCTTCGGAGGGCACGTATTTGACCAAATATGCACGGAAGAGAAGGTCATAGAGCCCCTGCCCCATTTCGCTTCCGTTCCGAAGAAATCGGTCAATAAACCACATGATGATGAAAATGGCGCCCAGCGAGAACAAGATGATTGCCCCGGTGTTGTCTGCTTCGTTGAGGTTCTGAAATTGTGTAAACACGAGAATAATTCCGACCAGTGAAAGCAGTCCACTCATGTTGACCAGAATGCCGTGAAGGAACAACGGATTGGTTCCATCTCCACGAATAAATTTCGTTCGTGAAACGAATTGGCCAAGGTTTCGTGAAAACTTCATCGGAATAAAAATGCCATTGAGAATAATGATTACACCGCTCACAGCAACCAGAATCGTCGTCACCACGTTGGTATCCGAAATCATGATGAACAGTGCGGCAAAGAGTACGCCGAAGTTGATCACAAAATTCACAAGCCATGAAATACGGCGGTTCATTTTACTAGCGAGTTCGTAATCTTCAGCAAGACCCATGGGCCTTGCACGAGGTTCTCTGGCCTTTTTTGCTTTCACTGCCTTTGCAGGTTTGGCCCTTTTGGCTGCAGCAACAGTTACAGGTTCTGGTTTCTTGGCCACCGCTTTTGCAACTGCAGGTTTCTTTTCATCGGTGCTTGCACCAGCCTTATCGAGAAGTCCCATTGTTCATCACGCATCCTTGTATTGTTCGCCTACCTGGCGGTAAATCTCAAAATCTGCCGAGGCGACAAAAGCTTCAATCGATTCCGGGGACATATTGCCTAGTTGATCGTCCACCATGTTGTAAAAAGTTGCACGGGTGCCTTCATCGGTGCTACCCGGTTGTTCGAGTACGGCTCTGTAAATTTCAAAGTCTGCGCTAGCAACGAAATTGTTAACGATGGATTCGGGGAGATGTTCGCCAAGAAGGTCATCGACGATGCTGACGAACCTCACAAACATGTCATCATCATCACTGGAGGCTACGGCGGTGGCAACGGGTGCAGGAGCACTCTGTGATCCGCTTCCGCCCTTCAGGGCTTTCCGCTGTGCCATCAGGGCTTGAAGAGTTGGCGTCAGTTCAGCGAGTGCTTCTGCATCATTCAATGCCTTTGCCTCTTGATAGAGAGGCTTCAGTGCCCGAAGTTCCTGCTCCACGCGCTCAAGTTCACTCAAGTCTGCTTGAGGTTCATCATCAAGCAATTCAACTGTCGGAGCATCACGGATTTCTGCAACCTTGTCTTCAACAGCCGCCTTCCTCATAACGATGATTTCGCGGTCAAGAGCATGCCCAAATCGGTCCGCATAGCGATCAAGGAGAGAACCAGCCTCTTTGTTGCTAATGCGATCGATGTGTCCATAAATTTGCTGAAGAGGCTTCTCTGATCGTTTGGCCCAGAGATCGTTGTACCCCTTTTCTTCTGCAATACCGGACAGGGTGGTCCCTGGATCATTGACTGCGTCGGATGAATGTGGCACGGGAAGGGGGGCAGCTGGCAATGGTGCAGAAGGCAATGGAGCCGGAACAGGTGCAGGGAGCGGAGCCGGGACAGGTTGGCCACCGGGTAGAGGAGGTAAAGCGTCACCAGGTGCAGGGAGCGGCTGGGGGGTTGGCAAACCTGCTGGAGGCGGCAAATTTGGCATGGGCAGTGGCGCGTCTGTCCCCTTGGATTTTTTCCCCCGACGCAGACCCAAACGACTCACCCTAGCCTAAGGGAGGAGAAACCACCCTTGAACCTTACCTCACCTTGAAACCTAGAATTACCCATTCAAAAGCCTCTCTGCTTGTTCAAACCAAGTTCGCCCAACCCTTCAAAACAAGGAATGTCGCTCCCGCTTCGTGAAGATGAAACCGTTTTCCACGTTCACTCTCGACCCGCAGGTCACCGAATTGTGCAACCGCATCATCGACGGTCCATTCTAATTCATGGGAATCCTGCATGCCCAATACGAACGCTTCCTGAAGCGGGTTGTACGCATTGGATGAATCAGGGTCAAGACGAGAAAGTGGAAATTCGCTAACCCTCATACCAGATTTGCCATGGAGTGAGGTAGGCCAACGAATCTGACGTCGCACATCTATCGTGACAACTTCGTCTGTTTCACCGGCATTTCCGAGAACCACCGAAGCGTCTGCTTTTAAGAGATTCAAGAACAGGCCCTGATAGTTGCCGAGAATGTCAAATCTGCCACGGCGGAGACGTTCTATTCGTGCATCGTGATCCATCAATTCAGCCAACCGCTTGATAGCAGTAGCCGAGCGCTGTGATGTTGTTCCCTCGCGGTCTTGAAGCGCTTGAAGTTCCGCTTCTAAACGGCGTAATTCGGCTCCACTTCCCTCTTCTCCACGATGAATGGTCCTCAAGGTGTCGATCATGGAATCCATGCCGTTGCGAATCCTTCGTGTCCATCCCCGTGCTTCGCTGTCGTGGTATCTCGCAAGCCCCCCTTGAACATCCACACCTTCCCCACGGATGTGTGAGACCAATTCTCTTCTGGCTTCTGAATCCAAATGGAAAAATTTCGGATCCCTGTAGTGCAGGTGAAATCCTCTGTGACCCGAAAACGTGACTTGTAGATAGTTCTCATCAAACCCAAATTCGGGTTCAAGGAAATCGTTCCATAACGACCATGCTTGCTCTTGGATAACAGCAAGCATGCCTGGAAAATCCTTGTCGGTGATTCCTGGCAGATGGTCTCCATCCAAGTCAAAGATTAAATCAGCACCTTGCCAAAGTTTGTCAGCCATTTTCAATTCGTGCGGTCGCTTCCAATATGCTGTCGAGTAGAAGCAGGAATGCATCGCACGCTGAGATAAAAACTGTTGAACTTGACCCACATCTGAAAACGATTTGTGGCGCAATGGAGGTGCACCACCAAACGGAATGAACATCCACTCCCGGGTTCGTATTCGTGGAGGAGACCACAGCGCCGAGGAACGGTAGTATTGACTGAACCGATGTGCAACTTTTGCCCAACCAGTTGACATGAAGGCCCCTCAACCCTACGGTGCGTTGAGGGTTCTTGAACAACACCGTGTCACTCTTGTTTCATCCAGAAGCGCTCATCAGCCGCAGAGACTTCAGTGGAGGTGTCTGCGCCAGTTGCCTCAACATAATGTTCCCAACACATGTAGTATTTGTCGACCACCATGGCGTTTCCGAACGTCAAACGAATACCGCAGCTATGGCAACGAGGACCCAATTCGCCGTTGGGAGCCTGGGCCAGTTGAATGTGCTCGTGTGGCATGATCATCCTTCCTGTTCCACGGTAAAATCATCTAGTCTTTGAACTTGAGGGAACCTCACCATTCAGTTGTTTCAAACTCGGCGCTCTCAACCCACTTGAGCAAGTCAAGTGCGACGACGCATGATTCGGCAACCTCTGGAAGTGGGTCGTGGACGAACTGTTCCAACGTACTCACGACGGATCGGTCGCCGATTGCCCCCATGGCTTCTGCCGCTTCATGGCGCACCATCACGTGTTCATCCTCGTCGGAAAGCCGTTCAACCAGCGTTGGTAAAGCAACGGTGTTTTGCATTTGCCCGAGGACATACGCAATTTCGTGACGCAACAAGGCGCTCCCACTTGAGAACCCTTCGCAGAGGGCCAGACATGCCTCATCTGAGCGTTGATTTCGGAGTGAAAAGACTGCCCGCATTCGTTGAAACATAGGCATGGATTCGTTGCAAAGAACCGCTGTCCAGTGTTCAAGGCCACCGTCGGTTTGTGGAGGAGCGGGATCTACAGATCCGTATTGACTGACTTGTGGTCTCCGCTGGGGCGCGTCCATGAAATCACCTACGGTGCACCAATGAACGTCAGACCTTCGGTGTCAAAATCTGTTCGAATCATGCCGATACGCTGTCCCTCTTGGATGAAGAGACGGATAGAATTGCGCCCTTCATCCTTGTAGTCAATGGTACGATCGTTCACATACATGCCGACAAACTCTTCGTTGGTTTCATCATCAATTCCTCGACCCCATGCTTTCGCAAACTCAAGAGCATCTTCGGGTGATTTGAGAGCATATTCAATACTCATTTTTGTGTAACGAGTGATGTCTTCCATGACTTGTTGACCAAGATCACGCCGCACGACGTTACCCCCGAGAGGCATGGGCCAGTTGTCTGTACGACCGTTCCACCATTTCCCCAAATCGATGAGAACATCAAGGTCGTGCTCAACATAGGTAAGTTGGCCTTCGTGGATAATGAGCCCGCTCATGTACGAACCGTCAAGAATGCGTGGAATGATTTCATCGAAGGGGACAACCGCCACATCCATGTCACCCCACGCCAGTCGAAGACCAAGATAGGCACTGGTCTTCAGACCAGGAACTGCAATGGTGTTGGAGCGTGCCTCTTCTTCGGTCACGCCCTGCTTGCAGACGATCATGGGGCCGTAGCCTTCACCCATTGATGCGCCGCAGTTCATCAAAGCATAATGGTCTGAAATGTCGGGATAGGCGTGGATAGAAACCGCAGAGACCTCCAAATCCTGATTCATGGCACGGTGATTCAATGTTTCAATGTCTTGAAGTTCATGAACGAAGTTGTATCCAGGAGTTGGAAAGGCATTCGTGGTCATGGCGTGGAACATGAAAGCATCATCAGGGTCGGGGCTGTGCCCAATTCGGACAATCTTGTTGCCGTTCTCGTCTAGAGGAAGTTCAACCACCATGTTCTACCCACCTGCACATCCTTCAAGAACCAACCGTTGCTTTCCACATACAACTTCCGCTCAATCCCAAGCAAATTCTGGCTCCGATGTCATGCCACAAGCCTGGTTGAGAAAACGAAACAAACCGGCGAGATGATGCTTGTTCAAGCGGTTGAAGACCTCGCCGTAATATTGGTCAAGACGTTCATGCGTAAGGTCTGATTTTTGCATCGACCACTTGATGACTGCTTCCCGTTTGTCGCTATCTGCCTCAAAGCGCACAAGGTTGCCAAGCAGCGCCCCATGAGCCGCTTTGAGTTCCTTCAAATCCGTGTCGCGGCGAGCCACAAAAACGCCAAAGATCATCGGCAGTCCTTCCTCATCCATCCACGCTGTACCGAGGTCCATTTGTACCATCTCTGGAAATTCTCTTGCGGCCTCAAGCGCTCGGTCGCCAATTAACAGCGCCCCATCAGCAAGGGCGAGCATCGAATCATAATCAGGGCCGGTCGTGATGTAATTCATCTGTAGCCCTTGTTGCTTGATGAGATGCTTCAACAGGGCAACCGAAGTGGCGGAATCACTTGGTAGCGCAATGGTCTGCATCGAGTCCAACGGTACTGCGCCGAACAACAGAACACTGCCGACTTCACCTTGACTGCCAATGCCAATATCCGGCAACAACACAAGTTCGTCGGCATGTTTTGCATAATCTGCTGCCGGGATAGGGGCCAAAATACAATCTCTCCTGAGCACGTGACCCGTGAGCCAAGAAGGTGGGGCTGAGAGAACATTCCACGTAGGGTCAAGGTCGTGAAACAACGGGTCGCAATTGATGAACGCCACACGTCCGATGGTGTTGGCCCAGGTGAGTTGTTGCATGGAATCACCTCATTGTGCCATGGTGAGTCGCCGGCGTGACGTTGGTTCGGGTGCGACGTAGGGTGTGAATGACGTGTACGTGGTGTCCCGTTGAATCGGTGTGCACCCTGCATTGTTGACAAGGCGCGCAAGTTTCCCACGGTCGTGGTCGAGCGGTGCAGTTGAGCCTGCAAGATGCATGATGGACTCTTTCTGCACGGTTCCGTCAACATCATCGGCTCCAAATTGCAATGCGAGTTCAGCCACGTGGTCACCAATGTTCATCCGGTAAGCCTTGATATGCGGTATGTTGTTGAGCATCAATCGAGAGACGGCTATCGTGCGAAGTATTTCTGCTCCACTTGAAAGTTGAGCTTGCGGCAAACGGGTTGAATCAGGTAGGAATGGGTAAGGGACAAAGCACTGGAATCCAAAAGTCATTTGTTGGAGGTCACGCAACGAAATGAGGTGCTGGAGTCGTTGCTCAAGCGTTTCAATGGTTCCAAAAAGCATCGTACAGTTGGAAGGAATTCCAAGTTGGTGGGCTTCATGGTGAATCCGCAGATATTCTTCTGAACTTTCTTTACCGTTACAGATGATGGCCCGGATCTCATCATCAAGAATCTCGGCCCCACCTCCCGGCAGCGAGGTCAACCCTGCGTCTTGCAAGATCTTCAAAACCTCCTTCGTGGTCATCGAAGAACGTTCTGCCAAATGCTTAATCTCAACCGCAGTCAAGGCTTTAATGGCCACATGAGGGTGGGCTTGCTTGGTTTTCACAAACATCTCAGCGTAATGGTGCACGTCCCATTCCGGATGAAGCCCTCCAACAGAATGAACTTCATCGACGTAAGGTGCATAGACGCCAACATCATCAACGTATTCCTGGATGGACATTGCATAGGCGTCGGCGGCTTTCGGGCCACGACGAAAGGCACAGAATCTGCACGCTAAAACACAAATATTGGTTTGGTTGATGTGGACATTGGCGTTAAAGAACGCTTTGTTATCAAACCGGGCCTGTTTTACAGAATTTGCCAACGCACCCAGTTCATTGAGATCTGGATGCTGATAGAGATTCAAACCATCTTCCAACGTGAGTGGGACATTTGCGGCCAACTTCGCAACGATCGGTTGGAGAGAGGCGGACCAAATGGATTCATCTGAAAGCGACGTGGACAGGCGTGAAACCCAATCGGCGTGTTCTCCCGCCAGCGATGCGGGTTTTGCGTCGCTACCCATGAGGGGCTGTGCTCACAAGGTGTTGATGAAGATGTGCTTTTCACCCTCACCGAGTCCTGACTGCAAAGACTTGTGATTTGACGATAAGTTTTCGGAATTCTTCGATGATAAACACGCTGGAAGCAACCAGCAAGACAATGGCCCAATCATATGATGACAACGTCGTTGTCGAGAGCAGGTTGCCGACTTCTATGCCTACAACGGGAATCGAAGCATTGGCGAGTTGGACAAAGAACAACAGAAGACCTCCTGAAATAAGGAGGGCATAGTTGATTGCACGATTTGAAAACAAGCCGAGTTCAAACACGCTTTGTTCGTTTGACCTGCAGTTCAACACGTTGAACAACTGATAGACGATGAATACGGAAAACGCCATGGTGTTTGCATGTTGGAAATGTGAATCAGCGTACGCTCCCCAATCATCGATGGCCTGTTGATTTCCTGCAAGACATGCATTGACGTCAAATGCAGACGTGCTTGTCTCGGTAGGGAGCATCTCACATTGAGCCAATCCTCCACCTGCAAAGTAAAAGATAGCCAATGTACCTGTAACCATCACGGCACCGAGGTAGAAAATCAACGATATGTCTCGAGCGTTTGGGAGGTTTTCGTCAACAGGGCGAGGCGGCCGTTCCATGACGTTCCCGTGCTCCTTTTCAACACCCAATGCAACCGCTGGTGGGCCATCCATGAGGATGTTAATCACAAGAATTTGGGTCGCTGTGAGCGGTAGAGATTCAGGTCCGAAAAAGATGGTTGAAAGAACCAAAAGAGCCACTGCAGCAACGTTGGTCGATACCTGGTAGCGGACGAAGTTACGAATATTTTGGTAGATTTTTCGGCCTTACTACACCGCATGCACAATGTTCGCGAAATTATCGTCCTGAAGCACCATGTCCGCTGCGTCTTTGGCAACATCGGTTCCGGCAATACCCATCGCCACACCGATGTTGGCACCTGATAGAGCGGGTGCGTCGTTGACACCGTCTCCCGTCATCGCAACGATTTCTCCCTGTTCTTGGAGAGAAGATACAATTCGCATCTTCTGATCGGGCGTCACACGGGAATAAATCGACACATTGCCAGACAGACCGCGAAGCTCTTCGTCTGTAATCTCGGACAGTTCCTTTCCGTCGATTGAACTTAATGACCCCGATTCAATGTTAAGTTCACGCCCAATGGCAGCAGCTGTCATTTGTTGGTCGCCCGTGATCATCTTAACCTTGATACCGGCCCGTTGACAAGTTTCAATCGCATCCTTGACTTCAGGTCGAGGCGGGTCCATGATTCCGATCAGTCCCAAGAATGCCAAGTTGGATTCTACGGTCACGATGTCCTCAAGGCTCTCACCCTTACCGAACGGGCGGGCAAACAAACCAATCACGCGCATGGCTTTCGAACCCATTGTATCGTTCATTTCGAGAATGCGTTCCTTGTCCTCTTCTGTGAGTGGCACGACTTTGTTTTCGACAATCTTTGACGTCATCAAGTCCTGAAAACCACCGACACTTCCCTTCGAAAAGACCCAGTTGGCGTGCTCATACTCATGGACAACGCTCATTCGCTTACGGGTGGAATCGAAAAAGAATTCGTTCAACCGTGGATGTCGGTGTGAGAATTTTTTCACATCTCCGTTGATTTTCCAACCAGCAACAGCGCAGGCTGAATCGGTTGGGTCACCAATGGCCTGCCAAAGTCCGTCCTTTTTCAGAATGGTCGAGTTGTGGCAGAGGGATAAACAGGCACTAAGCAACCTGAATCCGAATTCGGATTGGTGGGATTGCAGATCTGCGTCGGACAGTTCAACGCCGTTGCGTACAAGTGCACCGTCGGGCTTGAATCCTTCGCCCGATACACCAAAGTCTTCATCCAACGTGAAGATTTGGCGAACTGTCATTTGGTTTTTCGTGAGCGTACCAGTTTTATCTGAACATATGACTGTGGTTGAACCCAAGGTTTCGACCGCTTTCATTCGTCGGATGATGGCCTTGTGACGTGCCATGTTACGCATGCCAAGAGATAGCGTGATGACGAGAATAATTGGCAGCCCCTCTGGAACAATGGCAACAAAGATGGCGATGGCAACAATGAACTGTTGAACGGCCACTTCTTTGAGGTCAACACCTGGTTTTCCGTAGGAAACGATGAGGTTCAATGACACAAGCAGGACAGCGACAATAAGGGCAATGAAACCGAGGAAGCGGCCAAGACTTTCCAGTTTCAGTTCAAGGGGCGTTTTCGGTGTTTGCGCATCGGCAAGATTGCGCGCAATTTTGCCAAGCTCCGTTTCCATGCCCGTTGCAACAACCAAACCCAGACCGCGACCTGACGACACCGTTGTCCCCATGTACGCCATGTTGCTGCGTTCTGCGAGGACCGTGTTTGCGGCAACTGAATCAATTGATTTTCTCACCGTCAACGATTCCCCCGTGAGGGCTGATTCGTCGATTTTGCACTGTTGCGAGCGCAACATCCGAACATCCGCAGGTACGTTGAGCCCTTGTTCAAGGCAAACCACATCACCTGGCACCAGTTCGGAGGTTGGTATTTCGCTTTCAAACGAACCACGAATGACAACGCAAGTTGAGACTGACATCTGTTTGAGTGAATCCATGGCTTGTTCTGCCTGTCCTTCTTGCCAAAATCCGAAAAAGGCATTGGCGGTGAGAACAATGAAGATGAATATGGCATCCCCCGGTTGGTCAGGGTGGATGGCTAAGGCAACCAACGCCGCACCGATCAAAAGGTAGTTGAGTGGGTCATTGTACTGTGAAATGAATCTCAGAATAGCCGGTGTTTTTTCTGGTTCAGCCAACTTGTTCATTCCAAACTTACGCTGTCTTGCCACAACTTCGTCGAGCGATATGCCGCTTTCTGAACTGTCTTGCTGGATAAGGCTATCTTCGGGAGATAATTCGTGCCATAGAACCGACATTTTGTCACGTCCGGTGTCTGACAAGCGTGTCAAAACGCCCATTGGTCCCAACGGCTACCTATTATGTTGGTGCATGGGGTCCCACGAAAATCATTCGCAGATTTACAACATGGCAAGCCGTAGGCTATACCTACCCCTACCAACTGGAATCACCATGAGCGGTATGGGAGAACCCTACATCCCAGCCGATGAATCACCGCTGGAGCTCACGACTCGTGTGGTCTTGGTTGGGATCGTATTGGGCGTGCTCATGACGGCGGCCAATGCCTATCTCGGCCTCTACGCAGGTATGACCGTGTCTGCAAGTATCCCGGCCGCAGTGATGTCCATGATCATCTTGCGAACCATGTTCAAGGATGTCTCCATTCTCGAGAACAATGCAGTACAAACCATGGCATCGGCCGGCGAATCGCTTGCTGCAGGCGTCATTTTCACCGTACCAGCATTGTTGGTGATGAACCTCTGGACAAGTATTCAGTGGATGGAGACGCTCATCATCGCCACCCTCGGTGGTCTGCTGGGTACAATGTTTACCATTGCTCTTCGCCGGCTATTTATCGTGGAGGAAGCCCTTCCCTACCCAGAGGGCGTGGCTTGCCGTGAGGTTCTGGTGGCCGGGGAAGAGGGCGGTGAGGGAGCGCTAGCGATTCTCTATGCGCTTGCTATCGGCGGCATCTACGGATTGATGGTGAAAGGATTTGAGGTCACGCATCATACGGTTGAAGGCGCTGCTTCGTTCATCTCGACCCGTCTCTATGCAGGAATGGATTTGTCCATCGCCCTTCTCTCCGTTGGCTACATCGTTGGCATTCGAATTGCGTCATTCATCTTCTTTGGCGGTGTATTGGGTTTCGGATTGCTGGTGCCCATGTACGGGCTGATATACGGATGGCCTGCTACAGGCTCCCTCGTTGATGGATTCTACGGTATTTGGTCGACTCAAGTACGCTATGTTGGCGTTGGAGCGATGGTCGTTGGTGGCGTTTACACGCTTTGGTCCATGCGCACGACCATCATCACCGGCCTGTCAAAAGCGTTCATCAAATCGGATGATGGAGATGGAGTGCTGCTTCGCACGGAACAAGACATTCCAATGAACTATGTGTTCATGGTCTGCAGTGTCCTTGTTTTGCTCACCTTCTTCTTTTACTGGTGGGCCACAGAATCTTTCCTATTGGCGTTGGCAGGAGCGCTCTTCCTCGCCTTTGTGGCCTTTTTCTTCGCTGCGGTTGCTGGATACATTGCCGGTGTGGTGGGCTCATCAAACTCGCCCGTTTCAGGAATGACCATTGCGACGTTGTTGTTTACGGTAGGGTTGGTGTATGTCGTTGGTGATTTGATCTTGGGAATGCAGCGCCAAGACCTCATGTTTGCAACACTCCTGATTGCAGCCATCGTGGCATCCAGCGCTGCTATTGCAGGAGATGTGATGCAGGATTTGAAAACCGGCCACATGCTTGGAGCAACACCAAAACGTCAGCAAGTGGCCGAAATCATCGGCGTTCTTACTGGAGCTGTGGTCATTGGCCCGGTGCTCTCTTTGCTCCACGATGCGTTTCGAATCTCTCAAACGGCCTGCCAAATGAATCCGCTACCTGGAGACCCAACGTGTTCCAAAGCCTTGTTTGCTCCACAGGCAGAGTTGATTGGAGCCATCGTTCAGGGCGCCTTTGGCGGTGACTTGAACATCCAAATGGTGGTGTTGGGCGCTGCCATTGCGGTTGCGCTGATTCGGCTCCAAATGCCCGTCATGAGTGTTGCCATCGGCATCTACCTCCCGCTGGGCTTGTCTGTCCCCATCATGGCAGGCGGCATCATTTCGCACGTGCTCCTGCGAAGCGCCCACCTTCGTGTTGATGGCGTATTGAGAAAGGAACCATCCCCTCGGGCCATTGAAGCAGCGAAAGATGTTGAAAGCAGAGGTGTATTAATCGGCGCTGGCTTCATCGCCGGTGAATCCATCATGGGCGTGTTGATTGCTGTCCTCATCGTTGCCAAAATTGACCTGCCAGAAATTTTCGGTATTGGAACGCTCAACAACATGTTCTCACTGCTCTTCTTCGCATGGTTTGCAGGTGTCTTCATTTGGCTCGCATCAAGAGCCTTGCCAAAGGGGGGTACGCTTGCAGGTGACACCGTTATGGTGACCGCTGATGCGGTGAGGAATATGCTTGATGCCCTTCAACCAAAGAAAGAGTGACTGCGCCCTGTTAGAACAACAAATCCTGACACAACCATCAAAGGCCATCCGTTCAGGCCTCGTCGTGCAGGTGGAACCATGACCTCAACCGACGAACTTAGAGAGCTTGCCAGAAAATGCCGTGTCCATATCGTGAACATGGTTCATCGGGCACAAGCCGGACACCCAGGCGGCTCACTTTCTGAGATCGACCTTCTTGCCGCCCTCTACAAAACCACCCTTCGCGTCCGACCCGACGATCCTGACTGGGAAGACCGTGATCGGTTCATCTTGTCCAAAGGTCATGCTTCACCGGGCATGTACGCCATTCTCGCCGAAATGGGCTTCATCACGGTGGATGACCTTGCCTCCTATCGAGTGCTGGGCGGTATTTGCCAAGGACACGTCGACATGAAATGGTGCCCCGGTGTTGACTTTTCGGCAGGTTCACTCGGCATGGGGTTGTCGTTTGGCATGGGTTCGGCCATCGCTGGACGTTTGGCTGGCAGTGAGCGTCAAATCTACGTAATGCTGGGGGATGGAGAAATCCAGGAAGGTAGTGTTTGGGAAGCAGCAATGGCCGCAGCGCATCATGAATTGGGCAACCTCAATGTCATTCTTGACCGTAACCGAATTCAAAACGACGACTTCTGCGAGGCTCAAATGCGCATGTTTGACATACCAGCAAAATGGAAGGCGTTTGGTTGGAACGTCAAGGAAATTGACGGGCACAACATGGAAGAAATTGTTGACGGCCTCACCTTCTTGTCGACCTCCAACGATGGTCCGTCAATTTTGATCGCTCACACCGTCAAGGGGCACGGCGTTTCGTTCATGGCCGACAACCCTGCCTTCCACGGTGCTGCGCCAAATGACGAGCAGTATGCCCAGGCAATGGCTGAACTCGGGGAGGTGGTTGCATGAGCAAAATGGCTGCAACCAGAGACGGATATGGTGATGCCCTCCTTGAACTCGCTTCGAACCCGAAGGTGGTTGTTCTGGAAGCCGACCTTGGTAAATCCACGAAATCATTGCACTTTCGAAAAGCCCATCCTGAGCGAACCGTGTCGTGTGGAATCGGTGAGCAAAACATGTTGCTGGTGGGAGCCGGCTTGGCAGCATCGGGTTACATTCCCTTTGCCAGCACGTTTGCCATTTTTACTGAACGGGCCTTCGAACAGATGCGGAACGGTGTGGCTCGACCCAATCTCGCCGTTCACGTGTGCGGCAGCCACGGTGGTACACACACCGGAACCGATGGCTCATCGGCACAATCCATTGAAGACCTCGCTATCTACCGAACGCTTCCAAACGTCATTGTCATGCACCCGAGTGATGTTGTTTCAACGAAAGTGTTGACCATGCAACTCGCTGCATCGAACTCACCCTCGTATACACGAACCGCTCGCAACAAGACACCGGTTTTGTACGAAGGAAGGGAAGATGAAATCAAGATTGGAAAGGGTATTGTCCTCCGAGAGGGGAACGATGTCGCCATCATCGCCTGTGGCGTCATGGTGTCTGAATCGCTCAAGGCGGCAGAGGCGCTTGCAAACGACGGCATTCATGCCACCGTGGTTGACATGCACACCCTCAAGCCTCTTGATGCTGAACTCATCAACCAACTTGTAGCCTCATGCGGTGCTATCGTGACGGCTGAAGACCACAGCATCATCGGGGGCCTGGGTGGGGCCGTGGCCGAACATCTCACTTCCAACACTTACGCCCCGCTCGAACGTGTGGGGGTAAAGGACCGTTTTGGTGAATCCGGGGAAGCAGACCAAATGCTTGAGATTATGGAAATTTCAGCCCCTCACATCGCAGCAGCCGCTCATCGTGCCGTTGACCGGAAGGCTTGAACAGCCACACCTGCCTCAGGGGAGAGTTCATAGAATCCCGTCATAGGGGGCTTGGCATGGAGTTCTTCCTTGACACGGCCGATGTTGACGAAATTCGTGAAATTGCTGCCTGGGGCATTTTAGACGGGGTGACAACCAATCCTTCTCTTATCAAAAAATCCGGACGGGATTTCAAAGAAGTCGTTCGCGAAATCGCTGGCATCTGTTCGGGTCCGATATCCGCAGAAGTGACCGCCATGGACACTGAAGGCATGGTAGCACAAGGTCGTGCGCTCAAGGCTGGCCTGCCGGAGAACGTGATTATCAAGATCCCGTGCACGCCAGAAGGCCTTGCAGCAACCAAAATACTCACCGAAGACGGTATTGATACCAACGTGACATTGATTTTTTCTGCATCGCAAGCCCTGATGGCTGCCAAAGCTGGTGCAACCTACGTCTCACCGTTCATTGGACGCATCGACGACACTGGACACGACGGCATGGAACTCATTGCCGAAATCATGAACACGTGGGCAAATTACAATTTAGACACCAAGGTGCTCGCCGCCTCCATCCGCCACCCCACCCATGTGCTGCAGTGCATCCAGTTGGGCGCTCACACGGCCACCATGCCCGCCAAGACATTCCGACAACTGATGAGCCACCCGTTGACCGACAAAGGCTTGGAAGGTTTCATGCGCGATTGGGCTGAAGTCGAGAAAGCAGGGAATGCTTGAAACCATTAACACACAAGGTCGAGTTGAGACACTGGGGAGGCGTTCCTGCTTCAGAACGTCAAGAAATCCTCGTTGTTTTAGCCTCACTCAATTTTGGTAAGTGGTGAGAAACCAGTTAGCGGTATCGCTGAACGAGGTCAATGGAATTGTTGCGGAAGTTCTGTCTCAGCGAGAGGCCAAGGTCAGGTTCTTCCACATGTCCTCGGGGACTTCCATGGCGAGTCGAAGACCACCCATGGCACCCAAGCGGACTGGGTCGTCAACGACGTGAACGTTGACATCACCCATGTCGGACAGACGACGTTCAATCATGGCACCAAGACCCTTGATGGAGGAACCGCCGCCAGCGAGGACCATGTTCTTGCGGAACTCGTCGTGGTATTCTGGGTTGGAACCTGCGATGAGCTTCTTGACGTTCTCAACAATGGGGTCTACGATGGCTTCGCAAGCACGCTGCATGCAGTCGGTGATGTCAAGCGTCATGGCCTTGCCTTCAATGGAAAAGTCGACAAGAATGGGCTCGTCTGGCGTAGCAGTTGAAACAAAGGAGTACTCTTCCTTCCAGCGTCGGGCCATGTCCTTGGTGACTTGAGCACCGTTATACTTGGACTGAATTTCCTTGATGAGGGCGTTGTCAACGTAATCGCCTGCGTAGCCAGTGTGCATTTGGTCGCCGGGACCTGGGATGGTACCGTAAACCCGGCAAAGGTCGGTCGTACCTGCGCCGATGTCAATGACCAGGGTGTGGTTAATCATGTCAAGAGCGTAAGCAACAGCAAAAGGCTCAGAGATGATCATGGCCGAGTTGACAGAGCCAGCGGCTGCGTCAAAGATGGCCGTCTTGTCGACGTGGCTTGCCTCGGCAGGGGCTCCGATGACTGCAACCACACGGTCGTAATCCTCGGGGTCTGAAAGGCCGATGAGGTGGGTGATGAAGTGAGCGATGTACTCGCGGTCTTCGGGTGTGTCCTTGATGACACCGAGCTCAAGTGGTCGGAAGAGATTCAATGCCAGACGGTTCTTGAGGGCCTCGTGTCCGAAGAGAACATCTCGCTTCAGGAAGTTCCTAGCGATGGGGTCCTTGGGGGTTCCAATGACCGTCAATTCTTCGACTTCGTGGCTGTCTGAGGAAACCATCACCGAACGGAATGTTCCCAAATCAATTCCAATATACAACACATCTTTTGCCATAGGCTCACTGTCTTTCGGATACCGCTTGAGTTTATGAAGAGTCCCCATATGAAATTACGACCAACCTCTCAAACCATCGCCCACAATGGACGAATATTATTCTATAGAGCAAGTTACTGAAAGAATGAAATGGATCAGCACCAGGACTCGCACGGGTGGCAGTACCAAGCCGCATATTCAGGATACAATTCAGCCATTCCACCACAGCCCGTGCATTCCTTCATGGTGTTTTCACCACAGATTTCCATCACCATTTGGACGTGGTAGGCATCATCGATGTTGAGCTGTTGACGCATGGCCCATAGGAGTTGATCTTCGCTTGGTGAAATAATGCCGTCCTCAAGCACCATCTCAACAACATTTCGATAATCCTGAATCGTTGAAAAGTCGCGATGATCCAGCACAACGCCGCCCTTTTCGGCTACGATATCGGTGCCTCCCGGATCGTCAACGAAAATGACAAAGGAAGCAGCGTTGAGGCTCTCGTCTTTCAATTCAAATGAAATACGGACACCATCAAGGTTAGCATAGACCAATTTAGAGGAGCGATTGATGACATTAGCAATGGAGCGTGCGGTCGTCTCAGCATTTGGACCACGTTTCCATCCCGTTGGACTTCGTTCGTTGAACGCATAAAATTCTGTACCTCTTCCAGGATATTCAAGGCGAATTTCCTCACCTCCATCAAATCCGTTAGAAACGATGGTGATGGCGGCCACTTCGGTCGAGAGAATGTTATCGTCATCGTCAAAACTGATCATGAGGGGTTTGCGCTCTTCGGCAGCAGCGTTGTAATGCCCCTGCATACCACTCATCCATTTGTCTTCAAGGCGCTTCAGCGATTGTTCTTGTGCACCCGTCAAGTCCTTTTTGACACCAAGAACGTTGGCGAGTTCACCAGACTGCATCTCTTGTTTGAACTGTTCAATCAGTTCTGCATCTCTCCTGTGAGTAGGCGGTTCAGGCCGCTTTCTTGCCTCAACATAATTTGGATCCGCCCATTCGTGACCACAAGAACCACATTGCAGGTAGCCCGCCATGGTCGAGTCTTGCGCATTACCTCCGCAGCGAGGACAATCGCCTCCCTCGGTGTAACTGAGGTTGTCTTTGGCCTCC
>Ga0181568_10001710_pt1 | contig 19994 bp, 8 predicted proteins | sample 101ome_20_FD_133758 | JGI IMG/M metagenome (GOLD analysis project Ga0181568, IMG submission 133758) | Coastal salt marsh microbial communities from the Groves Creek Marsh, Skidaway Island, Georgia - 101404AT metaG (megahit assembly) | ecosystem: Environmental > Aquatic > Marine > Intertidal zone...
ATCAGCGCGCGTGCGGCGACCGTCATCGCGATCGTCGTCGCAGTCGCGAGCGAGCGAGCGCGTGTGCCGTCCGTCGTCGTCGTCGTCGTCGTCGTCGTCATCGTCGTCGTCGCGCGCGCCTCGTCCACGTTTATCACGGAGGTACATGTTCGGACATTCAAAACGCGTTCGGGTTCTTGACAACACAATCTATGGAAACGTGAGGCAAAATCAAAAGTTCAAACTGTATGGCTTTGACATGCTACACACTACGAGACGACCAGAGAGACGAAGTTTCGGACAAACGGTTCCAGCTTAGGGTCTCCTCGCGACGACCGTCGCGCGACCGCGCGCGCGCGCGTCCTCAGAACGACGGCGCGTGCGGCGATCGCGAGGGCGACCCCGAACCCGCTCGTCCGACTTCCCCGCGCCCTCTCCGTCGAGGAGACACCGCGAGGTCGACAGAGGCGGTCCGAAAACGCGAGACGGACTCGAACGGCGGCGGGTCGTCCGAGACGGAACGATCGCGACGACGACGGGTGCGCGCGACGACGCGATACGCGAGGGCGACGCGAGGGCGACGAGAACTGTGTGCGCGCGTCGAAGGCGCGGCGGTGCGCGGTGTTCGGCGACGGTGACGTGCGCGATGGGTGGGGAAACGTTCGGAGGGAAGATCGCGGCGGCGAGCGGCGAGCGGCCCGAGGACGGACGAGGACGCGAACGCGCGTGCGGACGCGTGCGCGCGAGCGTAGACGCGTGAGGCGTGTCAAGTCGCGCGCGGGGGTGGATCGGGTCGGACGACGTGGACGCGAGGGACTGGTTGACTGACGAGTGAGACGCGTTTTCTACTGGGACAGCGATCGTACGCGAAGAAGCTTCGCGTAAAGAGAGAAAAGAGAGAAGAAGTGCGTCATGTCGACGCCTCCGCCGCAGAAAGGACAAGGTGTGCCGCATCCGCGCGCGAACGCGGGCGGTAAGGATGGAGAGGAGAAGAAGGTGATTGCGAGCGCCGGTGTGGGTGTGCCGCCGCAGCAATTCATGTTCGGGACGATGAACATGGCCAAGGGTCCGGGTGGACAGCCGGGCATGCCGGGTATGCCGCCAGGTGGACGGCCGATGGGAACGCCCATGATGGGCATGATGCCGCCGGGCGGCAAGCCGGGCATGCCGGGTATGGGCATGCCGCCGGGTCAGATGTTCATGCCGGGAAGCGCTCCGTTTCATCCAGGGATGATGATGGGTGTGCCACCGATGGGTATGCCCGCGTACGCCAAGCCGCCGGGAATGAAGCCACCGTCGTCGCCATCGACGCCGCCGGTGAAGGCTGCGAGCAAAGCGATCAAGATTGTCAATCCGAAGACCAAGCAAGAGGTCAAGGTTGGCGCTCCGGCGACTCCAGCGGCGGCTCCGGCAGCAACTCCAGCGGCGGCTCCGCCGGCGACTCCAGCGGCTCCGCCGGCCGCCGCGCCTGCTGCCGCCCCTGCACCGGCTGCCGCTGCACCGGCGCCTGCGGCTCCGGCGCCTGCGGCTCCGGCGCCGACGCCGGCCCCAGTGCCTGCGAAGCCTGCGCCGGTCAACTTTGCGGCGATGGCGGCGAAGCCCGCCGCCCCGCCGAAGCCGACGCCTGCGCCGGTCGCACCGAAGGCCCCGGAACCGAAATCTTCGGAGCCACCGGCGCCGAAGGTCACCAAGCCCGAGGAAACGAAGGCGCCCGTACCCGCTCCGGTCAAGCCTGCTGCCCCGACTGCTGCCGATATTTTGCGAAAGGCGCCCGAGGCACCCAAGCCGCAGCCGCCCAAGCCAGACGAACCGCAGGAACCGCCGAAGCACAGAGCTGTCGAACAACTGGCCGAAGCCGTCGCAAAGGTCGACTTGAAGAAGTCAGAGTCTGCGTCCAGCATTGCTTCTGATGTGACCTCGGACGCTGGATCGGACGCGACTTCGGAAACCGTGACGCGAACGCGCTCTGCGCCGCCCGCGATCACGGAATTCACTCTGGCCGCGAAGCCGGCGGATGGTAAGTACACCCTTGATGAAATGAAGGCGATGCGCGACTCTCCGCTCGCTCAGACGAAGCCCTTGAACTGGGTCGTGCCGGATGACACGGACTACTGGCCGGTTCCCGGTTTCATTTGCCCACCGGGTGTGCAGTCCTTTGGTGGAGGACGTAGTGGTGGACGTCGCGGCGGTAACCGCGGCGGTGGTGGTTACGACAAGAAGGGAGACGATAAGTGGGCGCATCGTCAACTTCCCGCGGACGGCAGACGAGGTGACCGCCGCGGTGGCGGGGGATACAACCAGTCTCAATACCGCATTCCTCCGGGCGAGTTGCCCAAGTTGCACAAGACTGATAAGAAGTACGTCATCGGTGTGGTCGATGACGAGGAACAGAAGCGGCAACGCGCGTTCAAGGCCATTCTCAACAAGCTCACGCCTGACAACTTTGAGAAGCTTCTTGAAAAGATCATCGATGTCGGCATCACCGAGGTTGAAACCTTGGTTGGCCTCATCGGCCAGTTGTTCGAAAAGGCTCTGCAAGAGCCGACGTTTTCTTCCTTATACGCCCAATTGTGCCGCGTACTTTCTGATCGCTTCGAAAGCGAGGGTGTAGAATTCTTAGATCCAACTGCCGAGCAAGGACAGCAGGCTATTACATTTAAGCGCGTCCTTTTGAAGAAGTGCCAGCAAGAGTTCGAGTCTGGCGACAAGGCCATCGCGAAGGCCGAAGCGGGTGAAGATGAAGAGGATGAGAAGAAGGAAGAAGAAACGGAAGGCGAAGAAAAGACTGAAGAGAAGAAGGAGCTCGAAGAGGGCGAAATCGACGAGCCGCCGAAGCCGAAGACGGAGGAAGAACTTGCCCTTGAAGAGCGACGCAAGCAGCTCAAGAGAGAAGAAAGGATCCTTCAAGCGCGCAGACGTATGCTCGGTAACATTCGATTCATCGGTGAATTGTTCAAAAAGTCCATGCTCGCCGAGGGTGTCATGCACACGTGCATCATGAAGCTTTTGGGCGACGGCAAGAGAGAGCCGACGGAAGAGGATGTCGAAGCCTTGTGCAAGCTCATGATGACTGTTGGTGTTCAGCTTGATACACCGAAGGCGAAGGCGTACATGGATGCTTACTTCAACCGCATAGCACATCTGAGCAAATCGGCCGAATTGTCATCTCGTCATCGATTCATGTTGCAAGACGTCATCGATACGCGCTCCAAGGGCTGGCGCGAGCGTCGCAAGCAGGAGGGACCGAAGAAGATTGAGGAAGTTCACCGCGACGCGCAGCGACAAGCGATGGAGCAAACGCGCCGCGCTGGTATTCGACCGGAACGATCTACGTCGTTCGGCAATCTGTCCCGCTCTGATAGTCGAAGAGGTGGTGGTGATTTTGAGCGTCCGCCGAGCCGCGGCGCACGCGGCGGAGACGATCGAGGCAGTTTCCAACGCTCTGATTCTCGAAGTGGATTCGGAGGCGACCGTCGCGGTGATGTGAGAAGTGGAAGAGACTTCGATGCTCGATCCACAATTCCTGCACCGAACAGAACCGTTCCTGCTCCCAACAGAACGGTACCGGCGCCCTCGTCGGCTGTTCCCGCTCCGAAGACAGCGATTGAAGAAAAGGAGTCCGCCGGCGACGATGAGGCGTTCATCGCCGAGCGCAAAAAGATCACGGAGTACTTCTATGACGACAAGGACGCGAGTGAAGCCATTAAGGAGATCGCCAAGTGGAGTGGCGCGCGTATCGTCGGTTTCATTGAGTACTTCTTGACGACGAGCTTTGAGCGACGCGACATGGATTGGGACGCCGCGTACGGTCTCGTACGCGCTCTCGCCGCCTCTGACGGTCCCATGTCCGGCGCGCAATTGATCGAAGGTTTCGAACCGCTCTTCAACAACATCGAAGACGTCATGTGCGATCTTCCCAAGGCTGGTGAGCACATCGCCGCGTGCATCGCCGGTCCCGTCCTCGACGGTTCGTGCGCGCTCGCCGACGTCGCCTCCGCCCTTCGCAAAGCCACCCCAGATGGAGAAGAGCCCGGATACACCTTAGCCGAAGGCTACGCCCTCACGCTTTTCGCGCACACGCTCGCCCAAGTCCAACGTCTCGCCGGCGACGACGACTCGGCGAAGATGCCCGAGCTCCTCCGCGCGTCCGGCGTCGCCCTCGCCGATCTCCGCGGCGACGTCGACAAGGAGGACGACACCGTCGTCCCCAAACTCATCGAAAAGCTCGGTTTGCGCGGCGTGCAGTAGACGATACTTCATCCAAACTATTGAAAAACAACACCATTATTCATAGCACACATCACGCGGACGAACCCCTCGGCGTCCTCGACCCTCGCCTTTCGCCGCGTTATCCGATACCGATGCGCATCGCGGCGATTACGTTTGATAAAACAAAAAAACGTCCCTAAACCCTCTATTAAAAGGCATAATTACTCATACGAGAATACCCGCACGTGAAAAAGTGCTCCGCGTAAAAGTGCACTTTCGCGAACGCGTCGTCCCGTGGGTGACGTCGCGTCGGACGCGCCCGCAGACGCGCTCGCGCGACCGTCGTGGTTCGCGCGCACCCGCGCGAGCGCTCGCGAGGCGTCTCGCGTATTCACCCACCGTTCGCGCGCGGCGACGCACCGCGCGATCGATCGCGCGTCGCGCCCCGCGCCCGCGTGCGCTCGAGCGCGCGAAGAACGGTCTGCGGAGAACATCCTCGCGCGCGGTGCTCGTGCGCGTCGACGCGGCGCGGACGTCGCGGCGAACGCGCGGAGACGCGTCTCGCGCGCGCGGTCGGTGAAGGAATTTAGTCGTCGTCGTCGAGTCGATCGCGCGTCGAGTCGCGACGCGTGCGCGCGCGAGGCGAGGCGAGGATCCTCGCCCCGAATCGGTGGGACACCGTCTTGATCTGGGAGTGGGGTGTTTGACGAGTCATGTCTCGTCAAGAAGGTGTTCCAGACTGTCCCCGCGCGACGAGCGCGAACGACGACGACGACGCGACGCGACGCGACCGCGTCGCGGTCAAGGCGTCGAGAGACGAGCACGGACGACAGGTGTCACCGGATTCGCAGCTCGAGGGCACAAAGTTTGGAAAGGCGGAGAGCGCGGAGCCGTCTCTGGACACGGAGCGCCGCGGCGAGGCGAGGGAGGAGGACGTCGCGACGACGGGATCGAGCGCGGGCGTCGAAGGCGGCGCGCATTGCGGGTCGTTTCACGCGTCGGAGACGGCGATGATGAGCGTCGGTGGATCTGCGGGACCCGCGGCGTTGAGACGGTCGGCGTCGAGGCAACAAATCGACCGTCTGTTGAACGAAGCCATGTCGAATTTTCACGCCACCGGACCTCTGGTGAATCCTCTCGAGCGGACGCCGAGTTCGAGCTCGATGGACATGCGCATTCGATTCGTGTGTGAAGCGAAAGGTTTTGATTACGGTATTTTTTGGGCGTACGATGACGACAAAAAGTCGCTCAAGTGCGCGAGTACAACCTGTCTCAGCGTGGAGGCGATGGGCGTCAACTTGTTTGTAGAGACGTCGAGCACGATGTTCGCTCAATACAGCATGGGTTTTGGAATGCCTGGTCGAATCGGGTACACCGGCAACTACGAATGGCACGAAGATATACGTCAACTGCCGACGTGGAGCTTTCAACGCAAGCGTCAGGCTGAACAAGCCAACTTGCGCACGGTGATCGGCGTCCCTCTGGATCACGGCGTCGTGGAGTTCGGTACGCGCTCCATCGCCGATCACAACGTGGCGACTGTTCAGTATATACAAAAGTTGTGCCAGGTGTCTCAAACCACATGATTTTGGAACGAATCTGAGCTGCGAACCACGCCGATGGATTCCCTTTTACTCATTTATTTTGCCCGGAATTTTTGCTTGCCATTGCGCGCACTGTACGATAGGATTGTTATACCAACTTCCATCCGATTACATCATCTCTACGCGAGGCGTTACATCTAAAACGAACGTCTAAAGTTCATCCTTTCGCTCGTCGGGCGCGGCTGAGTCCAGTCTTGTTAACAAACGTCGGAGGATTTTCTTTTCCCGAATGCGCAACTCGACGGCGGAGACGCTTCTGCGCAGCTCTCGAATCTTCATCTCGATGCGCGCGCCCTCTAAGACCGGCATGCCTTGACGCTCGAGCGCGTCAGCGAAATCGATGACAGATTGACGCATCGATTCGAGCGCAGCCTCGTCTTCGCTCAGCGTCGTTGGATACCTATCGACGCGTTCGCGAAGAAACTCGCGCAGCGACGCGCGCGATACGTTTTGAGGGAGACCTTGCTCGTCCACGTCGACGTGACGCCCGTGTGAGACTTCGATGTACGCGGCGAGCAAATCTAAGCTTTGCTCTCTCGCGGCGAACGGGACGCACACGCGCCAAGGCACTTGGAAACCCGCGTCGCGCAGATTCTTCTCAAACTTCTTCTTCTTTGGTTCGAGCACCATCAAAACACAATTTCGAGGCGACTCCTCGGCGACGTCGGGCACGTACCCGAAGTGCTGTAAAGATTCCGCGACGTTCATGTCGCCCAGACGCTCGCACAGTTCCTCGCCCGGTCCGTAATCGCGCTTGGCGTACACGACGACTTGATCCGCGTGCGGATCGTACACCGCGAACGACGTCTTCTCCTCCTCCTCGCCCTCGTCGCCGTCGCTTCCATTCGCCGCGGCGTCCGGCGCCTCGGCGTCCGGCGCACACTCCCGTATCATGTCCAACACGGGCACCAGCGCCAATCCCTCCTTCCCACTCACCCGCGTCGCCCTCGCGTGCGCCAGCGTCCACGCCCATCGCAGCGCCGGCACGGTTCTTGCCGCCGACGACTTGAACACGTCCGTGTACACGTCAAACACCCGCATCCGCAGCGCGTTCGACACCGTATTCAACAACTTGAACTCATCCACGATGTCCCTCTCGTACGCATCGCTCCCACGCAATTCCTTCGCCGTATCGTCGCTCCAGTGCGACGGCGTATCGAATTCCTCCGGCCCGCTTCTGAAATAATCCGCGAACGCGCTCGCCTCCCCCATCTCGTACCGTTCGTACAACAAACACACGATCAACGCCATCTTATCATCGCTCCCGTACGAGCTTCGCAACGACGCCAACGCCGCGCCCAATCCCTCAGTAGGAGAGTATCGAGACGGGTGCAGCGTCGCGTTCCACGCCACGCGCGCGTACGCCTCCATCGTCTCCACGGGCGCGCGCGTCGTCGTCAGCCCCAATCGACGCGCCCCACCGTCGACGACGTCGTCGCGTTTCGTTCGAGGGAGCGGCTCGACGCCGTCCGAGAGATCGACGTCCCCGCGCGCGACGGCGTCGTCGATCCATCGCGACGCGCGCGCGCGCATCGTCGATTCGTGCGCCCGCGCGCGCGGGAGCGTCGCGAAAGCGACGACGGCGAGGACGGCGAGAGACGCACATCGCGCGATCGATCGACGCCGTCGCGCGCCGTCGACGCGACGGCGCATCGTCGTCGACGGTCGGTGGTGTCTCGCGCGCGATCGGGTCTGACGCGCGATCGACACATTCGCGACGAGACTCGACGACGCGCGCGAGACACCACCGCGAGCGCGCGCCGCGACCGGCTCGCGCGCGAGACGCCACCGCGGGGATTCGCGCGCGGGCGCTCGAGACGACGGGACGGGCGCGCGCGCGACGACGGGACGGGCGACGACGATGGCGACGCTGAGGTTTTCGACGGCGACGGCGACGCGTCGGCTCGCGCGCGGCGGCGCGCGGACGACCCCGACGACGCGATCGCGAGGAGAGTCTCGCGCGGGACGCGTCGCCGTGCGTCGCGCGGTGAGCGCGTCGTCGATGGACGGTGGGCCGAGACGCGAGGACGACGACGGGACGCCGAGGGTCGACGGGACGGACGCCGACGTCGACGTCGACCGAGCGGTGGTGGACGCGACGAGCGGTGACGCCACCGCGGTGGACGCGACGGTGGAGGGTGGTGTCGCGACGCGGGACGTCGACGTCGAGGCGACGGAGACGACGGAGGGGCGTGAGGTGAAGGACGCGCGCGCGTTGGCGCCAGAGGCGACGACGGCGACGGGATCGAGAACCGCGTCGTCTGGTGGGAAGAAGAAGCGATCGACGTCGGCGAAGACGAAGAAGAAGAAGAAAGCGGTGCAGGGCCAGCGGACCAGCGGTGCGCCGGCGATGAGCGTGGATCCGGTGGTGATCGGCGCCGGCGCGGCGGCGCTCGGCGCGGTGGGATATTTCGCGTGGACCAAGCTCAAGGGCGGCGCCGGCGCGGGCGGCGGTGGAGCGCCGCCGAGCGTCGGTGGAGGTCAAGGCGGTGACGCGAGCATCGGTGGTGGTGATGCTGCGGGCGCGGACGTGGCGGTGGAGGGAATGACGCTGTCGGCGATGGGATTGTCGAGCGGCGGCGACGTGCCCGTGACGAGCGACGAGGGCATGGACGGTCCGGTGTCCGCGGCGCCGGCTAAGAAGGAGAAACAGAAAAAGGTCATCACGCGAGAGGCGAAGCGAAGACTCCGAGACGTCATGGATGAACTTCGACGCGTGCAGACGGTGGACGTGAGCGGGAAGAATCTCGGCGACGAGGGCGCGTGTTTCATCGCCGAGGCGTTTGCGTACAACAACGTCGCCTCGTGCGTCGATTTGGGCGCAAACGGTATCGGTGCGGAGGGCATCACGGCGTTGTGCGAGGCGCTCAAGTGTAACGATACGCTCACGATGTTGTCGCTCGCGAGTAACGCGCTCGGTGACGAGGGCGCGGTCGTGTTGGCGGAGTACTTGAAGACGGATCAAAAGATTACGACGCTCAACCTCAACGCGTGCTCCATCGGTGACGAGGGCGCCAAGGCGCTCGCGGAAGCACTCAAGACGAACACGACCATCACGTCTCTCGAGATGAACAACAACGTTATCGATTACGAAGGATCGGGCGCGCTCGCGCAGGCTTTCGCTCAAAACTCGACGGTCGAGTTGCTCGCATTGAGCGGCAACTACGTCGGCGCGCTCGGCGCGTCCGCTCTCGGCGCCGCTCTCAAGGACAACACGGGTTTGCGTTCGCTTCAACTCAACGGTAACGACATAGGAAACGAAGGCTGCATCAAGCTCTGCGAAGGTCTCGCCGCTCGCTCGAAGAAAATCAGCAACTTGGATTTGGGTAACAACTCCATCGGCCCCGACGCCGGACCGGCGCTTCGCGACTACCTCAAGGATGACGATTCGCTGACCCATCTGAACTTGTACATGAACGAGCTCGCGAACGATGGTTGCGCCGCCATCTCCGAGGCGCTCAAGGATAACAAGAAGATTGAGTCTCTCGACATTGGCGGTAACAACATCGGAGGTTTCGGTGCGGAGAAACTCGCCGAGGCGTTGCGTGACAACTCCGCGCTCGAGACGCTCGAGCTCGGTTACAACCCCATCGGCGTGCCCGGTGGAAAGGCGCTCGCGGAGACGGTCAAGTTCCACGGTAAATTAAACACCATGCGCATGGGTTGGTGTAAGATTGGCAAGGAGGGTGGCTACGCCTTCGCCGACGCCATCAAGTACTCGTCCTCGCTCGCCGTGTTGGATTTGCGCGGCAACGATCTCGGAGACGACGGCGTCGCCGCCCTCGCGCAATCCCTCAGTGTCGTCAACGAAGTCTTAACCAACCTCGATCTCGGATACAACGAAATCAAGGACAAGGGCGCGTTCGCTCTCGCCCAAGCCATCAAAAACAACGCGGAGGGTTCGCTCCAGACGCTTAGCATCAACAACAACTACCTGACAAAGTTTGGCGAGGTCGCCCTCACCGAAGCCATCGAGCTCGTGGAGGAGATGAACGCCGGTCGCGATTTGTACATTCAATTTTGATTGCACGCACGCGCATTCCAGAATTGTTTCTTCTCTAGGAGATCGAGCGCGCCTCGCCGTTGAGTTTCGTTGGCCATTTAACAAAAAAAACGACAGAAATTATTGATTGATTGATTGATGAACGCCACAAAACAAACAAAATCAAGCGCTCAAGGGAATGGCACTTTACGCCTCCGACGAGTCGCGAACGTTCGAGTCCTCGCGTTGTGTCCAGCCTCACCACCTCGCGCGCGCGATGCACTTACATTGTGACGGTTGGTGCCCACACGTCGTGACGCGCGCGACCGTGACCATGCCCACGATCGTCTTCGTGAGGCACGCGCAGAGTGAATACAACGCCGTGGGTCGAATTCAAGGACAGATTGATTGCCCGCTCGACGACGTCGGACGCGCGCAGCTCATCCGTGGGGCGCCCGCGGTGGGGAGACATCACGCGGACGCGCGCGCGGTGTACGCGTCGGATCTCTCTCGCGCGCGCGATACGGCGCGCGCGATCGCGGATGTGCTCGATGTGGAGGTGATCGAGGACGCGCGCGTGCGAGAGCGACACTTGGGGGCGTTGCAGGGGATGGCGGGAGGAGACGCGGCGCGTTTGGCGCCCGAGGCGCGCGCGGCGTGGCGATCGAGAGATATCGACGCGCGCGTGCCGGGAGGGGGGGAGACGTCTCGGGAATTGGACGCGCGTGTGCGGGCTTTTTTTCGGTCGATCGTTTCGGAATACGAGGAAAACGACAAGGTGATTTGCGTCACGCACGGAGGCGTGTTGGGATGGTTGTTTCGACGAGGCGTCAACGGGGACGAGAAAAAGTTGTGCGGGATGCGTCGAGGCGTGGGGAACCTCGCCGAGTGCGTCGTGCGCGTGACGGCGTCGGACGACGGCGCGTGGCGGTGCGTGTACGAGACGTGGGCGTCTGGGAAATTTTTGGAGGAAACCACGCGCGTCGCCGACGACGTCGCGAGTTGACGCCCGCCGGCGGCCCGCGTCGCCAGTGGGCGACGCGCGCGAGGTGCGCACGCTCGACGCTCGCGAGTTCGTAAACGTCGCGTAGAACGATCGATGCGCGCGCGCGTGCGCGCGATGACGCCCAGAGCGGCGTCAGGACGGTTCGCCACCCACTCGGCGAGCGCATCCACGCTCCGGAACAAAACCGCACGTTTTCCGTCGCGCGTCTCGCGCGCGCGCGTCCACGCGCGCGCGGACGCCACCGCCGATGAGCTCATCGAACGCGCGACCACGCTGACGGACGATCTCAAGGCGATGAAGACGACGATGCCGACGATTCGTCGTGTCGTGGCGGGGAACAGGAACGATCTCAAGGCGCTGCAGCTCTATCAAGACGCGCTCGAGGGTCGCGTCCCGGACGACTTCGACGCCATGCAAAAGCTCGAAACGACGTTGGATGATCTCGCGACGTACGTGCAGAGCCGCGCGGAGGAGGAGCAGTTTTGGGCGAAGAGAGAGGGTGAGGTTTCGTCGAGCATCGTGGATAACGCCGACCTGAGCGACGACGAAAAGCGCGAGGTGAGCGGTATGGTGGCCAACGTCGTCACGTGGGGCGTGCAAGGGGCCGTTTGGAACGCACTTATTCTATTGATCGCTTTCGTTTCTCTAGTGACTTTCATTCTACCAAATCAATGATTTGTTCGTTGGCCAAAGTTAACGCTAATTACGCGGTCATCGGCACCGAGTCGCCCGAAATTTCAGCCTTTGCGCGCATAGCCGATCGCACGACTTCGGGATTTTTATCCGTGATCATCTTTTTGAGGACTGATTCCACGGCTTGTTTCGTCGGCGCGTGCGCGGCGAGCGCCGCAAGCGCCGCGACCGCGTCGAGTCGAAGCAACGTCGACGACGTATCGTCCACCGCTTCGACGACGAGACGAAATAAACCTTCGACATCGAAGGGCACGTCGGTGGTGTCTTTCGTTTCCGACAGTAACCGCATCAAACCTACTATGCCTTTCAACCCTTCGCGTCTCCGTTCGCTGCTCAGCTGTGCGTCGAGGCTGCTCGCGCAAAGCTCGGCGCATTTCGACGCGTGCGGTCGAATCGCGTCCAAGGATTTCACTCGGTTCAACACCGTCGAAAGGACGCTCGCGGCCGCGGTCGCAGCCTGACCAGAAGATCGAATGCGCTTTTCAGCTTCGTACTTGGCTTCTTCCATGCGTTGGAGCGAGCCCGCGGCGCCCACGCCGGAATCGATATCGTCCACTCGCGTCGGCGTCGTTTTCAGTGCTTCGTCGACGACTGGTACAACCTTCGACATCAGATTTACGTAGTCACATCCTTCGATCGATGCGATGGCGACGATGCTCGAGTCGAGCGCGTGAAGCGCCGCCTTGCGATAATCCGATTTCGTTCGTTTGCTTTCGGCCAAAAGCGCGTCCAAGGTGCTTTGTACGTCGATTTTCTGTGGGCATCCCGTCGTGAGCGCCGACACGGCTTCGAGCAAACAAATCTTCCCTTCCCATATCCTTCCCGGGAGCTCGCTCACGAGCGTGACCATGACCTCTTGCGCTTTGGGTGCGATGACATCCGGAGATTTAAGGGCCATGTCTGTGAACACCTTCGCCGCTTGACGTTTGCGATGCCACTGACTCGACTTGAACAAATCCGACGTATTCTTCAAAATTTCGTCAAAGTACAGACGTAGACTCGCCGATACACCGCCCGAGTTTTCGTCCCAAACTTCGCGCCACTTAGCTTGTCCGGCATCCTCAGAGTCGTGGGCCCCGACGAAGGCGAGTGGGAGCACGAATGTCTTTTGCGGACTCAACGCGTCCGGGGCGCTTCTCGATAATTCAAGCGAAAGTTGCGCCGCGATGCCCCGCTCGCCGTCGGTTTCGCTCTTCGACAGACGCACGATCTCCTGCACGAGCGCGTGCACTTGTGGCTCTTCGGCGTACTTGGAGATGGCCGCGATCGCCGCCACGTAGCTCGCTCGAATGGCGGCGGACGCGTCGTTCACCGCAGATGTCAACAACATGTTGAAGAGATTCGCCGCGTGCGGACGCACTAGTCTTCCTCGTCGCATGCAAAATCTCTGGAGGAACCGTCCCGCCCCCGCTCTGGTGTTCAAACCGACGCCCGTTCTCAGAACGGAGGACATCGTGGACACGAGATCGGACATCACCGTCTCGTCGATGTGCGTCATTAAAAGATCCAACGTCTCGCCCATCGGAGTCGATTTTGCCGCGCGCAAGCGCATCGCTTCGAGCTTTTCGCTCGCCGCCTGCCCGAACGACGCCGCGTGTTGTTCAATGTAGTTTAATCTCGAATCTTCCATGCCCGACAACGATTCGAGCAACGTTTTCACGATGTCCGTGATGTGAGGCTTGATGGCGTCGCCGTCGGCGAATTTGACGAGTTTCATGATGACGTCCATGCTCAGCGCTTGCACTTCTTTCACCGGCGATATCAACCCTTTTTGAAGCAAGATCGGCAGCACGATTTCAATCGTCTCTTTCACCTCGGAAGGCCCGCTGTGATGCGCGTCACACAATCGCAACGTCAGCGACCGCAGCGAGCGGCACATGCCCTCGCCGGCGAGGCGCACGGTTTCCTTGATGTCATCAATGACGCGCAAACACACGTCCCACAATCTCGAGAGGTACGGTTTGACCTCTCTGAACGTTCTTCCGGACAAAATATCGCTCAATGAACTCGCGCTCGATTGACGCGAGCGCCAGAGTCGACTTCCGGATTCATTTAAAAGTTCCTCCATGATCGCGTCAAACTGCGCGTCCACCGTCGCCTTTGGAGAATCGACGAGCGATATCCAAATCCCTTTCACCGCCTCCTGCATCTTTGGATTCGGATCGTGCATCATTCTGTACAATTTCGGCACGAGCTTCTCCAAGTGCGGCGTCACAGCATCGCCCGCCTTTTTTGCGATGGACGCGAACCCGAACGCGGCGCCGCGAGACGAGTTCAACGCGCGTTGATGATTGGCCAAATCCATAAACTTGTAGATGAGATCCGGTTGTCCGATATCCGTCACCACGCTGCACAACTCTTGATACGTCGTGAGTGAGTTTTTATCCCCGTCACCGCTTCGCAGCGCCTTGTCGTCGATGGCGATCGTGCCCTCCTCGAACACCTCGGCGTCGTCGTCGAGTTTGACGTGACGCTTCTTCGGAGCGGCGCCGTTGAGCGTGCCCATCAGCGCCGCGAGCAATTCCTTACGCTGCGCTTCGTCGCCCATCTCGTACAAAACACTCATACCTCGACTCGCGAGCTCTTGCGTGAGTTCGTTTTGATCGCCCAAGAGCGACCCGAACGCTTCCTGCACGTCTTGAAGCATCATCGACACGCGCGGATGCCGTCCGCAGTGCGTGACGAGCGAGAGCAACCACACGCACGCCGCGCATCGCTTTTCGACGCGAGAGCTGTAAATGCACCGGTTGAAGATGGCGTCGAGCACCGTGCAATGGATGTGCGCGCGAGGATCGGCGCTCGGATCGTACACATCGACGTTCGCGTTCGCGTCCGGCGTCGCCGGCGCCGCGTCTTGCGAAGAACGCTCGTCATCCGTCGACTTGGCTGCCGCGCTCAGAGACGTGAACGACGTCGTGAGCACGCGATCGGCGTCGACGTCCACGCCTCCCCACGCAAACGCGAGCGCTTCCCCGATCGCAAACTGCGTGTCGTCGTTCTTGACGTCGCACAGTTCGAGTAAACGAGGCAATAACGCCGACGCGGTGGATTCGCGCGTGTCGGCTAGCAAGACGTATCCCGAGGCTCTCGCCGCGCGTCTCGCGACGTTCGGATCCGTGTTGCGCAACACATCGCCCAGGGCGGCGAGCGCATCGTCGATGACATCGGCGCGCAGCGGCGCGCGCGCGGCGGCGTGTCCGATCGCCTCGGCCGCGACGCTCGCCGCGGTGGCGTCGGCGCTCTGTCCCTTGCCGACGCGTCGCGCAACGTCAACGAAGATTCGAATTGCTCGCGCCGCGTCTTCTTCGGACGCGCACCCGGAACCGACCATGTATCCGCTCGCGCACAGCGCGCCCTCGCGGTGCTCGAGCCGAACGCCTCGCGCGTCGTCGGCGAGGACGTCCAAGGTTTCGTTCAAAAACGCCGCGCGGGCGTCCTCTTCGAGACGCGCCGCCAAGACGCCGCATAATTTCGCCGCGCGTTCGCGGGTTTCGTCATCCGTGTGCGCGATGAAGTGACGCAAACGAATTTGAATCGCGTTCAGCGTCTCTTTGGAGTCCAGAATCGACGGCGTTCGTTCGATCGCGTCTATGAGACTGAGCAGCGCCGCGCTCGCGAGCGTCGGCCCCGCCGATTTCACGAGACATCGATGGAGCAAGTTGCGGTACAGCGTCTCGGCGTCGTCCGTCAACGCTCTCGACGCGACGCGGTCGGCTCTTACGCACTCGTTCACGAACGCCAACGCCGCGCTCATGGCGTTTTCCGGTAAGATCAACGTCGCGTGAAGCGCGGGATTGACGCCCAACTCTGGAAGTCTTTCCAAGAGGTAGCGCAACACGGCGGACGCCGGCGGGTATCGCTCCAAGACGGCGGGCGTCTCGCCTCTGCAAAATGCCACGTACTCCATGTACCGGTAATGATCTCCCGAGAGATCGTCGAACATGTCGTTCTCGTTCGCCCACGATTTCGCAGTCACCTCTCTGTCGCATCCATCCCAGGGCTCGATGCGTAACCGCGGCGGCGCCGACGACGCGCGCGAAGAATTGCGGCGACGTAACCCGTTTCGACCCAACGTTTGCATCTCGTGTTTCGCGTCCCCCGACCCGAGTATGCACGCGTATCTCGACGGGACGTGCGAAAACGGAAACATGTCGTTCGCCCACTGCGCGCCGACGAGTCGTTTCGCCTTGTGTTCCGTGTCCTCCAGCGCGGCGACGACAAGCTCTTCCAGGCGCGTCTGCACGTACGTGGACGGCGATTCTCGGTAGGCGGATATTAACGTTCGTGCAGCCTCTTGGACGTACGATTTGACGCCGTCTGGTTCTTTTTCCAGCGCTTCGAATATGCGCTCGGCGAGCAATACATCCTTATTGACGCTCGATTTATCCCGCTCGGCGAGTTGAGAGAGCGCCTGGTAACAAAATCCGCGAAGCGTCTCCTGCGCGAACGTCACCGATTGATCGCCTTCGCTCGATCCGTCGGCGCGCGAATCTAAAATTTCGAGCATGCCGCTCATCAGCGACGGCGCGAACGCAAAGAGCTCTTCGTTTGTCGCGTGGCTCAACATCCAAACCGTAAACTGCATCCCGTACGCTTTTAATCTCGTCGTCGAAGTGACGTCATAGAGACACATCTTCACCGTTTCAATGTTCTTTGGAAACGCGTCCGCGGCCGCCATGGAACGCGTGAGCAGGTTCATGATTTTCAGCTTCACCGCGGGCGACGCCGGCAGTATTCTCGACGCCACGGGGACGTCCGTCGAGGAGCCGAGGAAGAGTCGAAAGAGCTCGTCCGCGATTTTCGGATCGTCCAGGTTGACGATGGGTCTGTTTGTCTCCCACGTGCACCGTCGCTTCAGTAATTCCTCGCCGCGTTTCGCCACCTCGTGATCGCTGTCGCACGAGGCGACGATGCAGTGCGTCAACATTTCCGATCCACTGACTAGAAAGCGCCTCGTCTCGCATCGCTCCGTCGACCCGTCTTCGCCTTCCTCCGACTCCATGTCGACGTCCGCCTTCTCCACGATCTCCGCGCTCGATATGAACTCTAACAACCTACGTTTCTTCATCGCCAACGACGCGGGCGTCGGCTTCTCCTTTCCCTTCCCCAGCACGCGTTCGACGGCGCTCGGACTGAGACTCGGCGGCGCGGTCAGCGCGGGCGGCGCTGCCTCGCGTCCAGCCTCTTCCCGATGCGTCGCCGCCGCCGCGCGAAGCACATCACCGGGCGCACCCTCCACACCGATCGACGCGTTCGCCATCGCGTTCAAATGCGTCTCCAATCGATTCGGCACCGTCGTCGCGCTCGTCCCGGTGGCGTTTGGCGCGTAACAGAAAAAATCCCGCGCACGTCTCAGAAACACCCGTCGATCGTCGTCGTCCACCAAAAACCCGACGTCTCGTCGAGGATCCCCTCTCGCGAGCGTCCCCAACGCGTCGAACGCCAATCGACACAGAACGTCGACGTGTTCGGCCGATCTCTTCGACGCGCCTCGCAGCGCTCGACTGATTTGGATCTCCCGCGTCTCCCCATCCGCGCGTTCGAACGCCTTCTCCACGTACACGAGCGCAAAGTTTCGAACCAAGGCGTTCGACGCGGTCACGTACGCCTCCACGATCGCCTCCAACGGCAGTCGCAACCCCGGCATCGCGTTCACGCGCTTGTTGATGTGTTTCAACAGATTCATGATTTTCGGCACCGACGATGCGTGCGTCGTCGCCAGCGACGCGATCGCGCGCGGGAGCAGCTTCGACAGCACTCCCTCGAGTCGATCGTCGTCCGTGAGCGCGAGCGACGCGAGCGCGCGCTCGATCGCATCGCTCTCCTCCTGGGCCGACATGGCGGTCGCGGCGCTGTGACGATTAACGTCTCTCGTGATGCGCCGTCTTCACTCTCGCGCGCGACTCGCCCGCGACGATCGACGACGTCATTCGGTGCGACGATTTTTTTCGCGTCAATCGCGCGTCTCTCTCGTCTCGAGTCGACGTCGCGCGCGCGTCCATCGTCGCGAGCGGATTCTTCGAGACGAGGACGGAAATAGAGTCGCCATGGGCGCGGGCGCGTCGAGCGAGCGTCGAGGCGGGACCGGTGAGACGACGACGGCGACGAGCGCGGCGTCGTCGTCGGCGAGACCGTGGCTCGGTTCGCGACGCGGCGCGGGCGCGGAGAGGAGGACGGTGTGCGTGTTCTCAGACGGCGCGCGATGCGTCGCGTCCCGAGGCGAATCCGACGCCGACGCCGACGCCGACGCCGACGCCGACGCCGACGACGCGCCGGCGCGGTGCGAACGCGTGGTGGGCAAATTGAGCGCGAGCGACGCCGAGAATCGCGAGACGAATCGCGTGCGGTGGCGGGTGCGCGTGCGCGATGGTTCGGAGGACGCGCTCGCGTCGGCTGATTTCGGCACGGCGTCGACGGCGAGATGGGATTCGCGGTGCGATTGGCGATTCGTGTTGCGAACGCGGGAAGACGACGAGGAAGGGTCGGTGTCCGTGTACGTGCAGAGGCGCGACGGCGCGCGAGGGACGGCGTCGAAGACGACGACGACGGCGGTGGAGATGTGTTTTGTGTTGGCCTTCGTCGCGAGGGACGGTTCTCGTCACTTCGAGACGTACCTATCGCGCATCTTTGACGGGGAAGGAGATTCGTGGGGCATCAAACACGCCTTCAAAGTGCACGAGGCACCGTGTCTCGTCAGCGCGCACGGAGACGTCGACGTCGAGGTGTGCATTCACGACATTCGCGCGTGTCGCGCGCGTCGATCGAAAGAGTCGGCGCCGGTGGCGTCGTCGATTCGATGTCTCAGCGAGGATTGTCTCTTGTTCGTGTTGGAAGACTTTTTCAGCGAAGACGAGGCTCAGGAGCTGATCAACATCGCGACGCCGTCCTTACAGCGGTCTCGCGTCACCGATGGAAAGTTTTCCGAGGGTCGAACGTCGTCGAGTTGTTTTTTGACCGGAGCTCGCGGACACTCGGACGTCGTGCGCGCCGTCGAGAGTCGAATTCAAAAGGTGGTGCACTTACCGATCGTCACGTCTCGACGGGATCACGGGCTGCATCAGATTGAACCGATGCAAATCGTCAAGTACGCGCCGGGCGAGCGATACACGGCGCACTACGACAACAGAGCGGGATCTCTCAAACGAACACTGACGTTTATGGGATATCTGCGCGAGCCGGAGAGCGGCGGCGCGACGCATTTTCCCAAGGCGATTCCTCTGTGCGGGAACACGGCAGATCCAGGCGGGATACGAATTTACCCGAAGCGCGGTCGCGCTATTCTGTTTTGGAGCGTCAAGAGCGACGCTCAGACGGAGGCGATGCGAAGCCTGCACGAAGCCGAGCAAGTCGAAAGAGGGTACAAATGGATTTTTACGCAATGGCTCTCCAGCGACGGTCAAGACGACGATGAATAACGCGCGCATCTGTGATACCGAGCGTCCTTTCTCTGTGGTCGTCTTCGCGTCCGCCGTCGTCGTCGTCGTCTCGCCGTCGTCGTCGTCTCGCCGTCTCGGAGAAGAATGTCAATCCACGCGCGCTGCACCCCAATCTTCGCCGCGCGCGCGACCGTCGACGAGACGATTCGACCAAGACGGCCCACTACGGGTCTATTTAAAGGCGTCGCACCGTCGTACATCCATCTTGTATGTTTCGCGCGCGCGCGAGTTTCGAGTTTTCAGTGAACCAAAAAAAAGAACACCGCACCTTCCGACGCGCGTCGTCGCCGCGTCGCGCGCGATGACACCGACGCGCGCGCGTGAAGACGCCGCCGCGCGCCATGGAGAGGCGCTCGCCGCGTCGACGGCGACGGGCGGATGGGCGTCGAAGAACGCGCGGTTCGTGCTCACGCTATCGGCGTTCCTCGCGCTCGCGGTGCTCGCGTGGCGCGCCCCGGTGACGATGCCGATGCGTTTCGCGCGCGCGCGCGTCGACGGTACGTCGTCTGTGCTAGCGGTGGAGGAGGTACCGCGCGAGGCGCCGCGCGAGGCGCCGTCCGAGACGCCGCCCGCATCGCCGCCCGAGGCGCCGCCGCGAGATTATTGTCTCGAGCGCCTGGGGAGCGTGGAATTGGACGCGTCGGCTCGAACGTGGCGATATCCTCCCGAGTGCGCGGGCCGCACGCGCGCGTTCGACGCGGTGTCGGCGCGGGAGACGCTCGCGGGGAAATCGTTCTTGTTTCTCGGGAACTCGGTGTGTCGACGGTTGTTATACGCCGTCGCGCACGTCGCGGGCGGCGAAAACGCGACGTCTCTAAACGCGAGCGCCACGGGGGAGATTATTCAAGATATGGTGTCGCATAGATATTTTGAAGTGGGGATCGACGCGTCGGGGCGATGTTCGAAGCAGTACGCGTGCTCGACGTCGCACCGGGAGTTTACGTCCGATCCGGGGGATATAACTGAAACGTCCCTCGTGGAGATGTTCAATTGCGAGAAGGACGCTTGGGTCGAAAAACGACGAGCGATAGGAAATAGCGAAACGGCGTTGGGATTTATCTTCACGGGAACGCCGGTGTTACCGA
>Ga0181568_10001712_pt1 | contig 19989 bp, 20 predicted proteins | sample 101ome_20_FD_133758 | JGI IMG/M metagenome (GOLD analysis project Ga0181568, IMG submission 133758) | Coastal salt marsh microbial communities from the Groves Creek Marsh, Skidaway Island, Georgia - 101404AT metaG (megahit assembly) | ecosystem: Environmental > Aquatic > Marine > Intertidal...
AATTATGATAAAGCTGAGGAGATGTATAAAAAAGGAGTAGCAAACCTGGATATTACCAATAAAAAACACATGTTTACTTTGGCTATTTTATACTCAAACCTAGGTGCTAATTATAAAGATAAAGGAACTTTTAATGAGGCATTAAATTATCATAAGCAGGCCTTGGAAATAAAGCTAGACCTTGAAAAAAATGCTAGTGTTGCTGTTACTTATAATAATTTAGGAGAGCTTTATGGCCAGCGTAAAGAGTTTTCCAAAGCACTCGAGTATGCCAAAAAAGCTTTGAATATTGAAGAGGATTTAAACGATAAAAGCAGTACAATTATATCCTTAAATTTAATGGCAGATTTATATAACCAAACCGGTAAACACCAGCGGGCTATTAATACATTGCTAAAAAGTATTGAGTTATCTAAATCAATAGGTGCCCAAAGGCAATTAGCGGATGCTTATGAAGAGATTTCAAAATCTTATGAAGGGATATATAAGCATAAAAAAGCCATTAGTTATTACAAACAGTATAATGCTATTGAAGATTCTATTGTTTCTGTAGATAGGGCAAAAAAGCTTGCAGAGTTAGATGCCATTTATCAATTAGACAAAAAAGAAGACGAAATTCGATTACAGAATGCTAGAATTGAAAAACAACAAACGGATATTCAAAGCCAAAAGACCTTTATTATTGTAGCCATAGTGGCTCTAGTACTTGCAGTTTTAGCATTACTTTCCTTTGTGCAGAGTAATAGGGTAAAGCGTAAATCTAACGCACTATTAGAGGCTAGTAATCAGGAAATTAAAATAGCTAATATTGAATTACAGAGCTTGAATGAAGAAATTCAAAACAAGAATGAAAATCTTAATACGCTTTATAAAACGCTAGGAGAAAAAAATAGAGACATTACCTCAAGTATCAACTATGCCAAGAAAATCCAAGATGGGATATTACCAACCAATGAGCAGGTTAAAAGTCTTTTTCCTAATAGTTTTATTGTATACAAACCTAAAGATATTGTAAGCGGAGATTTTTATTGGATGGAGGAAATGGGTGGTAATAAGTTTTTTATGGCTGCAGATTGTACCGGTCATGGAGTTCCTGGGGCTTTTATGTCATTAATAGGTTCTAGTATATTTAATCAATTAGTGCTGGAGGAGAAAAATACAGATACAGGTATTATTTTAACAAAAGCAAGAGATTTAATTATTAAACGCCTAAAGCAATCTGGAAAAGAAGGTACACAAAAAGATGGTATGGATGCTGCCCTTTGCATGTATGACAATAATAATTCTAAGTTGTATTATTCAGGTGCAAACAATCCTGTTTATATAGTAAGGCCAATTAGTAATGGTGCCTTAAAGGTTAATAATCAAGAACAAACGCCTAATATTGAAGGTCAAGCTTGTAATTTGTATGAAGTAAAAGCGGATTCACAACCTATTGGATATTATACAGGAGATGATTATCCGTTTACTACCAATGTTATTGATGTAGTTAAAGGAGATTTGGTTGTTGTTTCGTCGGATGGTTTTCCAGATCAATTTGGAGGTCCTAAGGGAAAAAAATACAAGTATAAACCATTCAAAAAACTGTTCCAGCAATATTATGAGCAAGATAGCTTGAAAATTGCCCGACTACTTGATGATGAATTTGAAAACTGGAGAGGTAATGAAGAGCAGATCGATGATATTTGTATTATCGGTGTAAAGTTCTAAAAGTTTATTTGAGAAACTTCTTGGTATATTTCGTCTTTAAATTCTAAAATTCTATTGTTTGCACCATTGGTTAGCCATAAATAGGGTGCTTTTAGTGCTTTATTATAATTAGAAGCCTGTAATACTACATTTTCGTTAAGCTCTATGCCTGTTTTTTTACATTCTATAAGAACGTAAGGATTTCCGTTTGGATCAAAAATTACAGCATCAAACCTTTTATGTCTTTTATTAACTTCAAAACCTTTTTCTACTGCAATTCTAGAAATAGGGATATCCATATCAATATTTATATAATTTAAAATGATTTGTCTGATAAATTCTTCTGGTGTGAGTTCAATATACTTTTTTCTAAGCAAACATTGAATGAAAATTTTACTACCTCTTTTAACTGTGCTAAGTTTATATTTGTTAGGATTGATATACATTACTATACACTAATAATCTTGTAGATCATTTCTTTGAGTAGCTCAGTATCTTTAACATTTATGTTTTCTACACCTTTAGCTCTCAAATCATAGTTGTGCAAAATACCAAATATATTTTCTACTTGATGGGGGGAATAATTTTTGAGCGCTAGCAAATAATCATTAGCGAAATAGGGGTTAATTTTAAGCAAACTAGCAATGTTTTGTCTGCTGTGATCTCTTGTAGATTGAAGTTTATATAACTTAACAAAAAAGCCATAAAGGGAAGGAATAGTTTTCATAATACTATTATCTCTCGGATTTTTGTTAAAGTGACTTACGATTCTAAATATCTTACTTGTATCTCTATTACCAAGTGCTTTTTGCAATTCAAATATATTATAGTCTCTGCTTATACCAACATTTGATTCAATCATTTGAGTGTCAATATTTCCATTTTGACTAGCATGAATCATTAATTTATTGATTTCATTATTGAGTCTTGATAAATCAGAACCTACAAACTCAGATAGTAAAGCACTTGCCTTAGGCTCGATGGAGATACCTTTTGCGCTGAGTTGGGAGTTAATCCATTCAGGAATTTGATTGTCGTATAATTTTTTTGATTCGAATAAAACACCATTGCCTTCAATAGCTTTACTTAGTTTAGAACCTTTTCTAAATAAAGTAGTTTTATTTTTGAAGCAAACTACAAATACTGTTGTTGGAGCCGGTTGGCTAAAGTATTGTTCTAATGCCTTGAAATCTTTTAACTTTTGAGCTTCTTTTAATATTACGATTTGTTTGGGGGCCAAAACTGGGTACTGTTTAAGTCTGGCAATAAGTGTGTTAACATCACTATCTAATCCGTACATGGTTACTTGATCAAAACCTCTTTCGGATTCATTTAAAATATGTTTAGAAATATAGTTGCTAATGGCATCTATGAAATAGTCTTCTTCGCCATGTAGTACATAAATAGGTTTTGTAGTACCTTTTTCAATTCAGCTATAATACTATTAAAACTCATTTAACTAAGATAGTTAATTGAATATATAATCAAGTTTAGATTAGGGATAAATTTAAGATGCAGTAACTAAACTAAAAGTAAACCTTTGCCCATGGCAGCGCACGAATTGCTTTCTGTATTTCAGCATGGGGTAGCGCCATCATATCTTCTATTCGAAGTTCTTCTAGATTGGTTAATGAATTAAGCCCATCTGGAATCGTTTCTAAATCATAACAACCCGAAATACTTAGGTATTTTAAATTTTTGAGTTGAGACAAACTCTCGGGCAATGCTACAAATCTATTGAAGGAGATATCTAAAGATTCAAGATTGGTGAAAATGGCAATAGAATCTCCAAGTTCTTCTAACTTTTGCATAGATAAATCTAAAGAGTATACTTTATCTGGAGATTGAAGGGCTTTTTGCCAACTTAGGTAATGGGTGTTGGAAAAAAGAGAGTCAATATTGACAGAAACCTCATTTTCTAAATCATAAATTTGTGCATTAATTTCTCCAATCATTAGCATTGCGCTAACCATTAAGATTGATTTTGTCCAAGATTTTAATAGAAGCATTTTTGTCCTGATTTAATTGTTCTTTAAGTGCATCGACACTCTCAAATTTATATTCAGTACGAATTCTATCAATGAAATGAACTACTAACTTATCCCCATAAATATTATTACTGAACTCAAAAATGTTCACTTCTATACTTAAACTATTGCCATTTACCGTTGGTCTGCGACCAATATTGAGCATACCTTTATATTTCATATTCTTGTGCTCAATGATGACTGCATATGATCCTATGGCAGGTAGGATCTTATTAGCGTGCTTTAATTCAATATTTGCTGTTGGGAAATCTATCGTATGACCAATCTGATTACCCTTAACAACTTTACCGCTTATACTAAATGTTCTGCCAAGTGATTCATTTGCCTTAGTAATATTACCTTGACTAATCCAATTTCTTATTTGTGTACTCGAAATTGTAATTTTAGAATTGAATTTATTCAATTCTATACATTCCATATTAAACTCAGGGGCCAAAGATTTTACCAAATCAAAATTGCCTTCTCTATTCCTACCGAACTTATGGTCATAACCCAAAAAGAAAGCTATAGGATTAATTTTAGAAAATAATTCTATTAAAAATTCATTCGCACTTAGTTTTGCCCATGCTTTATCAAAGGGTAATAAAACTAAATGATTTATACCTGTTGTTTTGAATGCTGCAATTTTTTCTTCATCAGTATGCAGTAGTTTAATATCACTACCAGGCTTAAGTACTTCTCTTGGATGAGGCGAAAAACTTACTACTACAGCTTCTCCACCAAGCGCTTTTGCTTTGTTTACAAGTGCATCACAGACGTATTTGTGGCCTTTGTGCAAACCATCAAAAGAACCCAAGGTAATAACTGCCTTATCTATTTTTATACTATCCCAGTCTTGATAGACATTCATTATTATAGGCTTTTAACTCTTCTACGATTTCTTCTAAATTAGAAGCATTTTCAATATTAAAGTCTCCAATAGAAGTACGTCTTAAACTTGTTAAATATGCACCATTATTAAGTTTTTGACCAAAATCAAATGCTAATGACCTAATATATGTTCCTTTCGAACAATTTACATTAAAAGTTATATTATTAAAGTCATTACAGATTATATCAAATGCATGAATGATTACATTTCTTGGATCAGGTAATTTGTCATTTTCTTGTCTTCTCGCTTTTTTATAGGCGCGCTCACCATCAATTCTAACAGCAGAATATAAAGGGGGAACCTGCTGAATTGATCCTGTTAGGCTTTGAGCAGCACTTAAAATTTCTTTAACAGTTAAATGCTCGGTTGAATAATGCTCGTTTTCTTCTGTTTCACAATCATAAGATGGCGTTGTGGCACCTAATTTTATAGATCCTGAGTAGGATTTGTCTAGGCCTTGAAGCTGGTGTAATTTTTTAGTGAATTTTCCAGTAGCAACAATTAACAATCCTGTTGCTAAAGGGTCTAATGTTCCTGCATGACCTACTTTAATTCTCTCTGATTTGGGTAATTTATAATTTAAGGTTCTTTTAACTTTATTGACTACATCAAATGATGTCCATTCTAATGGTTTATCAATTAAGAGTAGTCTTCCTTCCCTAAAATCTTTATTTTCAGTGCTATCAGACATTTATATGAATTGAGATATAATTGCAATAATTCCAACGGCGAAACAATAATAGGCAAAGTAAAATAGTTTCGCATTTTTAACAATTTTTATCATCCATTGACAGGCTACTAAACCAACAACAAAAGAAACAATAAAACCAATTGTCAGTGGAGTATAATCTGCTACAACTGAAAATGTTTCTTCATCTAATAAATCTTTTGATACTTTTCCTATAATTAGGGGTACAACCATCAAAAAAGAGAAGCGAGCTGCTTTTTCTTTGTCAATGCCAAGTAAAACACAAGTAGATATTGTTGCTCCTGATCTTGATATACCCGGAAGTATAGCTATAGCTTGAGCAATTCCTACAATTATAGCGTTTATATAATTTACTGATTTGGTGGTTGATTTTGATTTTTCAGCCAAAAATAGTAGTAAACCAGTTATTAGAAGCATGCCTCCAACAAGTAGAATTTGATCATTGAAAAACTGCTCAATTTGTTCATCTAATAAGACACCAACAAATACAGCCGGTACCATAGAAAGCATAATTTTTAGAGAAAAGCTCAATTCCTCATTAGATTTAAATTGGAGAAGGCCTTTTAAAATATCTAAAATATCTTTTCTGAAAATAACAATTGTACTTAGTGCAGTTCCAGCATGCAAAACAACTGTCATTAACATACTTTCTTGAGGCAATGTATCATTACTAAAGAATCCTTTGGCCAACTCTAAGTGTCCGGAACTACTAATAGGCAAAAATTCAGATAATCCTTGAATAATTCCTAATATGATGGCTTCAAGTACAGACATTTATTTGTCGTTCTTTGGTTTGTAAAAAATAGCGAATATTTCAAATACAAAACCAGCTAAAACAACCATTGGTGCAAGCGTTATTCTTCTAAAGGAGTATACTTCTTCGGCATTAAATTCTGCCGGATTTTGGCTCGCGCCACCAGACATTAACATAAAACCGATGGCAATAATTAATACTCCTATGATCATTAGGATATAATTTTCTTTCTTGAATAAGGTTTTTTTGTTTTCCATAACGTTTAGTATAAGTCGTCTAATTTCATTTTAAGATATTTCTTTACAGCTACCATAGTACTTAAGGAAGTAATAACCATACCAATAAGAATTATAGCTGCTAGAAGAATTATTAGTTGCGTAGGATTTGTAATTAATTTTAAATCCGGTAATAATTTTTGTGCATATTGGATAACTCCTACTAGCAATAAACTAGCTAATGTTCCACTAATGAATCCATTGGTAATACCTTTTGATAAAAATGGTCTAGTTATAAAGAATGATTTAGCACCCACAAGCTGCATATTTTTGATAATGAAACGCTGAGAATACATAGATAATCTAACCGTACTGTTAATAAGGGTTAGCGTAATAAAAAGAATAAAGGCACTAAGTGATAAAATTACAAAGCCAATATTCTTGGTTGTTTCATCAATTCCTTCAACTAGAGTATCATGGTAGTATATAGATTTAACTCCAGGAAAACTCTTTATCGTATTTTTGATTTCCGAGAGCTTTTGTGCATTTGCATAATCTGCTTTCAAGAAAATATCAAAAGAATTATAAAGAGGATTTTGTCCTACTAAATCTATCACGTCTTCAAAACCTCTGTTAGATTGCATTTTTTTGAGTGCATCCTCTTTAGAGACATAGACCACACTTTTAGTGAAATCTTCATTCTTTAAAAAGGTTTGAATTTGAATTCTTTCAATGTCAGTGACTTTATCGGTGAGTTCAATAGAAACTTTAATCTGTTCTTTGAAGTAATTGGATAAGTTATTAGAGAAGAGAATTAATGATCCAAAAACCCCAAAAAGAAATAAAACAATAGCTACACTCAAGATAGAATATAGATGATTGGGTTTGTATCGCTTTTGGCTTTTACCAGATTGAAGGCTCATATTTAAAAATTTAGCCAAAAATAATAAAAAATGACTTAGAACTATTATTTGAATGTATACAATGAGATCTTAAAGACGTACATTTTCTCTTTATACCTACAAATCAATTGGGTAAGTTAAAAACATAAATGAGGCATAATCGTTTTGATTAAATATAGGTTTGGTAAATGAAGTACATTTTAAGAAATTTACAATATGTATGTTTTTGAAACAAAAATAAGAGTTCGGTACGCAGAAACAGATCAAATGTCTTATGTCTATTATGGTATCTATGCTCAGTATTTGGAAGTAGGAAGGGTAGAAGCGCTTCGAAATATTGGGATTGTATACAAAGACCTAGAGTTAGAAGGTATTATGATGCCTGTTTTGGAAATGAATATTAAATATTTCAGACCTGCTAGATATGATGATTTATTAACTGTAAGGACCTCCATTAAAAAGATGCCTTCTCAAAAGGTTAGTTTTGACTTTGAAATATTCAATCAAAAAGACGTACTATTAACCAAGGCTTATACAACTTTGGTATTTGTAAATATGGAAACTGGTAAGCCTGTTATGCTGCCTCGTATGGTTGCCGATAAACTATCAGCATTTTTCAATTAGATGAAATTCTTAAGAGAATATATAAGAGAATTTATAGTTGTTAGCAGACAGATTAGTTTTGTAGGGGTTAAAGATGCTTCGTTATATGATATTTTAAAAGGATTAGAATTTGAAGCCATTTTTTTGAGAGCCGCTGCTATGGCTTTCAATTTTTTCTTAGCCTTGTTTCCTACCATTATTTTCCTTTTTACCTGTATAGCTTATTTGCCAGACGAGAGCCTTCCTCATCAATTAATTGAAACCCTTAGTAGTTTTTTTCCAGACAATATATATTCAACAATAGAATCAACCATAGAGGATATTTTAAGTAAGAAAAGGGGAGGTTTATTGTCATTTGGTTTTCTCTTGGCATTGATATTTTCTTCTAATGGGGTAGATGCAGCACTTCAAGCTTTTAATAAATCACATTTAGATATTTATAAAAAGCGACCATTTTTAAAAAGAAAGTTCATTGCATTTGTTCTTTTGATCAGTATTTTTGTTTTAATGATTACCTCATTAATAATTCTGGCAAGAGGAGGAGCGATCATTAATTATTGGATAGAAACAGGTTGGTTAGCAGGTACATTCTCCATTTTATTAACTCAGTTTTTTAGATGGGTTATTGTCTTATTTTTATCTGTTAATACAATATCAATGTTATATTACTTTGGAACATCAACAATTCATAAAAAGCCCTTTCTAAGTTTGGGTAGTGCTCTTGCAGGATTTTGTTGTATAATTACCTCTTTGGCTTTTACTTATTTTGTAAATCAGTTTGGACAATATAATAAGATATACGGATCTATTGGAACTATAATGGCCTTGCTTTTATGGCTATATTTTAATTCTATAGTTATTTTATCTGGGTATGAAATAACCAACAGTATTTTAAAGTTTAAGTTTGACCGTAAGATTTAAACCTCATCATGTGCAAGTACCCAGGCAGATGGAGCAATAGATTTTTTAACCAATAACCATATATCAGTGGCATCTTCGTAGGAAGAAAACCCATAAATACCTACTCTAAACATGCCATTAGCGGTAGGAATTATTTCAGAAGTGATTTGATCTTTTGCTAGTTTCTTTTGTAGCTTTTTTGCATTCTTTTCAACACCAAATGCGCCAACAATAACATAGACTTCATTATAGTTATCTTGAGTGAGGAATATAGGCTTTCTTTTGGTAGATACTACCTTAGGCTTTTTTACAGTGGCTGTAACATTTTTAGCTGATTCTTCTGGTTTTTGGGTCGTATTATCTTTAGCCAAATTCGACCTTTCTTTATCGTTTGGAGTAGTTTTTGAATCTTCTATCTCGGCTTTTTGGTATATCGTAATTTTTTTGTCTTCCAATACTTCCGCAGAAGATTCTATTTGGGATTCTTTACTACTGAACTTTTCTTTAAAACTATCTACAAAATCATTAAAGCTAATTGAAGCAATATTATCCTTACTAAAATCTTTGATAACTAATTTTTGATCCATGAATTGATAGATAATACCTGCACTCAAAATAACTACTGCAGCTATTTTCATAGTTAGTGTAACTATTTTTTTTCTTTTGATTTTGGAACCTTTTAATTTGACACTAGGAGCCTGTGTTGTCATCTTAATTTTTTCTATTTTTTGATCTCTTGAAATTGGTGTGAAGGAAACAGTGGTTAAACCAAACGACTTGGTGTCAAAATTTTTGTCTTCTTCTGGTGTAAACTGTAGCTTCTTTTCTTTGTCGTAATAAAATTTTCCTATGGATGGCAAAACAACTAAATTTTCGGTTTCAAGGGTAGTTTTTATATTGTTTATGTATTGCTCTATTTCAGATTTAGCATCTTCTTGTTTTAGACCTTCAATTTGCATAAGATGATTCAATAATATACCATCATTTGATTTCAAATACTGGTTAAAGGAAACTACTTTAGAAGGGGGTAAAAACTTATTATTATCCCTAATGGTACCTTTTGATTTTTGTAAAATAAAACCACCAAATCCTTCAAGAACAATACAATCGTTCTTTAAAAATAGTTTTGATATATGCGCTGAAATATTCATGTATAACTATAATGATAATTTAACACCACCCATTACATTAATGCCAATGCCAGGGTAGTTGTACCAAGTATTATATGTTTGATTGAGTATATTATTGATATCAAAGAAAATACTTAAGTTTTTATTATATAAATAATCTATCCCAAAACTAGCGTCAACAAAAGACTGGTTTGTTACAATAGTTTCATCGATTCTGTTATACGTTTGTCCATGGAAAAAGATACTCATATCCAATTCAAAAAGATCTTGGAGTTTGTAGTGACTAATCCAAGTTAATGCATAAGTTGGTAAATGCCAGGCTTCTTGCTCATTTTCTCTCATGGTATAGGTATAGAATCTATTTTCTAATATTGTTGAGAGTTTTGTATTAATTTGATAGCCTAGACTAATATGAGCTGAATTTATACTCATATCTTCATATAAACCAATGAATTTATTTTGGTTGTTGGTATCTGCATCCGTTACAAATAATAAATTATTACTTACATCATTTCTCTCAAAACGAATATCATAACTTAGTTTGGCATTATGCATTCCCTTAAAACCAGCATACTTTATATTATTGTAAGTATTTGTTAAACCTTCAGTACTTATATCCCAAAAAGGATTTAAGTATAGCATTTCTTCCATATCTCTACTTTCAATATTTCCTTTCCAACCACTGTAGGTTGTCAGGTATTGCTCAACAAGAATTTTTTCACTGTAAAATTCTGGAAGTATAAGCAGCGTGTTTCCGTCATAAGCTGCATTAATTCCTAAACGAACACTCCAATCTTTGCCATCCAATTTATAATATGGTTTTAAAGATACTATTGAATTGTTATTAGCATTTTCGTTCCTTAGTTCAATAATTCTTAGGTTAGCTTGAACATTAAGAACTCCAGGTCCTAGATTTTTAAATATTTTCGCATTTGTATAGGTGCTATATCCATTGGCATTATACATGGATGATAAAGAGTGCTTAATACTAGCGTTTATGGAGTAATTAAGCAGATTAGGATCATTATTTATGTTTTCAAAAATTCCTTTGAATTGAACATGATTTTGTCTGTTAGCAATTACATCACCAAATGCTCTTGGTATTAACGCTTTTGGATCTATAAACTCATGAAGATAGTTTCCATTATCTAGTTGTAGTTCTAGTATATATTTTTTCCATATTTTTTTTCCAAAAGCCTTAAAGTCTGTAACATTTATTGATCTATTAGCAGTTCCTCCATTTAAGTGATAGTGATTAATATAGGTCGCGTATAGTAAGTCCTTAGAGCGTGATGAGTTATAATAGCCTTCTAGATTATAGTTAAAAGGTACACCTAAACCAACCTTAATTAAATTATTATTTAGCGCCTTATCTCTAGATTTTTTGAAAGCAAGTGGTCTGAAGGTTTTTGGCTTGTAATTAAATGAAAATGGATACTTCGGTACATGATATTGTTTAATATTAATACTGTCTGAAGTATTACTCAATTGAGGATGAAACGGAATTTTTAAGGCTTCGGTAACTTCAGGTATAATATCACTTGAAAATTGAACTGTGTCTAAGCCAGTTACAGGAACCTCTTGTGCGGACACTAAAGTGGCTAGACTTATCAATACAATTATTAGGTAGGATTTTACTTTATTCATTTCTTAAACTATCTTTTTTTATTGTATCCATAATTGGAACAAAAGTATCTATAGGTTCAATTATAGTTCTAAGCTTATTAGAATCAATCTTTAAAAAAGTCTTTGAATTCAAACCATTATTTTTAGTAGTGTCTGAGGAAGGAATTGTATCGATATTATTATCCTTTAAGATCGAATCCTTTTTTATTATGGAATCTTTAATCTCTGGCGTTTCAAGGAATTCTTCATCTTTTTCAATGAGCAATGTATCTCCTCCAATAATTAGCGTGTCATACTCTAGTAATATACTATCAGCTTCTTCTACTAAAATAGAATCTTTAATAAGTGATACAGAATCTAAAATATTGGCATTGGCTAATTGCTCTGCATCTATTATAAGTTTTAATTTTGATTTAGCATCATTTATGATTTCTATATCACCTTTGTAAGCATCAATGATACTTTGTAAAGTAGCTTTAGCTTGAAAATCATTACCTAAAGCATGGTAGTTCATACCCAAAAGAATAAAGGTCTTGGCTAGCCAATTAGGATAATTGGGCAGATTTTGAATAATATCAAAACATAGGGTTGTAGAGGTGTCAAATTGATCTTTTAGATAGTATGCCTTAGCTACTTTATACCTTGCTTCAATACCATATTCATTGGTGGTTTTGGATTTTACCTTTTCATAATAGTTTAAAGCAGAATCTATATAGCCTTCATTCATAAGGCCATTTCCAATGAAAAGCTCACTCATAATAATATCATCTGGGCTAGCATCAGGTAAGCTAATTAAGGTTTGTGCGTATAATTTAACTTTATCATTTTTTTTGAGATGATAGGCTGTTTTTGCAAGACCTCTTACAGCTTTTAATTGGCTACTTTTTAACTCTGCATTATTAAGCAATAGCTCAAAAGTTTTATAAGCATTTTTATAATCGCTTTTAACTTTATGGTAGATGAATGAACTTTTTAGTAGTGCTGTTTCGGTGTATTTATTTTTCTGCTGATTTACTAAGAATGCATAACCAGTTAATGCTGCGTTATATCTTTTGTCTTTAAAAGCACATTCTGCACTATAATAATTGGCATTTATTATAAAATATCCATTAGGAAATTGATCACGATATTTATTGAAAAGTTCTTCGGCAGCTTCGTAATGATCATTTTGGTATTGCAGTTCAGCAGCATAGTAGCTTAAAGAGTCCTGCTCATCAAGGCTGAATTTAACATGTGGAAAGGATTCTTTAAGTAAAATTACTAGGTCTTCCACTTCACCTTTAGCTACAAATATTCGTTTAATTATATTTATAGCCTCTTTACCTTCTGCTGTTTCAGGGTATTGAGTAAGTAATTTAGAGCATTGTGCTTTTGACTGATCAAGCGCATTATCATTAAAATAAATAAGAGCTAATTTTAATAGCGCTTTTCTTCCAAGTAAAGACCCTGGGTGTTGGTCTTCCACTCTTTTAAAATAGTGAATGGCACTATCAGATTTTCCATCAGAAAAGTAAGTGTCTCCCATTTGATAAAGGGCATCATCTGCATAATTAGACCAACTAAACTCTTTAATTAATTTGGAGAGTAATTCAATTCTTTTGGCTGGGGCTTTCTTGCCTTCTAAGCCAAAAATGAGGGCGGATTGATAAAGTGCGTAATCAGCACCTCTATTTTTACCTTCATAAATAGATTTGTAGTAGGATAGTGCTCTATCAAAATCCCTCATTAAATAATAGCAATCTGCTAGTCGAAGAATTGCGTCGGGTTGCGTTTTTTTATATGCAATAGTTTGTTTTAATGTATCAGGCAAATCTTCAAATTCTTTTTTAGAGAAGCTAAAATATGTGCGTGCCTGTGCATATTTTTTTTGATTGTAAAAAGCATATGCTAAGGAATAGTAGGCGTATGCTTTGTGTTCTATTAAATTTAATTTTTGCGCTACAGGAGCAGCTTCGGTGTAAAGAATATAATCAGCGGTAGCTTCGTCAAATCTTTCTAAAACATACAAAGCTTCTGCTTTCCAATAATGTGCTTTTGCTGTAATATCTTTATCGTAAGGATTTTCAAGTGATCGATTAAAAAGAGCGATTGAAGCATCAAGGTAATCTTCATTAAAAAGTTCAACACCTCTGTAATAGCATACTTTTTGGTAAGCAGTTTTTAATTTAAGTGTTGGATTTTCAATGCCCTCAATTATTTCCATTGCAAACTCATAGTTTTTGGTGTTTAATAATATTTGAGCTAATAGTTCTTTGGCTTCAATTGTATACCTGGAATAGGGGTAGTCCGTTAAGAAATTTTGAATATTCTCAATAGCTTCATGATGATAGGCTAGTTCGAAACTTAACTTTGCATAGTTAAAGCTTGAAGTCTCTTTGATTTTGGAGTCATGATTTTCTTTAGAAGCCTTGAAATAAGCTGATTTAGCAGACTGTTTATCATTGAGTTTTAAGAAACACTCTCCAAGCAAATAGTTTGCATTTTGCCCTAAAGAGTCATTGCTTTCTGAGAGTTTTGTAAGAAGATTTTTAGCCTGAAGGAATGAATCTTGTTGGTAATAACAATAACCTAGGTTGTAAATGTCACTTTTTAATACCTCACTAGCATTTTGAATGTATTCCTTTAGGTAGGGTATTGCCAACTGAAATTTTCTAGTTTGATAATAAGCTTGTCCAAGTAGGTTAATTGTCTCGTCTTGATATTTAAAGTTAGGGTCTTCAATAATATCTTCAGCGTTCTCAATTACCTTGCTATACTTGCCTTGTGTAAAATATATTTGAATAATATAAAATGGTACAATGTTCTTGTACATTTTAGATTTTTTAATGGCTATGAAATGTTTAAGTGCAAAGTCATAGGATTTGTTTAAATAGGCCATATAGCCAAGGTAGTAGTTAGACTGGTAAAAATACGCAGAGGGCTTATCATAAATTTTAACAAAATTCACTTTAGATGATTTAAAGTCTTTTTTGAAAAAATAAGTATATCCTAGCATAAAGTGGAGCGATGTCTGTTCATTTGCTTTAAGATTCAATGCACTAACCTCCTCCAAATACTTAATTGTTTTTTTATGATTTTTTTGATCGAAATAGTACTTTCCTAAATACAGTTTAGCATAATTAGCCAAGGCATGGTTTTTATACTTCTTAAGAAATTGTTTTAATAAAATTTCTGCGTCATTATTTCTTAGTTCGTAAGCACATATGCCACTGTATAGATAGGCTTGTGCAGAGAGATTGTCATAAATTGCATCTTGATTATCTGAAAAGTCTTTAAGCTGATCAAATTTATCTTTGGCAGCTGCAAATTTTTGGAGTTGGAATAATTCAAATGCACTTTGAATTTCTTTAGAAGGGGTTTGAGTTACATATGAATTTTGAGCAAAACCAATAGTAGTAAGCCCGAAGGTAAGAATCAGAATATATTTAAATTTCATTTTTTTCATTTAAGCCAAATAAAACATACTAATCAATTAAAAACCTTTGAATCTGTCAAGTTTCTTTTTCAACAATTAGTGATAGTGATTAAAAATTTTGGCACTAAACTCAACAGCCTCATTGAATTTTTCCATATTAACTGAATGTTTGATGTTTTTATTATTGAGGTGATTTAGTAATACTATAGTATCCATATTGCCAGTCAAATCATCTTTAGCCATAGGACATCCACCATAACCTTTAATAGCAACATCAAAATTTTTACAACCAGCTTCAATAGCAGCATCAACTTTTTCAATAATAGTGTCTGCTCTAGAGTGCAGGTGAGCTCCAATAGTTAGTTTTGGTAGTTTAGGGATTAGGTTTTCAAAAAGGTATTTTATGTTTTTTGGTGTAGAACAACCTATTGTGTCAGATAATGCAAAATGTTTAATTCCAATTGCAGCAAGCTTTTCTACCCAATGTATTACAATTTCTGGACTCCATTCTTCTTTGTATGGATTTCCAAAACCCATTGAAATATAAACTAATAATTCTTTTTGGTTTTGAGCAGCTAAAGTATTTATTGTCTTAATACTTTCCAGTGATTGATTTATTGTGGAATTTGTATTTCTAAGTTGAAAAGTTTCAGATATCGAAAAAGGATAGCCTAAATATTTTATGGAATCAAATTGTAAGGCATCTTGGGCTCCTCTAATATTTGCAATAATGGCTATAAGCTCTGTTTCTTGGTTTAATTTTAAACCTGAAAGAACTTCTTTTGTGTCTTTCATTTGCGGAATTGCTTTTGGCGAAACAAAGCTTCCAAAGTCTAGTTGATTAAAACCGCATTCAAGTAACAAGTTTTGGTATTCAATTTTCAAGGCGGTAGGAATATTATCTTTAATTCCTTGCATTGCATCTCTTGGACATTCTGTAATTTTAATCATTGTACTAAATTAAGCAAAAGCACCTCGGTTAGGAAGCCATTAAAACTAGAAATTTAGGCTTCATTATTTTTTAATTGCGAAGCTAATTTTTCCCCAAGGTAATTATCTATCAAAAACTGACAAACATATATTAAAGGACTTAATATTAAAGCGCTTACAGATTTGAATAAATAGTTAACTATACAAATTGCCATAACTAAATTAAAAGACCAATTGTCTCCAATATAAAAGGCTATAAATAAAACAATAAAACTGTCAAATAGTTGAGAAACTAGGGTTGAAAGCGTAGCTCTTAACCATATGTTTTTTCCCTTTAGTATTGTTTTTAGCTTTTTAAAGATGAGGGCATCTAAAAGCTGACCAAATAAAAAAGCTATTGTTGATCCAATTATGATCCATTGACTTTGTCCAAAAATAGTCTGAAAAGCAATATTTCTATTGAAATTATTTCCCTCTATTGGAGTGAAAGTCCACCATGATGCAGGTGGTAACTCATTGGCTATGTATATTACAACAAAAACATACAGAATAATAATGGCTGAAATGGCTGAAATAAATTGTACCCCTTTTAAGCCGAAATACTCGTTGATGATATCTGTCAGAATGAAGACAATTGGCCAAATTAAAACACCTGTTGTAAACTCCAAATTTATATTTTCTACTCCTAATAGTGAGTAATTTAGGGCTGGAATATCAAGTAGTTTTTCGAAACTAAAAATCTTTACACCGATTAGTTCTGCAATAAGAACATTGCTTACAAAAATTAAACATAGCAGTGTAAATAGTTTATTTGGTTTCGAAAGTGTAATCATTTTTTGAGGTAGATGTTGTTAAAAGTTAAATGTGTTAATTATTAATGTAATTTTTGAATAATGATAAATAATCGTACTTTTAAATTTACGATGAAGGTCGTAAATTATATAATTAATTAAAAGGGGGAATTATTATGGCTATCAAAGATTTAGATCAGTTAAAATCAGAAGGGAAGAAATTGGGAGTAATTTCTCATCCTTTAAGACTATCTATTTTAGAATATATAAAAGAGAATGAACCTGTTTTCGTTTCTCAAATATACAAGGATTTAGATTTAGAACAATCCGTTACGTCATCGCAGTTGGGGTATTTAAGGAAAGCAGATTTCTTGAAAACTAAAAGAGATGGTAAAAAGGTATATTATTCTTTAAATAGAAAAGGAATAGGTGCTGTATTAGAAGATGTAAAAGCATACTTCGTAGAGCACTAGATTATGATACAAATAGTACCAGTAGAAGAATTTATTATTTTATCTAAACCTGGTATAAATTCAAAGGCCGATCCTGAACTCTATGGTATGTTCAGAGATCGGTTTTTTTTAAAGAAGTTCAATAAAACGCTTACCAAATCTCAGCAATCTCAGCTAAGTAAGCTCAAGGGTAGTAAAGTTTTTGATTTTTACCTACAAATAAAAGGCATAGATCAACGTCTTGGAAAGTTTGATAGAAAGCGAAAAAAAATTATTTTTTTTGAGGGAAACTATTATTGTTATTCTATCAATCAATTAAACTGGTTTGCTATTGAATTAATAAGGTTTGACTCTGAAAATGAAGCCTTAGATTTTTATAATAGAAATTCCAAACTTTGGAAAATAATACACGTATTATTACCCTTTACAAAAGGTATTGAAAATGTTTAGATTGGTAGTTTGTTGTTTTAGTTTGTTGGTTCAAAATATTCTTTTTTCGCAATTTGGTGATCCTACATTTGATTTAGTTGAGCAGGGAATTGTGCTTCAAGATCAAGGAAAACATAAACAAGCCATTGAAAAATATAATCAAGCACTTCAATTGGATAAAAAAAACGCAATGGCACTTTATGAAAAAGGTATTGCCTATTTTAGTTTGTCTCAATATAAAAAAGCGCTTGGGTTAGCCAATAAAATTATAAAGTACAAAGATCCGAGCTATTTGATGGATGCCTATATTCTAAAAGCTGATGCTTATGAGAAATTAGGAAAAAGAAATTTGGCAATACAAGTCTATGAAGAAGCAACTTCATTGTATTCTAAGTCTTCATTTTTGAGTCGTAAGTTGGGTTTAAGGTATATGAAAATGGGATACCATCAAAAAGCTCATGATATTTTGATAGAATCTATTTATTTGGATCATTTGAGCGCTCAATCACACAAAGCTTTGGCTAATGTATTATTAAGAAATGGATCCTTTATAAAAGGTTTTTTAGTGAGTTTGCGAACTATGAATTTGGATCCAGATATTAAGGATGGATTAGATATTTTAAATGTTATCAATTCTGATTTAGAGGAAAAGTTCCTAAATGATAAAGATTCTACGATATCTTTTGAAAAAATTGGTTTAAAGCATGACATAAATAGTTCGGTAGACAATTTGATTAATCGTTTTGAGTACTATATTAATGGACTCAGTAAAAAATCAGAAAATGATTTTTATTGGAACTATTATGTTGATTTTTATAAGAATATTGTTTTGCAAGGGTACACGGAGGTCTTTATATATAAACTTATATCAAGTGTAAATAATTCTGCTTATTCGGCTTGGATATCTAATCCTTCAAGCCAGTCTGAATTAGAACAATTCAATACATGGATGAATCGTTATGATTGGCCAGACTTGAATCGTTAATTTATATGTTTAAATCTGGTGGAAAAGTCTTGTTCAAAATTAAGTTCTACTTTATTAGATTTTCTATTTTTGAAGGAACAAAAATTATAAATTATGTCATTTGAAGTTAAAGGGAAATTATACGAGGTTTTTGAAACACAACAAGTAACTGATTCTTTCAAAAAGAGAGAGTTTGTTTTAGAAGTGGAGGATGGAAGTTACACGCAATACGTGAAATTCCAAATGACACAGGATAGATGTGATTTATTGAATGGATTTACTAAAGGAGAAGATATGACTGTTTCTTTCTCTTTAGCAGGAAGACCATATACTAATGCAGAAGGTCAAACAATTTATTTTACTAATTTAAATGCTTGGAGATTAGCCAAAGACGAGATGGCTCAAGCTCAAGCTGCCCCTATGCCTACACAAGAGCAAATGCCAACTGTAGAAGACAATACAGACGATTTACCTTTCTAGTTAGGGATAAACACTAATAATATTAAAAAGCCTCCTTATGGAGGCTTTTTTTATGGTGCCTGTTTTTTTGATGCTGAGCTTAAATGAACTATATCTGTAAAATATCCATCTACTTTATTTTTATATAATCTCATGGTTTCAATATCCATAAATGTGTAGGCATGAATTTGATATCCAAATGATTTGTATAAGTTTATAAGTTCAGTTGACATTAAATTTGGATAATTATTGGGAGGTCCTGCTATACTTGGGCCAATAATACTTGCGCCATTTTTGAGTCCATATTTTAGATGTTTTTCTACAACTTTTTCGTCTAATGATTTTAAACTTGAAGGTTCTAGATAAATAAGCCAGCATAAGGGTTGATTAGGGAAGTATTTATGTAATAATGGTAAACTGTTTTTATCAAATGTTTGTAAAATGATTTTGGCTTTACCGGATGGATAATATCCTATCATGTCATGAGCTTTTAATAGATTAAATATATCTAGTTCAATACCTGGAAATAGGCTAGCTTTTTTTGTTTCTAGGTATAAGCCGATTTCTTTTTTTTGAGTTTTAACTAATGTAATTAGGTTCTTGAGTTTTAGGATACGAGTATTTTTGAACCTTTTGTTTAAGTAAGTACCTGCATCTAATTTTTGTAATTCTTCAAAGGTGAACGCACTTATACCTGCATGCTTTCTAGATGGAAATATTTCTTCAACATTTGTAGTTCTTTGAAGATTTTCATCATGAAAGCACACTAAAACACTGTCTTTGGTTCTTTGAATATCGGCTTCTAGATAATCTATATCATATTCAAGTGCTGCTTGATAACCTAGCATGGATTCTTCTGGTAAAATACTTGGTATTCCTCTGTGGGCAATCATTAAAGGTTTTATTTCTTGACTATGATTACAACTAAAGAGAAAACCTACAATTATTAAAAGCAATTTATCCCTCATCTTTTTCACTTTTGTATAATAATATGATAGCTATTAAACCAGCTAATAATAAAGCAATAAAACCAGTGTTCCATCCTCCTAATTCTAGAAGCCAAGCCAATAAAATTTCAGCAGCTATTGCACCTCCCATATAC